>Ga0247840_10000327_pt1 | contig 100598 bp, 87 predicted proteins | sample LaCruzMarch2015__FD_192404 | JGI IMG/M metagenome (GOLD analysis project Ga0247840, IMG submission 192404) | Freshwater microbial communities from meromictic Lake La Cruz, Castile-La Mancha, Spain - LaCruzMarch2015_17m | ecosystem: Environmental > Aquatic > Freshwater > Lake | place: Spain... | reverse complement strand
TCGTGATCCTGCTCTCCGCCGGCCTCGGCCTGGTGGGCATGGCCATCGCCACCGCCGTGACCATGCTGCTCGGACCCGCGGTGATGCTGCCGCTGGCCATCCGCCTGACCCCGGGGCTCGCGGTCTCACCGCGGCTCTTCAGCCGCTCACGGGTGCGCGAACTGCTCGGCTTCTCCGTGTATTTCTTCATCGCCAACGTGGCGGTCCTCATCATCCTGCGCATGGACCCGGTGGTGATCAAGATGTTCCTGCCGCTCACCGCGGTGGCCGTCTATGCGGTCGGGGCCAAGATCGCCGAGTACACCTATCTGCTCAACAAGCAGTTCTCCAACGCCTTGATGCCGCTGGTGTCACTGTCCAAGGGGGCCGGGGATGCGGCCACCGTGCGGCGGGTCCTGGTGGATGGGACCCGCTTCCTGCTGGCCATTGCGGTGCCCTTCGTCGCCCTGCTCCTGTTCTACTCCGAGCCCTTCGTCATTCACTGGATGGGGGAGGCATTCGCCGAGTCCATTCCGGTGCTGCGCATCCTGCTGGTCGCGATGCTCTTGGCCAGCGTACAACTCAATGCGGCCAATGTCCTGGGGATGACCGGCAAGCACCGCTTCGTCGCCTTCGCCATGGGCGGCTCGGCGCTGCTGAACCTCGTCTTGTCGATCGTGCTGGTCCAGTTCTTTGGCCTCATCGGGGTGGCGCTCGGGACCCTGATCGCCACCTTCCTGGTGGAGTTCACCCTGGTGGTCCCGCGCGCCTGCCGCGACCAGGGGCTGCCGCTCGCCGCGTTCGTTCGGCAGGCGATCTGGCCGCCGCTGCCGGCCCTGGTCCCGGCCCTGGGAACCGCCTGGCTGCTGGCCTACTGGCAGCCCATCACCGGGTTCACCTGGATCTTCCTGGAGGGGGGGCTCAGTGCGCTCGTCTACTTCAGCGTCTTTTACTGGACCGGCCTGGTCGCCGCCGAGCGGGACCTGATCGCCGGCAAGCTGCGCCGCACCCTGGCGTCGCGGCTGGCCTGATCCGCCCCGCCCACCCCAACCCCAAGACCCATCAGGAGCCGTCATGCCGGGACCTCTGAGTATCGTCCGCCGGACCATCGAGGGCCTGCGCCTGGGCTGGTATCGGGCCCGCCTCGGGGCATTGGGGGTCGGCTGTCACATCGACCCCGGGGTCAGCCTCCAGTACCCAGGGCGCATCCGCCTCGGCGACGGGGTGGGTATCGGGCGCCACGCAACGCTACGCGCCAACACGGACGCCAATCCGGGCATTGCACTCGCCGCGGGGGTGTCCATCAACGACGCCGTGGTCATCAACGCCAACCGCGGCTTTGTCACCCTCGGCGAGCGTTCCTGGCTCGGCCCCTTCTGTTTTGTGTGCGGCAACGGCGGTGTGACCATCGGTCGCAACGTCCTGGTCGCCGGTCACAGCACCATCAACACCGTCTCCCACACCACGACGCGCTGCGACATCCCCGTCAACGATCAACCCGTCCTGACCGACCCGGTGGTGATCGAGGACGATGTTTGGATCGGTCTGAACGCCGTCATCCTGCAAGGGGTGACCCTGGGACACGGCTGCATCATCGGGGCCGGGGCCGTGGTGACCCGCTCCATCCCGCCCTGGTCCATCGCGGTGGGGGTCCCGGCGCGGGTGGTGGGGCGGCGTCCGGGCGCGCCTGAATCCGCCGCGGAGGCCCCATGAAGATCGTCCAGGTTCCCCGGCGCTTTGTGTTGTCCGAATGGGGCGGCACCGAGACCACCATCCTCCAGACCAGCCGCGCCCTGCAGCGCGCCGGACACGAGGCGGCGATCTTCACCAGCCTCGCCCTGTCGAACCAGCGCCGCGAGACCATCGCGGGGGTGGCGGTGCGGCGCTTCCCCTACAGCTACCCCTTCTTCGGCCTCAGCGCCGACGACCGTCGCGACATGGACAAGAAGGGCGGCAACCTGCTCTCGCTGTCCCTGCTGCTCGGTCTGCTGCGCGAGCCCGGAGTGGACCTGATCCATGCCCACACCGGTAAGCGCGTCGGGGGCGTGGTCCGCACCGCGGCCCGGCTGCGCGGCATCCCCTATGTGGTGACCCTGCATGGCGGCTACTTCGCGGTCCCCAAGGGCGAGATGGACCAGATGCTGGCCACGATCCGCAACCGCCCGGAGTGGGGCCGCGTCTTCGGCGCCCTGCTCGGCGCCCGACGGGTGCTGCAGGACGCCGCCGCGGTGATCTGCGTCGGCGGCGATGAATACGCTGCGGCCAAGGCCAGTCTCCCGGGACAGCGGGTGGAACTGATCCCCAACGGGGTGGACTGCGACGCCTTCGCCCAGGGCGACGCCGCGGCCTTCCGGGCCGCCTACGGCATCGCTGCCGATCGGCGCATCATCCTGTGCGTCAGCCGGATCGACTACCAGAAGAACCAGATCGGCCTGGTGGAGGCCCTGGCGACGGTGGCCGCCCGGGTCCCGTCGGTCCACCTGGTCCTGCTCGGACCAGTCACCGTGGCGGGCTACCACGAGCGGCTGCTCGCCCGGGTCAAGGACCTGGCACTGACCGACCGGGTCACCCTGATCCCGGGGCTGCGTCCGGACGACCCCATGCTCCCGGCCGCCTACCACGCCGCCGAGGTCTTCTGCCTGCCGTCCCTGCACGAGCCCTTCGGCATCGTGATCCTGGAGGCCTGGGCCGCCGGCCGACCGGTGGTCGCCGCCCGAGTCGGGGGCATCCCGTCCTTCACCACTGACGGGGCGGACATCGTCCACGCCCAACCCGGAGACACCGCGGACCTGGCGGCCCGCCTGATCCAGGTTCTGGGCGATCCGCAACTCGCCGCGCGCATCGCCGCGGCGGGGCAGGCCAAGGCCAGGCGCGACTATGCCTGGTCGGCTATTGCGGCGCGGTTGGTCGATATCTACCGGGAGCTGCCGCGGGGACGCCGGGGCTGGTCCATCCGTTGATACCCGCAGGCGTATCGGCCCGCAATTCAAGACAATCGAGAGACAATCCCATGGCAATGGATGTAAAAACCGCAGTCGATCGCGCGAAGAATCAGATTCAGATGCTCTTCGGCGACGAGGGAATAAAGAATCTTGGGCTTGAAGAAGTGATCTATAACGACTACGAAGACGGTAGCGTGTGGCGAGTCACGATCGGCTTCTCCCGTCCCTGGGACGAGCCTCGCAACGCATTGGCGGCGATCGCCGGACAGAACATGTATTGGCGCCGGACCTATAAGGTTGTGACCATCGACGACAACACAGAGGCAGTCTTGTCTATCAAGAGCCTCGAGGACAAGCCGGTGTGAGTGGACTTTCGGTCGCCATTGACAGCAACCTCTTGCTCCTGCTGGTGGTCGGCATGACCTCGCGGGACTATGTTGAGAAGCATAAACGGCTGAAGGCATTCACTGCTGACGATTATGACCTCCTTCAAAACCAACTGCGCGTCGCAACAGAGATCGTCGTTACGCCGAATACCTTGACCGAGACTTCAAATTTTATCGATCACATGGCGGACCCTGCGCGCTCAAGGATCTACGACACGCTGCGGCAGATCTTGAGACTACCGGAGACGAAAGAGATTTGCGTTTCCAGCGCCAGCGCAGTCGAACAATCTGAATTACCTCGTCTTGGCTTAACCGATTGTGTTCTACTTGACGTATGCTCAACTGGTATATTGCTGGTTACCGTCGACATCCAGCTCTATCTCGCGGCGCTCAACAGAGGCGAAAAGGTACTGAACTTCAACCACCTTCGCGACATGTAGCGACATAGAAAAAGCGTGAAATGGATGCCGCGGAAAGCACGAGTTCTGATGGAAAGTTCGGAACCGGCCGACCTCGCCAACCGGGGCGCGAACGGCAGTCACTGCAACTACGTTCACCCACAGGTTACCAAGCCGATCACTATTTCCGGTCAGTCCGGCGATGACGCCACAGCGTACCTATAACGCCCCCACGTCCGGCAACGATTACGCGAACTTGCTGCAGGACGTTGCCTAGTTCCTGAAGAGGGCGCCGCGCCCCGGCAGAGATAACATGCCCACACCACATCGCTACCCCGTTCCCGCATTACGCATCCTGCACGTCCACGAGCGCGCCGGGTTCTATGGCGGCGTCGAACAGATCCTCTACGACAGCGCCCGCGGCCTCACGGCCCGGGGTTGGCCCCAAGGGCTGCTGCACGCCGACCCCGAGCCCCAAGCCGATTACCTGGCCGCCTTCGAGCAGTCCGGAACCGGCGACGACCTGATCGCCGCCTTCGCCCCGGACATCCTGTTCCTGCACAAGCTCGAGGACCCGGCGCGGGTGGCCGAGCTGGCCCGCCGCTACCCGACGGTGCGGATGGTTCACGATCACGACCTGGTGTGCCTGCGTCGGCACAAGTATTTCCCGCTCAGCGGCCGGGTCTGCGACCGGCCGGCGGGCGCGGCCTGCTACCTCAACCTGTGCTGTGTGCAGCGGGCGGCGCCGGGGTCCGCTTTACCCATCGCGCTAAAGGGTCTGGGCGGGGTCAGGGCGGCCATCCGCGCCCATCGGGAGGTGCGCGCGCTCATGGTGGGCAGCCGCTGGATGGCGCGGGAACTGGTCATGAACGGTCTGGTCCAAGAGCGGGTGGTCATCGTCCCGCCCATCCCCGCGGCCCTGGCCGCGGCCGGGTCGATGCCGCCGTCCGAGGCGCCGGAGGTCCTCTACGTGGGCCAGGTGATCCGCGGTAAGGGGGTGGACCTGCTGCTGAAGGCCCTGGCCGGGGTTCCCGGAGACTGGCACGCAACTGTGGTCGGCACCGGCAATCACTTGAACACCTGCCGGGCCCTGGCCGGGGACCTGAAGATCGCCCACCGCGTGACCTTCGCCGGCTGGGTCCCGCACGCCGCCTTGGAACCCTACTATGCCCGCGCGGCCGTGTGCGTCGTCCCCTCGCGCTGGCCGGAGCCCTTCGGTATGGTGGGGGTGGAAGCCATGGCCCGGGGGCGCCCGGTGGTCGCCTTCGCAGTCGGCGGCATCCCGGACTGGCTGGACGACGGAGTGACCGGTATCCTGGCCCCGGCGGCGGACACGGCAGCCATGGGCACGGCCATCGCCGCCCTGCTGGAGGACCCGCAGCGGGCTGCGGACCTGGGGCGGGCGGGGCTCGAGCGGGTGCGGACGCAGTTCCAGCCAGCCCACTACCTGGACCAACTCATGCAGATTCTGGGGGACGCGGTATGAAGATCGGCATCTCCGCCTTCGGTACTGACGGCGGCAAGTCCGGCATCAGCCAGTACGCGGCCAACGTGGTCGGGCGTCTCATCAACCTGGCGCCGGAACACGACTTCGTCGCCTTCATCAACCGCGCCGACGCCGCCTGGGTTCAGACCTGGCACCCGCGCCTCACGGTGATCGCCCTGCCGGACTGGACCGGCCATCCCGTGGCGAGCATCTTCTGGCACCTCGCCGCCCTACCGCGACTGCTGCGGCGCCATCATTGCGATGTGGTCTTCATGCCCGCGGGCAACCGGCGGCTCGCCTGGTCTTACGGGGTGCCGAGCGTCGGCACGGTGCACGACTTCTCCCAGCTCCACGTCCCGCAGAAATACGACGCGGCGCGCATGTTCTACATCATGCGTGTGCTGCCGCGCATGATGCGGCGACTGACCCGGGTGATCGCGGTCAGCGAGTCCACCCGCCGCGACCTGGAGTCCTTCGCCCGGGTTCCGCGCAGCCGCATCCGGGTCATCTACAACGGGGCGGATCTGAAGCGCTTCACCCCGCGTCCCCGCGCGACGGCCCGCGCCGAACTGCCGCCGGATCTCAAGATCCCTGACCCCTACGTGCTCTACATCGCCCGTCTGGAGCACCCGGGCAAGAACCATGTCCGGCTGCTGGAGGCCTTTGCGGCGCTCAAACGCGAGACTGCATTACCCCACAAGCTGGTCCTGGTGGGGGGGCGCTGGGGCGGCGCCGAGGTCATCGAGGCACGGGTGCGGGCGCTGGGGTTGACCGATCAGGTGGTCTTCCCCGGCTTCGTCCCCGACGCGGCGATCCCGGCCCTCTATGCCGCCGCGGACGCCCTGGCCTTCCCGTCACTGTTCGAGGGGTTCGGCATCCCGGTGCTGGAGGCCATGGCCAGCGGGACCCCGGTGTGCGCGGCCGATACCTCGAGCATTCCGGAGGTGGTGGGGGACGCCGGGCTGCTCTTCGCCCCCCTGGACGTGCCTGCCATGACCGCGAGCCTCACCCGCCTGCTTCAAGACCAGGAACTGCGCCAACGCCTGATCGCGGCGGGGCTGGAGCGGGCGTCGCGCTTCACCTGGGACGCGGCCGCCAGGGCGGTGCTGGAAGAACTGGAGGCCGCTGCCGCCCCATGACCGCGGCACCCACCGGCACCCTGGTCCTCGCCATGACGCTCGCGGCCCTGACCGGTGTCATCCCACTGGCGGGCTGCGCGCCGCGCAATCTGGATTGCAGCTCCGCGGCCAGACCGCTCACGACCGGACCTGACCCCTGCCGCTACCTCCCCCTCGGGGCGTCCAACGCGCTGGTGGAAATCGGTTCCTCGCCGACCGCGGCGGCCATCTATGTCGATGGGACCTATGTCGGCAAGACACCGCTCAAGCGCTACCTGTGGTTCTCCAGCACCACCCGTGCCGTCACCGTAGTCGCAGAACCGCTCTATCCAGGTCAGGCCCGCCAAGAGCAGCGTCTGCGGGTCCCACCCCTGCCCGGACGCCTGACCTTCTTCATGAATAACCCGACCAAGTCGGATGATCCTGCGGCCCCGGTCCGCTAGTGTCGGCCGGTCGGCGCCCCGCGTGACTGTCCTCCCGACAGACCTGGCATAATGACCCCGGCTTGGCACGCTGACCCCGGGGGGTGCGATCAGAACTGATGTGGTGAGCGAGATCCCGGGTACGCTGTCGTTGTCGTTGTCGTTGTCGTAATCGAACAATCCGACCACGATTACGACAACGACAACGACGCCCGGTCCGTGGGAGCGTCCGGTAGCGGTAGTACCCGGCTCCGGCGGTCGCCGCAGCTTGGCGGGCACGCGATGCGTACCCTACGAGATATGCGTTAACACATCAGTGCTGATTTCACCCTGTCGATGACGCCGGGCCGCGGCTTGACGGGCCTTGATCATCGTTCCGGCCAGCGGCCACCTTCTGGAGTCCAAGGCTTCAGCCTTGGTCCTGTACATCCAAGGCTGAAGCCTTGGACTCCGGCCCGGGGTGGCCGGAACAACGATCAAGGCCGCTTGACGCCGTTTCACACGCTGATTTGCTTGCAAATCAATTCGCCGTTCTCAAGATAGCGTATTCATCATGTCGGCTGACCTCGCGATACACACGGGACAGAACCTTGGCATGACCAGTGTTTTGACGCAACAACTGAGCGCGCACAATCCACCCGCGCCGCCCTTCGACAACACGCGCGACACGCGCTTTTTCTTCGCGTCGGCGGGACATGCGGAAGCCCTGTCACGCCTGCTGTTTCTCGCCGAGGACCGCAATATGGGCATGGGCCTGCTGACCGGGGAGATCGGCTCGGGCAAGACCATGCTGCGCACCGTCCTGCACGCCCGCCTCGCCCCCGCGACCCATGCCCGCGTCAGCATCGAGAACAGTCTGCTCGACTTCGATGACCTGCTGCTGGAGATCCTTAGCCAAATCCAGGGCCAGCGCCTGCGCGCCGCCGACTATCCGGACCGCTACAGCCGTCTGGCCGCCTTCAAGCGGCTGCTGACCGAGCAGATCGCCGGGCACGATCGTCACCTGGTCATCCTCTTAGACGAGGCCCAGCAACTCGACCTGCATTGCCTGGAGGCCGTCAAGGGGTTGACCAACATCGCCTCGGAGCGCCAGAACTTCCTCACCGTCATCCTCATCGGTCAGCCGGAGTTGCGCGAGCGGTTGCGCCGCCTGCCCCAGGTGGATCAGCGCGTGAGCCTGCGCTTTCACCTCGCGGCCATGACGGCGGACGAGACCCGGGAGTACGTGCGCCACCGCCTCCAGGTCGCCGGCTATCAGGGCGAACTCCCGTTCGACCCGGCGGCGCTGGACGCCCTGTTTCGCGCCAGCCGGGGCCTCCCGCGCGAGGTCAACCGCATCTGCAAGCTCGCACTGGAGCACGTCCTGGCCGCGGGGCTGGGGCACTTCACCGGCCCGGCGATCACCACCGTGGTGGATGACCTGCGCCGCCATGGCGGCCTGTTCGACGCCGGGGTCGAGCCGCCGTGACCCCGGAGTTGCGGATCCGCGACAGCCTCGCGGGGCAGGGTCGAGGCGGGCCGCCCGGCGCACCGCCGGACCCGGCGGATGCACCCGCGCGCGCCGCGGGGCCGCACGCGGACCCGGGCGAGACCGCCTGGGACCTGTGTGAACCCCCGCCGGACCTGAGCCCGGTGCTGAACCCACCGCAAGACCGCGACGAGGCCCGCGACGAGGCCCCCATGCCCTTCCCCGGTTTTCCGGGAATGGGCGGCGAGGAGGAGGAGCCGCCCAAGGGCCCCGGCCTGGACCTGGAGCGCCTGGCCCGCGGCATCCTCAAGCGCATCTGGCTGGCGATCGGGATCGCGCTGCCCATCGCCGGCCTGTTCCTGGTCGCCGCAGTCACCATGGTCAAGCCCAAGTGGCAGGCGACGGCCGCGGTGATCCTACACCCCCGCCAGGACCAATTCTCCCTGGGCGGGTCCAAGCCGTTCGAGCTGCAGAACTACAATCTCAAGACGCTGCTCGATACCATCAAACTGCCAAGCTCCTTGCACGCGGTGGCCGACGCACTCAAGATCGAAGCGACACCGCGCTCCTTGGGGCCGGCCATCGGGTTGGGCCTCACCAAGGACTCCAACGTCTTTCAGATCACCGCGCTATGGAAGGACCCGGTGGTCGCCGCCAAGATTGCCAATCAGGTCGCCGAACTGCTGGTGAGCCGCAGCCGGGACCTGCGACGCGAGGAGGCCGAAGGTGCCCACGCCAACTACAGTGCCCAACTGGCGTCCGCCCGTGAGCAATTGGATACCGTTACCGCCGAGATGCGCACCTTCAAGGAGAGCCGCCAGGTCTCCGACCTCAATGCCGAGACCCAGGTCCTGCTGGGTAGCCTGAGCCTCTTGGAGGCGGACCTCAATACCAAGACCGCTGAGGTCAAGGCCTTCAAGGAGGCCCTGGTGGAGGTCGCGAAGGCGGTGAAGGGCGAGCCCGCGATGGTCGTCACCTCCTCGGTCTACCGCAATCCACTCAAGACCCGGCTGAGTGAGTATGAATGGCAGTTGCAGGAGGCGCGCAGCCGCTACACGGAGCAGAATCCCAAGGTCATCAAGCTCCAGACCCGGGTGGACGTGTTGAAGCAAATGATTGCCGACAGCAAGGACGAGGGGGCACCCGAGAACCTCTACTCGGCCAACACCAAGCTGACGGACCTGCAGCTGCGCCAGAGCACACTCCAGAGCGACATCCGGGTGCGTGAGGCGCAGATCGGCGCCCTCACCGAGACGATCGCGCAGAGCCGTCGCAAACTCGCGGTCCTCACCGACGCGGACAAGGAGTTCCAGTTGCTGAAGGCGCGTATGGCCTCGGCGGAGAACCTGGTGGCTGGCTTGGTCGGGCGGGTGGACGAGGCCGCGGTGATGATGCGGCGCAACGAGTCGGCCTTCGATCTGTTCGAGCCAGCCCGCCCGCCCATCGAGCCCACCAAGTCGGCGAAAAAACTCATTGCCATGGTCGGGGTAATCCTCGGCGGGGGGCTGGGACTCGGCCTGGTGCTGGTCCTGGAGTTGCTGGACCCCCTGCTGCGCACCCGCCGCGACGCCCTGGGCATCCCCGGGATCGAACTCGCCTGGGAGTTCCAGCAGGTCCCCGCGGGCGAACCAGCCCTGGTGGACCCGCGGTGGCCCGCGGCCCCGGTCGCGGATCTGTTCCGGCGCCTGATCAACGAGCTCGACACCCGGTTGGAGCCCACCGACTGGCGCTGTCTGGGGGTGACCAGTGCGGATGCCGGGGCCGGCCGCACCCTGGTCGCGACCAACCTGGCACAGTCCCTGGCGCTGAAGGAGATCCCGGTGATCCTGGTGGATGCGGACCTGCGCCGACTGGCCGGGGCACACCCGGCAGCCTTGTTGGGTCGGCCCGCGGACCAACCCGGGCTGCGTCAGGCCCTGTCCGGCGACGCCGCAGTGGCCGCCCTGCTGAGCGGCACCGGCACCCCGGACCTCGCCCTGCTCGCCGCCGGTTATTCCCGCGCTGACTTGGCCATCGAACATCAGGCCGGGGGCGCCCCGGAGGCTGCCCCGCCGCCCTTCGCCCACCCCGGGTCCGGACCGGACCAGCCCAGCGCCCCGCGTGCGGACCCCAACCTGGCCGGACTGGGCAGCCGCCAATTCCGCATGATCATCGATACCCTGCGCCAATCCGGGCGCAACCTGGTGTACGATCTGCCGCCGATCGGCGCCCAAGAGACGGTGCTGGAGGCCGCCGTCAGCCTGGGCAGCCTGCTACTGGTGGCGCGCAGCGGCCAGACGACGCGCAAACAGTTACGCGAGGCCGCCGAGTTACTTGACGAACGCGGCGCCAAGGTCCGCGGCATCCTGGTCACGCACGTTCCCCCGGAGTTGCTGGAGGGGGACCCGCTGTTCGACCCCGCGCCTCCACGGACCGCTCGGCGAGGCTGGTTGCGCCGTTTGCGTCCGCAAGCGGCGGCGCCGGCCACACCCGACCCCCAACCCGATCCCGATTCCCATGCCAGTTGACCGCCGTTGGCCCCTATCCCCGTTCCTGGTCCTGTCCTGCGTTCTGGCAGGGGGGTGCGCCAACCAACCCACGGCACCGGGACCCGCGGCCCCAGCCCCGGCAGCCCTGGCCGCGCCCGCCCAGATCGACCAACGCCAGAGCACTGAGGAGCAACTGGCCGAACTCAACCGGGTGGTCGCCGAGACCAGGGTGGTGCCGCGCCTGGGCAAGGGAGACATCCTGAGCATCTCCGTTTACGACGAACCGGAGCTGAGCATCACCGGGGTACCGGTGCGCCCCGACGGCAAGATTTCGTTCCCCTTGGTCGGCGACGTCCAAGCCGAGGGGCGCAGCGTCGATGAGTTGAGCACCGATCTCACCAGCAGCCTGCGCCAGTACCTGCTCACCCCGCAGGTCACGGTCATTGTGACCGCCTTCAACAGCCTCTCTTATGTCATCAACGGCGAGGTCGTCCACCCGGGTGCCTACCCCCTGGTGACCGATGTCAGCCTCAGCGCCGCGGTGGCCAAGGCCGGGGGGCTGAGCAAGGGGCAGTTTCGGGCCAGCTCGGTGGAATTGGCCGACCTCACCCACGCGCTGGTCTCCCGCCGGGGCAAGCTGCTGCCGGTGGACTTCGTCCGCCTGTTGCGCGAGGGCGACATGCGTTTCGACGTCGCCATGCAATCCGGGGACTACATCAATATCCCCTCGGGCCTGTCCAAGGAGGTCTACATCATCGGCGAGGTCAAGACCCCGGCCCTGTTCGGGTTCCGCGATGAGATGCCGATGTCCAAGACCCTGGCCCTGGCCGAGGGCTTTACCCCGGACGCGGACCTCTCGCGCATCCATGTGATCCGCGGGTCATTGAGCAATCCGATCCTGCTCGTCACCGACTTCAACAAGGTCATCGCCGGTCAGGCGCAGGACGTGCAGCTCGAGCCCGGCGACGTGGTCTATGTCCCGCCCACCGGCCTGACGGTCTGGGCCCGGATGCTCGATAAGATCGTACCCACCATCACCGCCATTCAAACCGGCATTGTCTTCGGCAACTCCGTCAGCGGGAGCAAGTAGCGGGGCGATCCGCTTGAGGCTTCACCTGCTCACCGCCGCGCAGCAGAACTTTTTAAGGAAATCGAGCAGATGGAGATCGCGGAGCAAATCAATGCCGAGCGCCGACTTGACCAGATAGGCCAGCAGCAGGAGAAATAGACTGATGAGCAAGTTGAGCCCCAACAGCAGCATCGTCGCCGCGATGACATTGCCCGTTCGGGCCAGTGGCCCAGGCACGTGCGTTCGGCCCTGTCGGCGGCGATCCCGACCCACGAAGAGTACGACGAAGAAGCGCGCCACCAGCAGGTCCACCCAAAATCGCAGGTCGACCAGTTTTGGCGTAGGTTGCGGGATCGCCGCTTCCAACAACCTCGTCACGACCCCCAGTTGCGCCGCCGTGAAGCTCGCCCGAACCTCCGGGTCCAGCGTCGCCAGATAATACAAGGGGGTTCTCGCCGGATAGTCCGGTCGATCGACAACCTCCCCCGTCCGCGCATTTTGATTCATTCCCACCCCACTTGCACCGATGCCTTCAGAACGAAAATCCGCCGGTCACCAGCGCGATCCCGATCAGGATTACTACGCCATAGGCCGCCCGGTTTTCACCCAGGCCCAGCGGGCGCGTGGCCAGTTGCACCGTGTACCCCGACAACACCGTCAGGCCGATGGCACCGAACCAGATGATCAGCAACGCTTGCGCCCAGCGCTCGGCATGCGTATAGGGTAGGCGACCGTCCCAGGCCGGAATCCAGGTCTTGGTCAGCGCCGCGAAGCACATCAAACCGGTCACCCAACTGCTCGCCAGGACGATCGCCGCCGGGCCCGATCGGATCAGTTGCGCCGCCAGCGCGAAGGTGATGGACCAGATCACCCAGGAAACCTGAAAAGCCGCCAGCAACCAACCCGCCACGCCGTAGCCAAGAATCAGCGTGATCAAATAACCCCACCTCAGTACCAGCGCCGGGTAGTAGTTGTAGCTGCCGTCTTTCATGTCGACCCACGCGATGGAGTGATACCCAGCCGATGCGAGTTTCCTGTTTCTGCTTCGTTGTCGTTGTCGTAATCCTGGTCGGATAATTCGACTACGACAACGACAACGACGACCCCTGGCTGCCGACCTATTTGCGGCGCTTGAGGATCCGCGTCAGCCGTACCCGCGGTCCGTTGAAACAACGCAGGCCGAACTTGTGGGTGAAATAGGTAGGCCACGCCGCCGCCACGTCACGCTTCACACCGGCCCGGTCGCAGAGGTCCTGCAGGATAGCGATCATCCTCTCACGATGGGGGCGGAACTTGTCGATCGTGCGCTGCCGGATTTCGACGGGCGTCAGGGCGCAACGCTTCATCGCCTCCACGCCCTCGCGGACCGCTTCGGCACTGTCGTCGGCGATGTACGCATAGGCCGGCTCGAAAAAGGCGTCACGGCCGCCGAGGTTGCGGGTCGAGACCAATGGGCGCCCGGACAACAGATACTCGGCGCTGACGAACATGGCCCCCTCTTCCGCCGACAGACAGAGCCCGCAACGGGCCTCGCAAATGGCGCGGGAGACGAAACGGGAAAAGACCTTGCGCTTCCAGCTCGCATGGGGGAACTGGCGCATCACCTCGGCGAAATAGGCCGCCTCCTGCGGCGAGTGATCCCCGATCAGGCGCAGCGATGCCACCCCCAGGGCCAACTGATGGCGCTTGAAGGGGGTGATACGGGCAAGGTAAACGGCATCGTATTTGATGGGCCGGTCGTAGATACGGTAATGACCCTCGTCGAGAAAGGCGTTCTGATGGCAATACTCGGCGCGCAGGCCGCAGCCTGCGATCAGGGCGACCTCCCGCTCGGAATTGCACAGGAACACCATCTGCGCTTGCGGACAGAGACGGCTGACCTCGGCCGCCTCCCGCGCTACCTCAGCGGCGCGCTCCGGCGTTTCCCGGTGCCAGCCAAACTGGAACAGCAGGTGTGGTTTGGCACCGCCGAGGGCCTCGAGGATCGCGTCGCGATGTGTGATGAAGTCCTCAAAATAACTGATGACCACGGTCGGCTCGCGAAAAATCACGTAGACCGGAAGGGTGTCGCCCTGGATGAGTTGCTTGATGAACTTGGCGGTCTGCGCGATCATATCGATGGTGAGCCCGAGTGCTGGTTTGCCGCCATGGTACGCGCGGGTCCTGCCGCTTTCAACACGGCTCCGCGGCCCTGCCGCGCCGTCCCCTGGCGGCATCCGCCGACTGCTTCTTGTCCCCGGACCGGTTGAGACGCTGTGCACTCGGGCGTAAGATTCGGTATCTGCGCGCGCCTGTCCGGCACCCTCCAGCGGCGAGCCAGTCCGCAGCCGCACGCCGCCCAACGACCGACGGGTACCGCAGTTGACGCTTCCGCCCGAAATTTTCGGCGAGCCGATCCAGGCCAAGCAGGTGATCTTCGCGGGCTTGACGATCGGGTTTCTGGCCATGGCTATCCCGTTGGCCATCAAGCACGCGTGGATGGACCGCGTCTGCATGGCCGGGATCTGGTTCATGGCCATCAATCCGGTGAAAATCACCCTCTTCAGCTATACGCTGTATCGCGGCGACATCCGCGGCCTGGAGTTCGGCGTTACCGATTGGCTCGCCATCACCATGATCGTGGCAATGCACAAGGCGCCGCGCTGGCGAAAGCGCAAGCTCTACACGCGCAATCCCAACGAGGTGTTGCTGGTCCTCTACCTCGCCTATTGCACCTTCACCATCGCCACGGCCCTGATTCCGCAGTTCGCCGTCTTCGGCCTCAGCAAGATCGTGCGCGCCTACGCGACCTTTTGGGTCGCCTACAACTTCATCCGCAGCGAGGACGACCTGCGCTTCGTCATCTGGGCGGTGGTGGGGATGACCTTCTACAGCTTCTTCCAGGTCCTGATGGACAAATATACCCGCGGGGTCTTTCCGCCGCGCGGCTCCTTCGACCATCAAAATGGCCTGGCCACCTTCCAGAACATACTGAATTTTATTATTTTCGCCGTCCTCATGCAGGACAGCGAGAAGCTCTTCGACAAGCGTACCCTGATCTATTGGGCCGGACTCGGGGCGGGGGTCTTGACCAGTGTGGCGACCCTCTCGCGCGGGGGCATGGCCACCACGGTCATGGGCTTCAGCATGATCATCGCCATGACCTTTTTCCTCAAGCAGAAAGCGGTCAAGCTCAAGAAGAAGCTCGCGGCCATCGGATTGATGGTGATACTCTCCATCCCGGCCTTGGCCGTCATCCTGCCGCCGATCATTCAGCGCTTCCAGACGGCCCCGGAGGAGTCCGGAGAGTCGCGCCACGGGGCCAACATTGCGTCGGGCCACATGGGCCATGACTATTTCTTCGGCGTGGGACTCAACAACTATTCTTATGCGATCAACTACATGCCCTACGGTGAGGACCTGTCCCCCCTGGATCGCGGCATTGCCCACCACATCTTTTGGCTCCATTATGCCGAGCTGGGTATCATCGGGGTCATCCTCTATACCCTGCTGACCGCTGGCTTCATGTTGATCGCTCTGCGTTTTATCCTGAAACGCCGGGACAGTCTCGAACGGGTCTTCGCCATCGGGATCCTGACCGCCTTTATCATCAATTGGCTCGTCGGTACCCTCGAGTGGAACTTCCGCACCATCCAGATCACCCTGACCTATTTCATGCTCGCCGGCTTTGTCACCTCCCTGGACCGCGTCGAGCGCGAACGGCTCAAACACGATCAGGATCAGAAGAATCGCCTGACGATGGCGTACCTGGCGATGACCCAGCGCCGGGGCCGCCCCGGACCAACGGCGTCGCGCACGCGCGACCGGCCCGCCAACGGACCCCGTCGGCGCTGAACTGCCCTGTCCCGCCAACCACCCCGCGGAGAGATGAATTGCGAGACCCTTCCCTCGACCTGCTCAAGGGCATCGCCTGCGTCATGATGGTCCTGGCGCACACCCAACTTCAGCTCGATCTGCCGTCCAAGGCCCTGACCTTCGTCGGCAGTTTCACCCCCATCCTGTTCTTCGCCGTTTCCGGGATCACGGCCCACTTCCAGGCGCGCAAATACCCGGTCGCCGGGATCATCGTCACCTATACCATGATCTTTCTGCTGGGCCTGAGCTTTACCCCTATGGCCCGGGAGGACTTCACCAGCTTCTGGGTCCCGTTCGACATGGACATACTCCAGATCATCGCCGTGGGCGTCCTGACCCTGTACCTGGTGCAGCGCTTGCTGAACCCAGGCCCCTGGTTTCACCTCGGCGCGGCGATCACCATCTTCGCCCTCAAGCTCGTCACCGACCCCCTGCGTGATACCTGGTGGATGGCTGACCTGGCCTATGTCCTCGTGGAACCGGGCAACTTCGTGGTCATCCCCTGGCTGTTCCCGTTCTTCCTCGGCATGTTCTGCTACCTTGCACCCAACCGGCATAACCTCTGGCTCGCCGGGTCGGCATTGCTTGCGATGGGCGCGGCCTGGGGGGCGGGGGTTACGCTGGGAATCGACAACCGCTGGGATATGACCTTCGGCTATTTCCTGTTCTCCCTGTTCCTGACCGCCACGTCATTCTATATTGCCCGGCGGCTGCCGCCAACGGTGGTCACGCGGATATTCGCCCCGCTGCTGTGGCTGGGTCAGTCCTCATTCCTCTTTCTCTATGTCCACATGGGTGTCATCTGGCTGGTGCGCCACTACACTTACGGGATCTGGGGAACCTATTGGATTTGGCCCGCGGTCGGGGCGGCATCGCTGGTCCTGATGTGGGTGCTCCCGCCACTGTTCGGGGCGCTGCGCATCCCCGCTGTCATGGCCCGGTTTCCGGCCTGGGTCCTACTGCTGGGGCTGGTTCTTGGCACGCCGTTGGTCTTGCCCGCCGGGGCGCCGCTCGTCCTGACCCAGCTCGTCTTGGGGCTGATCTTTTCTCTATACTACGCCGCCCTGACCCAGCAACTGAAACGACTCGCCTGGCCCGCGACACGCCCGGCGCAGGGGGATTGAGAACATGGCACAGAAACAACGCGACGCCGTCGGCAACCGTGACGCCTGGGTCGATTACGCCAAGGCCATCGGCATCGTCCTGGTGGTCTATGGTCATGTGTCGCGCGGGGTATTCAACGCGGGCATCCCGCTTGACGTACCGCTCTACCAGTTGGTGGACAGCATCGTTTACAGCTTCCACATGCCGCTGTTCTTTTTCCTCTCCGGGCTCTTCTTCTTCCACTCCCTGCACCGGCGCGGCCCGGCGGCGCTGGCGGCGAACAAGATCGACACCATCCTCTACCCCTATGTCCTGTGGTCCCTGATCCAGGGGTTGACCGAGGTCTGGCTGGCCGGATACACCAACGGCAACGTGAGCCTGACCGAGGTTCTCTCGCTCTGGAACCCCCGGGCCCAATTCTGGTTCCTCTACGCCCTGTTCCTGGTGATGCTGACCGCCATTCTGGTCTATCGACGTGAGAGTCGACTCTTCCTCTTGGGACTGCTGGCCGTCGCGGCCCTGGCCTACGTCTTTCAGGCCGCGATCCCCGCGGCGCTGCATTCGGACTATGTCGTCAAGAACTTCGTCTTCTTCGCCCTGGGGGTCTGGTTCATCACCGTCAAGGAGTCGGTGGCCCGGCGCCCTGGGGCCTGGGCACTGGCCGGGGTCATCGGATTCGTGGCCGTGCAGTACGGCTTCCATGTCGGGCTTGGGCTGGTGCACACCGACAAAGGCGTCGCCTCCCTCCTGGTGGCGATCGTCTCGATCCTGGCCGTGGCCAGCCTCTGCATCTGGCTCGCCCGCACCCCGGCGCGCTGGGTCCTGGCCCTGGGCGGGGCCTCCATGGGCATCTACCTCATGCACATACTGGCCGGCAGCGGGGCCCGGATCCTCGTCGGCCGGTTCCTTGGGGTCCAGGACGCGATGATTTATCTCCTGGTCGGGTGCCTGGTGAGCGTCTTGCTGCCTATACTGGTCTTACGGCTGCTGGGACTCATGAAGATCGGGGGCCTGTTCGAGGCGCCGCCCCGGGTTTCGGCCGAGGCCTGGTACCGGCGGCGCTTCGGCAAGACGGCGCCCTAACAAGGGTGCAACGGCGTCGCCCCGGCTGGTTTGCGGTCCGGTTCGCCCCAGGTCCTCCCCCGGGGCGGGTAACCACGAGACCAAAGGGGTTTGGAGGTACGTGGTTTGTTTTGGTAACGAGTCAAGAACAAGTTAAACACAACGACGCAACCAGCATTCCCTAATGGACTTGTTTCACTTATCAGTGAACCGTTCCTTAGGTTGAGGCACCAGAAACTATGATTGACATTGAGCAGCGGTATCGCCAGGCGTTTGCGCACATCGCCGACATCAAACGAATATTGTGCGCGACCGAGCACGCCTTGAAAGATCAGCGGCCGGCCACGGTATTGGTCACGAGTGCCGCGCCCGGCGAAGGAAAGAGTTTGCTTGCCGCAGCGCTTGCCACCACCGCCGCGCAGAGCGGAAAGTATCGTGTTGCAGCGCTGGATCTCAATTGGGATCGCCCGGCGCTGCATCGGTTTTTCAATCTCGCTCTGACCCATTCCGCTGAGGCACTTTGGGCGGCCGACCTCAGCGCTGTCGTGTGTCCTTCCGGGGAGGATTCGCTGGATATACTGACCGCGCCCGGTGACTATGCCGATTGCACCTGGGGCGATGCCCAGGCAGGTGGGATGACCGCCCGACTGATTGGCCAGGCCAAGACGGCCTACGATGTTGTCATCGTCGACAGCGCTTCGATCTTTCCGGCCAGTAAAATGACGATAGACCCGGTGATGCTGTCCGGCCTTGCCGATGGCGTCGTGATGGTGGTCCTGACGGCCGCCACCCCCAGGCAGCAGATAAGAAGGGCGCAAAAGATGATGGAGTCCAGCGGCGCGAATATTCTTGGCGTCATCAGCAATCAGTGGAAACTGTCCGCACCATGAGATTTCACTTCAAACGTTATCTCAGAGCACTGCGCGCCCACAGAAAATGGGCTTGGCTGGTGTTGTTGCCGTTCAGTCTTTATCTGCTTTTCGCCGCGCTCGATGATGTGCAGTTCAGCGTGTCGCAGGCCTTCTCCGGCTACTCCGCAGACCTTGCGATTGCCGCGTCCAACAGCCCGGTCGCGACGATCAAGCTGGGTGACGTGGTCGCGGAGCCCGAACTCCTGTTTCTCGATGCGTTTGCGTTGAGGCAATTGCAGAAGAGACTGGGGCTGATCGGGGGCGATGGCACTGCGGTGACTGACAACGAGATACGGCGCCTGGCGTACTCGGCCTTGTCTCTAACCGCCACGGGCGGCGGCACATTGCAGTTGAGCTATACCGGAAAAGATGCAGCGCGCGGGCGCGTGCTCATCGCTTTCTACACCGACCGGCTCTTGAAAAGGATCGTCGATGCGACGGCGCGCACCAAACCGGGGGTTACGGCGATGGCGGGCGGATTCCAGGCGGCGGGCGACATGGTCGTCGTCGGCAAGCGGGCCATCTGGAGCGCCGAGCGGCTGCGGCCGGCACTGGGCGTGCTGTTGTTATCGGCCATCGGCGTATTGGTGCTGATCGGCATGTTTGAACTGTCGGATCCATCCTTCAAGTCGGAACGCCAAATGGCCCGCTACCTGGGAGTGCCGGTGTTGGGTGCGATGCCGGACGCCGGGCGACTGGTACGGGCGCTGCCGCAATAACGGGGACCACCCCAACAACCAAGCCTTGTCGGTTGAGCCGTGGCGGCTCCCAGCCCAGAGGTTGACGATAATGAATAAGAAAGTGACTGCGGACGGCTGGATCGGCGTATTATGCGCGCTGGCCTTGCTGGCATGGCCAACCCTTGCCCCACAGGCGGACGACTTGAGCTTCCAACTTTTCAGGTACGTCTTTGGCGTGGGCGGCGACCCGACTGCCGACGGGCAGCTTGAAGTCATCAACAAGGACCTGACGTTCGACCAGAATGTCCCCCTGGGGTGGTCCGAGTACAGTGCCGCGGGTGGTGAGGCGCGAATTGCCGCGGGGGACCTTGACGGCGACGGCAAAGATGAAATTGTCATCGGGTTCGGTGCGGTCGGTCAGGATGGCCTGCCGGGTGGACGGTTTGAAATTCTCGATGACGATTTTTCCCTGCTGGCTTGGGGCCAGGTCGACTGGCCGGACTACAATGCCGCGAATGGTGAAACACGCCCCGCCGTGGGCGATATCGACGGCGACGGCCAGGCCGAGATCGGGATCGGGCTCGGGCGCGGCGGAAATGGCATGGTCGCACTGTTTCGCCTTGCGGATCGCTCCCTGACATCGCTTGGCTGGTCCGCGATCGACTGGCCTGAATATGCCCAGGCCAATGGTGAAACATGGCCAGCTTTAGGGGATTTAGACGGCGATGGACGCACTGAACTGGTGATTGGTGTAGGGCCGGGCGGGGCTGGGCGGTTTTTTGTGAAAGAGGGCTTTGATGCGGCCCGCCTTGCGGCTGGACAGGACCCGTGGAGCGACGAAATCGAGGGCAGCCTGTCGTGGGCGGAATATGCCAGCGAGGTTGGCGAGACCCGCCCTGCGGTTGGCGACCTGAACGGGGATGGAACTCAGCAGATCGTCATCGGCCTGGGCCCGTCCGGCGGCGGTGTCCTCGAGATCTTCGACTACCTTTCGTCCGCGCTGGTCGCCAGCGGATCGGTGACGATCGACTGGCCCGAGTACAATGCCTTCAATGGCGAGACCCGCCCCATGATCGGCGATATCGACGGCGATCTGCGGGGCGAGATCCTGGTGGGCCTCGGCAACGGCGGCGCTAGCTACGTTTATCTGTTCGATGATGCAAAGACGCAATTTGTCACGCTCGACCGTTTGCAGGTGGGTGCGCCCGCCGACCACTCAGGTAACGGTGCCGTCTGGCCAGCCGTCAAACGCGAGGGCTCGCCGCTCGTCTACCAGTTGCGCGTGTTGCAGAATGGGACCGGCAGCGGTATGGTCGGTGGCGGCGGGCGTTTTGTGGCCGGCACTGCCGTCACCGCGACCGCCGCCGTCGCGGACGGATCGACCTTGGCCGGCTGGACGCCGACCAGTTGCGGCGTCGCGTTCGCCCTCACCGCCGATACGACCTGCACCGCCACCTTCGCCTTACTCCCCACCTATATCCTGACCGCAAAACTCAGCGGCAACGGCGCGGTCACCAGCACCCCAGCGGGGATTTATTGCGGAAGCGATTGCGCGGCCGCCTACACCGCCGGCACCACGGTCGCGTTGTCCGCGACTGCGCCGATCGGTTACACATTTGCCGGCTGGAGCGGTGCCTGCACCGGCACCGAGGGCTGTACGGTCGCGATGGGCGCGGCCAAGACGGTCACGGCGTCGTTCAAGGCGATCCCCGGATACGTCGAGCGGGGCATCACGACGAATCTGGACGATGCCTCGCAGCGTCAGGTGCAACCCCTGACCGCAGGGCCGGCCCGGTATCTGGAGACGCGCTCGGCGCGCACCCTGACCCTGGGCTTCGATTCCCTGGATCTGGCCGTCGCCACCCGCGACCCGGCAAGCTATACCCTCGTCGGCCCGGCCGACCCGGCCTACAGCAGCCCCCAGGGCGCCACCCGGGTGGGCGGCGACCGCCAGGCCGTCGGCTTCGACGGTGCCAATCTGCCCTTGGCGCAGACGCGGCTGCACCTGCTCTTCGCCTACCCGCTGCGCGACGGTGTCGACTATCGCCTGGACGCCTGCGCGGCCGTGGGCGGCAGTACCGATCCGGCGGCGCCCTGTCACTCGCTGCCGGTCCGCTACGACCCGACCCTGGCCTCAGGTTCCATCCAGGTCGATCAGGTCGGCTATGCCCCGGGCACGACCAAAATCGCCTATCTCGGCAACTGGCTGGGCAGCGCCGGACCGATGCCGGTGGACACGACCGGATTCGAGGTCGTCGATAGCGACACGGGCGAGGCGCACTTCAGCGGCCAGGCCCGCCTCAGCGCGCCGGCGGACCCGTGGAGCGGCAATGATGTGTACCAGGCCGACTTCAGTAGCCTGGACCGCGCGGGACGCTATCGGCTGCGGGTTCCGGGGCTTGGGGTGTCCGACCCCTTCGTGATCGCCGCCGATGTCTACGACGCCCCCTATCGCGCCACGCTGCGCCTCTTCTACCACAGCCGTAACTCCACGGCGGTGGTCGCGCCCTGGGCCGACCCGGGCTATGAACGGCCCCAGGGCGGGGTCCCGCCCGCCATGGACGCGGCCTTCCACGCCGCCGTGGCCGGTTCCCCGCTCAGTGCGGGCAGCACGACTGACACCGGTCCGACCGCCCGGCACGCGGTCCGCCATGGCTGGTTCGACTCCGATGACTATGGTCAGTACGTCCCCAACGCGGCCCCGGTCTGGTACCTGGTGGGTGCCGCCCTGGACCTGGCCCCGCAGCGCTTCGGCGACGGCGACCTGAATATCCCCGAGTCCGGCAACGGCGTCCCGGACGTTTTGGACGAGTTGGACTGGGGTCTGGATTGGCTGCTCGGGATGCAGGACCCGGCCGATGGCGGGGTCTGGTTCCGCGTCGGCAGCCGCACCTGGGACGCGGTCCCGCCCTACCTGATCGCCACCCCGCGCCTGCTGTTTGAAAAGACCAGCCACGCCACCGCCGCCTTCGCCGCCGCCTGCGCCCTGCACGCCCGGCTGATCCAGCCCTACCGTCCGGCGCGCGCCGCTGAGGCCCTGGCCGCGGCGCGGCGGGCCTGGGACTTCCTCGCGAGCCACCCTGACTGGCCTGCCGAGGGGCGACGTTACCAAAGTCCGACGGGCGTGCGCGCCGCCGATTATTCAGATATCTCAGTCCGCGACAACCGCCTCTGGGCCGCCGCGGAGCTCTTGCGCACCACCGGCGAGGCGTCCTATCGAACCGCCGTCGAGGCCCTGTTACCGCTGGTCAAGATCGATCCCACCGCGGGGGTCGGTTTCCAGGACGTTTCACTGGCCGGGCTTTGGGCCTACCTGCTCGCCGAGGGTGAGGGTAAGAACCCGACCCTGGTTACCCAGGCCAATGCCGCGTTCATCGCGGCGGCAGACTGGCGGGTGCGCAATGCCACCGCGCACCCCTTCCGCGCACCGAGCCATCAGACTATCGGTGTCGTCGGCTGGGGCTCCTTTGGCGTCTCCACCCGCGCCACCTTGCCGCTGCTTCAGGCCTATCGACTCACCGGCAAGGCCGACTACCTGGACCGGGCCTGGCAGAGCCCCCACCCGCAACTCGGGGCAAACCCCCAATCATTGAGCTACCTCACCGGTTTCGGCGCCAGGTATCCCCACTTTCCGCTCTCCAAACTCACCAAGAGCGCCGGTCCCGGCGACCCGCTCAAAGGTATCCCGGTCCTTGGGCCCCAGTTCCTGCCCTCCGCTGAGATGGCCGCGCTGAACGCCCTCTACTTCCCCCCCGCGCTGGTCGGCACGGCGCTGCCCACGGACGCGAGCGGGTACGCGAAACTCTACCCGGCCCTGCGCCGCTACACCGACGCCCGCGGCCTGCCGCCCATGTCCAAGCCCACGGTGGTGGACTATGCCCAGGTGGGGCTCGCCTTCGGGCTGCTGCGCCGGGCCGGGCTCAAGGAGGAGATCGACACCGTCGGCAAGGTACAACACCAGCTCAGCGTGCTCAAGAACGGCATCGGCAGCGGTACTGTCGGTGGTGGCGGCCGTTATGCGGCGGGCAGCGCGGTGACACCGACCGCGACCGCCGCGGAGGGATCGACCTTCACCGGTTGGACTCCGTCGCGTTGCGCCGCTGCTTTCGCCCTCGATACGGACACGACATGCATGGCTAACTTCACGCTGCTCCCCAAATACGCACTGACCATCATCCTGAGCGGTAGCGGCACCGTCACCAGCGCGCCGCTCGGAATCAACTGCGGCGGCGATTGTACGGAAACCTATGTCAGCGGCACCGCGGTCGCGTTGACCCCCGCGCCGGCCAGCGGGTATCTGTTTGCCGGCTGGAGCGGCGCCTGCAGCGGAACCAAGGGCTGTACGGTGGCGATGGGGGCGACCACGAGTGCCACGGCGACCTTCAAGGCCATTCCCGCCACGCCCGAGCGGGGCATCACCTCGTCCGTGGCCGACACCTCCAAGCATCAGTTGCAGCCCCTGCCCCAGGGGCCGGCCCGCTACCTGGAGACGCGTTCGGCGCGCGCCCTGACCCTGGGCTTCGACGCCCTGGATCTCACCGTCGCCACCCGCGACCCGTCGGTCTATACCCTCGTCGCCCAGGCCGACCCGGCCTATAGCAGCCCACAGGCGGCAACCCGGGTGGGTGGCGACCGCCAGGTCGTCGGCTTCGACACCGCCAAGCAGCCGCAGGTGGAGACGCGCCTGCACCTGCTCTTCCCGCACCCGCTCCGCCTGGGTGTCGACTATCGCCTGGACGCCTGCGCCGCGCTGGGTGCGGCAGCCGATCCGAGCGCGCCGTGCCACGCCATCCCGGTACGCTACGACCCGGATCTGGCCTCCGGCTCCATCCAGGTCGATCAGGTCGGCTATGCCCCGGGCACGGCCAAGGTCGCCTTCCTCGGCAACTGGCTGGGCACCGCCGGTCCCTTGCCGGTCGATGCGACCGGCTTCGAGGTCGTCGAGGTCGGCACGGGCGAGTCGGTCTTCAGCGGCCAGGCCCGCCTCACCGCCCCCGCCGACCCCTGGAGCGGGAACGACGTGTACCAGGCGGACTTCACCACCCTGGACCGCCCGGGACAGTATCGCCTGCGGGTTCCGGGACTCGGGGTGTCCGACCCCTTTAGCATCGCCGCCGAGATCTACGACGCCCCCTACCGCGCCGCCCTGCGCCTCTTCTACCACAGCCGCAACTCCACCCCAGTGGTCGGGCCCTGGGCCGCACCGGGCTATGAGCGGCCCCTGGGCGGGGTCCCGCCCGCCATGGACGCGGCCTTTCACGCCGGCGTGGCCGGCTCCCCCCTGAGCCTCGGCAGCACGACCGACACCGGCCCGGCGGCCCGGCACCCGGTCCACCATGGCTGGTTCGACGCGGGCGACTATGGCCAGTACGTCCCCAACGCGGCCCCGGTCTGGTACCTGGCGGGCGCCGCCCTGGACCTGGCCCCGCAGCGCTTCGGCGACGGGGATCTCAACATCCCCGAGTCCGGAAACGGCATTCCTGATCTGCTCGACGAGTTGGACTGGGGTCTGGACTGGCTGCTCGGGATGCAGGACCCGACCGACGGCGGCGTCTGGTTCCGCGTTGCCAGCCGTACCTGGGACGCGGTCCCGCCCCACCTCATTACCACCCCGCGCCTGCTGGCCGAGAAGACCAGCCACGCCACGGCCGCCTTCGCCGCCGCCTGCGCCCTGCACGCCCGACTGATCCGACCCTACCGTCCGGCGCGTGCCGACGAGGCCCTGGCCGCCGCGCGGCGGGCCTGGGACTTCATCGCCACCCGCGCCGACTGGCCCGCCGAAGGTGAACGCTACAAGAACCCCGCTGGCGTGAGCGCAGGCGACTACGCGGATGTCTCGGCGCGCGACAACCGCCTCTGGGCCGCCGCCGAGTTGTACCGCACCACCGGCGAGGCGTCCTATCGGGTCGCCTTCGAGGCCCTGCTGCCGCAGGTCAAGATCGATCCGACCGCCGGCGTCAGCTTCAAGGATTTTGCGCTGGCCGGGCTCTGGGCCTACCTGCTCGCGCCGGGGGAGGGCAAGGACCCCGGTTCGGTTGCCCAGGCCCGCAGTGCGCTCCTCGCAGCGGCGGACTGGCGGGTGCGCAAGGCCAACGAGCACCCCTTCCGCGCGCCGACCCATCAGGCCATCGGTCTGGCTGGCTGGGGTTCCTTTGCCGTCTCGACCCGCGCCACCCTGCCCCTGCTCCAGGCCTATCGACTCACCGGTAAGACCGACTACCTGGACCGGGCCTGGCAGAGCCCGCATCCGCAACTCGGGGCCAATCCGCAATCCATCAGCTACCTGACCGGGTTCGGGGCCAGGTCCCCCCACTTTCCGCTCTCCAAGCTCACCAAGGGCGGCGTCCCCGGCGACCCCCTCCAGGGTATCCCGGTCCTTGGGCCCCAGTTCCACCTCCCGGCCCTGTGGCAGGAGATGACCGCGGTGAACGCCGCCTATCTCCCCCCCGAGCTGATCGGCACGACGCTGCCCACGGACGCGGCTGGCTACGCGCCCCTGTACCCGGTCCTGCGCCGTTACACCGACGCCCGCGGCCTGCCGCCGATGTCCGAGCCCACGGTGGCGGACTACGCCCAGGTGGGCCTGGCCTTCGGGCTGCTGCGCCGCGGCGGGCTCAAGGAAGAGATCGACGCCCTGGGTCAGGTGCGGTAGTCAAGGAAAGGCGTGCGGGAGCGGCTTGCAGCCGCGCTGCGAGGTCGCGGTAACATGCGACGTTGCGGCGCAGCTTGCGAGGCCCCGTCGCGGCGCAAGCCGCTCCCACAGCGTCGCTGCGCGACGTTCACGGTAACGCCTCTGCCGATGTGGCAGCTCAGACCTCCATTCACTCGGCGCCATTGTCGCGTCTTCCCGGGACCTGCGGGAACTTGAAAACGCCCCCTGCCATTGCGGCAGTCACCGACGACTGGACACTGCCACAATGGCAGCAAGGCCCTCGTCGATCGCAGCATCAGGCCGCATGAGAGTCAATATTCGTATTTATTATCAATATCTTCGCAGATATTTTTCGGTTTGGCATGGGTCTTGTATAAGGATCGTTAAGTAATTCCAAGACCAACACCTAGGGCCTGCACCATGTCTAACCGTCATCCCCGTCTTACCTCCCCGGTCAACGTGATCCTGACTGCGCTGGTCCTGACCGCGGGCGCCTGGAACGTCACGGTGTCGGCCGCCGCCACCGCCCAACCCACGGCTGGATTCCGCTATGACAGCAGCCGCTTGACCCCCGTCGATGTCACCCTGGTCGGCGGCGACGGCACCCCCGCCCTACTGAGTTTCTACAGCCAGGGGGAGAACGGTCTGCGGCTGCTGGAAAACGGCTTCACCGATGCCCAGGGCAGCTATTACAGTGAGATACGGCTGCCGAGCCACCTTACGCAGGTGGTGCTGGTGGTGCGCACGGCCGAGCGCGAAGATACCCTGACCCTCGCCATCGCTGATCAGGCGATCACCTATGCTGAGTGAGCGTTCGCGGATTTTCCTGGAGACACAAGCCATGATGATACCGCTACCGCACCAGTTGGCCCGCGTCTGCTATAGAAAGGTCGAATCCCATGAAAACCAAACTCGATGACCGTCAGCTCCGCGAGCTGCTGATCAAACGCTACGCCGGAATAGACCGGAAAGCGCCCCGCTACCTGCTGAAGTTCTACCTGAAACAGATCGGTTGGACCGCGGTCGTTCATGGTACACGGTTCGTTAAGCGGCTACTGGACATCGTCGTGTCGTCGCTGCTGCTCGTGCTGCTGCTGCCGGTGTTCTTATTGGTCGCCCTGGCGATCTCGCTGGAAAACCCCGGGCCGGTGCTGCTGCGGCAGACCCGGGTGGGACGCTGGGGCAAACCGTTCACCCTGTGGTCGTTGCGCTCGACGGTGTCCGACCCTGCCGAATCCGGACCTGACCTGCCGACGGCACACTCAGGCGCCGGCACTGGCGTCCTGCGCCTCACCCGCATCGGCGCACTGCTGCGCACGCTGGGGATCGACAAGTTGCCCCAACTGGCGAACGTCATCAAGGGCGACATGTCGCTGGTGGGGCCACCGCCCCCGCTTGCGCAAGAAGTGGATCGTTACTCGTCGGCGGATCGCTGCCGCCTGGAGATCGCCCCCGGCATCTGGCAGGGCGCCAACCAACCCGAGGTCCGGGTGGATCGGCTGGTGGAGTTGGACCTGAAATACAGCCAGTCGCAATCGTTCTGGACCGATCTGAAGTTGCTCGGGATGCTGACAGTCCTGATTTTTTCCGGGGGCGGGTACAGTGCTGCTGTGTCGGCGTCTCCCGCCGACCCGCCCCCGAACGTCTTCAGCTACGACAACAGCCGTCCGACCACGGTCGACATCGCCTTGGCCGGCGGCGATGGGACCCCGGCCCTGCTGAGCTTCTACAGCGAGGGACCTAACGGCCTGCGGCTGCTGGAGAACGGCTTCACCGACGCCCAGGGCAGCTATTACGGTGAGATGCGGCTGCCGGCCCACCTCACGCAGGTGGTGGTGGTGGTGCGCACCGCCGACCGCGAAGATACCCTGACCCTGGCCGTCAGCGACCAGTCGATTGTCTACGCTGAATGAGTGTTCACGAACTTTCTTGGAGACCGAAACCATGACGAGAAACCACCACCTCACGCAGTTGACCGGTGCCGCCTTAGCGCTGCTGATCAGCGCCGGTGTCTCGAGTGCGCCGCCGGCCACCGTTGGCCTGATCACCTTTTCACCCCTCACGCTGACAGATGGCGGCGGCGCCCCGTTGGGGCAGGCCGTCCTTACCTACCAAGGCCAGTCCTACGACGTGCTGCTGAACGGTCTGGGCGTCGGTGGCGCCAAGGGGGTCAAGGTGACGGTCACCGGCGAGGTCCTCGGGCTGAATGACATCGCGGACCTGGAGGGCCTCTTCGTGAGTGAATTGGCGGACGCCCCGGCGTCGCAGGTCAGCAGTAACGAGGTGTGGCTGAACAGCGACCGTGGTGTCAGTATCCACCTGCACACCGATAATCCGGCCGCCGCCATTGCCTCGGGTAGTGACACGGTGGTGGTGCAGTTCGGGCAGGTGCAATGACGCACCGGACCTGACGCGGACCGGTATCGTCATCGCAAGTGTTTCAATCCAGCAACAGGACCTTCTCCATGAGCGACCGTCGTCACCTTGTTACCGCGCTGGCGGCCCTGGCGCTCAGCGCCGCCGCGCCGCCCGGTTTCGCGATCACCTGGCAGTATCTGGATAGCTACGATGCCCAGGGGGTACCCAAGACCCTGCTTGATCTGAGCAGCGCGCTGCCGGCCAGCCTCCTGGCCGACATCCGCAAACGGCTGCCGGAATACAAAGACATCCGCACGAACGATCCTAAACTGATCACTGACGATTTGGGCGCGAACATCGTGCTGCTCGAAGACGCGGAGATCACGGTCGCCTTCATCGATGAGGGCGCCGGCTACCGTAACGGCGTCGGTTTCTTCACCTACGACCCGGGCAACAAGCCGCAGGCCGTGACTGAGCTAAATACCAAGATCATGTTTCCCAACTTCTCGTTGCCGTCGCTTGGGGGCATGAAGTATGGCGACGCCGTGGCGCTCGGAAAATTCAAGGCCGGCACCGCCCTCGGCTTCACCATCGTCTCCAACGGCTGGACCGGGAGCGTGGTCAACCCCAACCAGCCGTCGGCCATGATCTTTACGACGCTCAAGGCACTGAACCCGGAAAAGCCGACCGACGCCGACCCGAACCTCAATGCGCACACGGTCTTGTTGTCGAAGCCGGAGGATGGGCTGCTGGTATTGGGCTTCGAGGACCTGAATCGCGGCGGCGGCGATCACGATTTCAATGACGTACTGATTGCCATCAAGGTGACACCCTTTTCCGCCATCGATCGCACCAAGGTGCAGGCGCTGGTCAAGGCCGTGGTGCTGGACAGCGACGACGACGGCATTCCCGACGACCTGGACGCCTTCCCCCAGGACCCGACGCGGGCGGCGCGCAAGTTCTATCCCAGTGCGACCGGCTTCGGCTCCCTCGCCTTCGAGGACCTGTGGCCGAAGAAGGGCGACTTCGACATGAATGACCTGGTCGTCGCCTACCGCGTCGTCGAGACCCTGAATGCGCAAAACGAGATCGTCGACCTCAAGCTGATTTATCAGATCAGGGCGCGCGGCGCCGGTTCGGACAATGGCTTCGGCATCCATTTGGCGGGGGTGAGCCGCGACGCGATCGATCCGGCGACGACGACCCTGAGCATCCGTGACCAAACCCCGGTGGCACTGCCGGTGGAGAGCGGACAGACCGAGGCGGTCTTCATCCTCTCGCCCAATGTCACCCCCTTGACCGCCACCGGCCAGCCGTTTCCCTGCGCGATGATGAACAGCGTGGTCAAGTGCCCCCGCACCGCGCCGGTCCCGCTGGAGCTCAACATCCACTTCAAGCAGCCGATGACAGCGGCGCGGCTCGGCGATGCCCCCTTCAACCCGTTCATCTATCGGACCACCCAGCGCGGTCTGGAGGTGCACCTGGTCGATCACCCGCCGACCGCCAAGGCCAATCCCAAACTGTTCGGGACCCTGAATGACACCTCCGATCCTTCCCAGGGCCGCTATTATCGCACGGCCGCCAACGAGCCCTGGGCGCTCGACGTGCCGGAGACCTGGCGTTACCCGACCGAATGGAACAACATCGCCTGGGCCTACCCGGCCTTCGCCACCTGGGCCGCCAGTGGCGGCACGCTGGCCACCGACTGGTACGTGAGCAAGATGGTCGAGGCGCTGGCCTTCCCGAAGTAAGGCGGATCACCCGTAGCGGCCTTGATCGTCGTTGTCGTTGTCGTAATCGTAATCGTAATCGGAGAAGCGATGCAGTTTCGAGTGCGGGAGAATCAGAGGCGCTACGATAATCTCGACAACGACAACGACAACGACAACGACAACGTCAACGAGCTGCCGAATACCCGTTGCCAGGTCTCACTCGGAGGCCGCCGGGTCTAGCTTGAGATCGGCCAGCAGCCGGTATAGCGTCCGCTCACCAATCCCCAGCACCCGCGCCACCACCGCCCTGGGTCCCGGGTGCCGGGTCAGGATCAGTTGCAGATAGCGCTGCTCGATTTCAGCCAGTGTCGGCTCGTGGTCGAACGTCAGTGTCACCCCGTTGGGCGATGGTCTCACCGCGGACTGCGGCAGGGTGAGGTGCTCCGAATCGATCCTGAGCTTGTTGCCCGACAGGATGATCGCCCGCTCGACGACATTTCGCAGTTCCCGGACATTGCCCGGCCAGTCGTAGTCCAGCAACTGCTGCATCGCCGCTTCACTCACCCGCTTGATGATCCGCTTGGAAAAACCCGGGTTGGCCAGAAAGTGCCTCACGAGCGGTGCGACGTCCGCGCGGCGTTCACGCAGCGCAGCCACCGTGACCACAAAGGCGTTGAGGCGATAAAGCAGGTCCTGGCGGAACTCCCCCCGCCGGGCCATGCCGTCGAGGTCCCGGTTGGTGGCCGCAACGATCCGCACCTCCGCCTGGAGGTCTACGGCACTGCCCAACCGGCGAAACCTCTTGGTCTCCAACACCCGCAACAGTTTGGCCTGGATCGGGGCCGGAATCTCGCCGATCTCATCCAGGAAGAGGGTGCCGCCGTTGGCCTGCTCGATCAGCCCTGGTTTTCGTTGTGCGGCGCCGGTGAAGGCCCCGCGCTCGTGCCCGAACAGTTCGGACTCGAACAGTGACTCGGGCAGCGAACAACAGTCGACCGCCACCAGGGGTCCGGCAGCCCGCGGGCTCAGTCGATGAATTTCCTGGGCAACCTTTTCCTTGCCGACCCCGCTTTCGCCGAGAATCAACACCGTCGCCTCGGTGGGGGCCACGGCCTGCAGCGAGGCCAGCAACCGCCGCAGCGGCTCGCTCTCCCCCACCAACAGACTCGGGGCCTCCTGCCGCACGACGCTCGTGTAGAACTCGCCGCGCCGATAGAGCAGCGCATTGTCAATGATCCGCCGGATCGCCCCCGCCAACTCCACCAGGTCCAGCGGCCTGACCAGGAACTCCGTCACCCCCAGACGCAGGGCTTGGAGCGCGACCTCGATCCCGGCCTCGCTGCACACCACCAGCACCGGATGATCCTGGGCCCATTGCTCGATCAAGGGCCAGCCAACATCCTTGGGCCAGGGAGAGTCCAACAGGATCAGGTCCGGCGGCGCAGCGGCCAAGGCGCGTCGGGCCCCGCGGCCGTCCACGGCGGCGGTGACCCGATAACCGCGACGCCGCAGGTCTTCGCAGATATCACGGTGGGACTGATCGTCCCCGCCGACCAGCAGGATGATATCGGTCATCGTTTTCGCTTCACCAACTAACGGATAATCTTTAGAAAGACGATTTACCCCAAAAAGAGCAGTCAGCGCTCAGCTTTCAGCATTTAGCTTTGCGTTTCAAGAGTTTCTGACCACCCTGCGCATCACCTGTCGGGTGGGCGCCTGCGGCTCCAAGACTGCGCGTAAGATGCTGATGCACTTATGGCTGACGCCTGGTCGCTGGCGGCTGACTGCTCTTTCCAGGTTTACAGGCACCGCCGTGCCCGGATCACCCGCGGGCGGGGCCTAGTCCTTGCGGCTTGTGACGAAGGCCCTGTCTGCGGTAGAGTCAAGGCTTATCCCTACACTTCGTGAGCCGTCTTGGTTTGCCTAAATACCGCGCCCGACGTCCACCGTCGTCACATACGCTTCCGCTCGTCGCCGGCGTGGCGGTCAACTTTATTTCTCTGATCGTGCTGGTGACGTTTTCCTATTTGCGGGAAGAGCCGCTATTCTGGACGAATGAGGGAGACTGGTCGATCGGGTTGCGGGATCTCGTGCGCGGCACCTATTATCCTCTGCTGGCACTGGAGTTCCTGTTCCTCGCGGCCTTCTCCGGGGTGAGCATCCGGTTATTGAGCACGCGACGCACCTCGGCGAGTCTGGCGGTGATCCTGCTGCCGATGCTGTGGGGGCTTTATTTTCTGGTCATCGCCAATTCCGTGGCCAACAACCTGGAGAACCTGTGGAACGGACGACCGCTGCACTGGCATCCCGACACCTCCTGGTCGCAACGCTGACGCACCCCAGCCTGCCGGTCGTGCCGTCACGCGCGGCCACTATTGCCGTTCAACGGCCGTTCAACGAGCGAGGCGGAAATGAATCAAGATTCGTTACAGCAGGAAACCGACGAGCGTCCAGACTACTTTGCAAGAACCCCTGCGGATTACTTCGACATGCTGGACAGTGAGATGCTATCGAGCTTCACGCCACCACAGCGTGACGCCGTGCAGCGCTTGCTGGAAAAGGCGATTCCCAAACCCGGTCCCAAGCTGGTCGACCTGAGGTTTTGGGTGGACTGGTTCGCTTACCGCTATTACGTCGTCCTGTTCGTGGGTAAGGATCGCCGCCAACGGGAACGACCCGAGTCAGCGGAACCGCCGACACACAAGGGCAATGCGATCACGGCCCTGTTGCTCCTGATCGGGCTCAACCTGTTGATCAGCATCTTTGTCTTATTGCTCGCCTACCTGATCAAATCCGCCGTCGGCTACAGTCTCTTGCCCGCCTCCCCGGTCGGCGACCCATTCCACAAACTCAACTAGGTCGGGTCGCGGCGCGGGCGGACCCGAGCACGGTCACGCGCCGGACTCGGCGCGCATCAAGTGAAAAATGTCCGTGATGGCCCGGGGGTCGTTCGGCGGTTCGACATTGGAGAGCAGGGACGCATCCGAGTCCGGGTGGTCGGGGTGGTAACCGTGCATCCCGGTGATGGGCTTGACGCCCATGTGGCTCGGCACGATGAGGACGCCGGCATCCATCAGAAAGATCAGTTCCCCGAACTGATTCCCCTCAAAGTCGCAGCCTAATTCTTCGAGTTCCCGTTGCGGCAGGACCCGCCCCTCCGGTACCTGCTCCAGGAGCGCGCTGATGCGCTCGCGGGCTACCGCGTTGTGGAACCAGAATCGCCCCATGGTGGAATCGTAGGTCGCCGTATAATCGCGACCGAAAACAAGCCCGAGGGCCGCCACTTTACTCATGAGGTCGACCTGCCCGTGGACGGTGGCCATACCGTGGTCGGAGCAGACGAACAGCCGCACCTGAGCGTAATGCTCCGCGGCGGTGCGCAGCACCTCTTCGAGCTGTGCCTCGTACCAGGCGAGCTTACGATCCACCTGGGCGCTCTCCTTGCCGACCTCGTGCAGGAGTGCGTCCATGGCTGCCATATAGAGGAGTGCAAAGGCGATTTCGCCTTTCTCGAGATCGGCCTTGAGCGCCTCCAGGTTCCTCGCTTCCGGCTCACGCCAGTTCGATACGTGGTAAGGCACCCCGGCGCTGCGCAGGTGATCGAAGATGTTCGCGCCCCGGTTCATGCCGCCGGGCACGAACAGGTCACGCTTCTCGCAATAATCGAACCTGTCGATGTACGCAAACGGGATGTTGTAGAGCTGGAAATAACCCGTATAACGATACCACCGCTTGACCAGCTTGCTGATCAGGTTGCGCACGCGTCCGCGGTCGACCAGGGAGCGCGGCAACCACCCCAGCAGACGTAACGGCTTGAACGGAGAAGTCGCAGGCGCGTAGTAGAAAAACGACCAGTGCCGGTGTTCGCGGGGCATCAGCCCAGTAAGGATCGAGGGGATGCATGCGGATGAAAATCCGAACACCGAGCGCAACTTGCGCCGAAACGGTAGCCGGTCATCCATGAACCGACGCCCCTTCAGGACTTCCCAGCCCAGCGCGTCGATGAAGACGACGATCGAGATCTTGGCGGCCTTCGTATCACTCATCAGATTTCTGCGCCATCGCGTTTGTCTGCGGAAAGCCATCGGGCATCGACGGCTAAGACCATGACGCCCACCGCGCATTTTAGGTAGCGCAATGCGGCCCTCGAACCAAGAGTGGCAGAACTCCTCTCCCTTTTCAAGCCAGGGCAGTCCACCGGACGATCTCATCGCGGTAGAGGTCGTCCAGTTCCTCGCTCAGGGCCAGCACCCGACGCTTGTCCGCCCGATCGATGGTGCCGGAGTTCAGCAGGGCCTCGGCCTCTGCGATCTGCTCCGCCGCGGACTTGCCCCCCAGGCTACGGATCGCGTCATCGGTGGCCGACCTGGCCGGCTGGATCGACGCGAGTTGGCGGGGCGAAATCGGCCTTTCTGTCCACCGTCGGTCACGAATGACGTTTCGAGGGATACCCACCACAACGACAGGGTGTCCGCTGCGCACCGGACCGGCTAACCTGCGGTCTCGCTCCTGCACCTCGGCGACCGCCCCCGGTGACAGCCCCGGGTCGGCCCCGCGAGACCGAACCACCACCGCGGCGGAGTACGCCCATTGATCGCCAAGCCCGCGCCGCCGCCAACCCGGCTCATCGACCGCTTCGGCCGCCGGATCACCTATGTGCGGCTATCCGTCACCGACCGCTGCGACCTGCGCTGTCTCTACTGCATGGCACAGGACACGCGGTTCCTGCCCCGCCAGCAGCTCCTGACACTGGAGGAACTGGCACGGCTGGGCCGCTGCTTCAGCGAGTTAGGGGTGGTGAAGCTGCGCGTGACCGGCGGCGAGCCGCTGGTGCGACGCAACGTGCTCTGGCTCTTCGAGCAGCTCGGCGCCCTACCCGCCATCACCGACCTGACCCTCACCACCAACGGCACCCAGCTTGCCCGTCAGGCCCGTGCGCTGAAGGCCGCGGGCGTCACCCGGGTCAATATCAGCCTGGACTCGCTGCAACCCGCGCGCTTCCGCGCCATCACCCGCCTGGGCGACCTGGCGGCGACGCTGGCGGGCATCGACGCCGCCCTGGCGGCGGGCTTCGTGCGGGTCAAGCTCAACTGCGTGGTGCTCAAGCACCGCAACCACGACGAGGTGCCGGACCTGGTCCGCTTCGCCCTCGCGCGCGGGCTCGATCTGAGCTTCATTGAAGAGATGCCCCTTGGGACTATCGGTGACCACAACCGGGCCGAGGCCTATTACTCCAGCGATGCCATCCGCCGCGACCTTGCACCCCGCTGGGATCTGATCCCCACCACCGAGGCCACCGGCGGGCCAGCGCGCTATTTCCGCGTGGCCGGGAGCGAGTCCCGGATCGGCTTCATCTCACCCCACAGCCACAACTTCTGCGACGCCTGCAACCGGGTGCGGGTCACCGCCGAGGGACGCCTGCTGCTGTGCCTCGGCCAAGAGTATTCGGCGGACCTGCGGCGCGCCCTGCGCGGCAATCCGACCGACGACGCGCGCCTCAAGCAGGCCATGGTCGCGGCCATGTCCATGAAACCACGCGGTCACGACTTCGCCCTGGCCGCCCGCCCGGTGATCCTGCGCCATATGAACCTCACCGGGGGCTAGGGCCGCACGCGCAGGTGCCGCGGCGGCGCCGGTCGGTTATCCTATCGGGCATTGATAATCAACATGGAACCGGGCCGGCAAACGGACCGGCCTCACCCCCGACATGCCGACCGCTGACCCCATTTCCCCCGCCCTGGCCACGACCGACCGGCCGACCGCGCACCGCCTGCCCCGTAGAATCGGGGGCCGGGTCGCCCTGGCGCTGCCGCTACTGCTGACACTCAGCGCCTGCAACGAGCTGGCGCGCTTCGTCGCCAAACCCGAGCCCAGACCGGCCAGCGCCGATCAGAGCCCCGATCCGAGGAAGGATCAGCCCAAGGTCGCCGCGGAGCCGGTGGCTGAGGTCGAGCCGGGCCCCATCCCGGAGCCCCAGGAAAAGCCCAAGCCCGGCAAGCTCTACGAGTGGGACGGCCAGGGGCGTAAACTGAGCCGGATCATCATCAATACCGATGAGCAGAAGGCGCGCTTCTATGTCGGGGACGAACAGGTCGGCTGGACCACGGTCGCCTCCGGGCTCAAGTCCCATCCGACCCCGGCCGGTCATTTCGAGGTGCTGGAGAAGTCCGCCAACAAGCGCTCCAATCTCTACGGCAAGGTGTTGGGCAAGGGCGGTCGGGTGCTCAGCAGCAACGCCAAGGCCGGCAAGGGACAGTTCCCGTCGGGGGCGCGCTTCGAGGGCGCCAGCATGCCCTACTATCTGCGCCTCACCTACGACGGCGTGGGTCTGCACGCGGGCCCCATCCCGCACCCCGGCCGTCCCGCCTCCCACGGCTGCATCCGCCTGCCGGCCAAGCTGGCGCCCGTCCTGTTCGAGCACGTCGGCGTCGGCACCCAGGTCAGCATCATCGGCGCTGGCCCGGACTACGGCAACTACGCCGCCAAGCAGCGCGCCTATGCCGCCGAACAACTCGCCAAGGCGCAGGAGCGACGTGAGATTGAGGCGCGCGCCCGCGCCCAGGTCGCCGCCGCGAGCGGCGCGCCCGCCGCGGCGGCGGGCCCCGCCGAACCCGTCGTCGCCATGGCCGAACCCGCCGCGCGCCCCGCGGCGATCACCGCCGCCATGAGCGAACCCGTCGCCGCGCCCCGGACGGTGGAACCACCGCGCGAACGCACGCCCGCCGCCGCCCCGGCACCCCGCCGCACGGCCGAGGCGCCCATCACCCGGCCGCGACCCGCTGCACCGCGCAACCGGCCCGTACCTCCCGCGCCCCCCGCGGTCGCGCTCGCCGACGGCACGCCTGACCAGGCCAGCACCGCCAAGGCACCGCCGCCCGCTGCGGTCGCACCAATACAAACCCCGACCACGGCGCCTGAGGCCGCCCCGACCACAAGGGTCCAGGCCCAGCCGCCGGCCGGCCCGGCACCTGCCAGCCCAACACCTACCGTCCCGCCCGTTGCGACCCCGGCCGCGCCGCCCCAGGCCAGTCCCGCCGCGGTTGCCACCGCCCCCCCGCCCAGCCCTGCGCCGGCCCCAGCACCCGCTGCAATACCCGCTGCGGCACCGGCGCCCGCCGCCCCCGCGGTGACCAAGGCACCCGAGCCCGCTGCCAAGGCGCCCCAGGTCGCGGCCGAGGCCCCAGCCGCCCCGGCGCCCACGCCCGCCCAGGAGCAACCGGCGCCGTCGATTCCAGACAAGCCCGCCGGGGGCTGAACCGGACCGGAGATTGGCGTCCCTGGCCAGCCCGCCCTAGGTGAAGCCGGGGGCAAAGCGCCGCGGCGCGCCCTGCCCGCCGGCCGCAGGCCAGCCGCGGTGGTCGTGGTTTCGTGGTGGATCGGCGTGGCACCACCGGCGTTGTGCCGAGGCCAACGCCCGCTCCCTTTGCCGCCACGCCGCCGATGCGCTAGGCTGGCCGCCCGTGCCGGGCGCGCCCCGGGCGCCTCCCCCGCCGCGCGGCCGCGTTCCATCCCCAAATCCCCAGGAACCACCCGACGCCCATGCACAGATCAGGCTCAAAGCTCCTCTTCGCGGGAACCATCTTCTCCAGTTCCTTCCTGCTGTTCCTGGTCCAGCCTCTGATCGCCAAGCAGATCCTGCCCTGGTTCGGCGGCTCGGCGGCGGTGTGGTCCGTGTGCATGGTCTTCTTCCAGGTGACACTGCTCGGCGGCTACGCCTATGCGGACTGGCTGTCGCGGCACCTGAGCGCGCGCCGACAGGTGCAGGTCCATGTGACGCTGCTGGCGCTCAGCCTGACGGTGCTGCCGATCCTGGCCGGCCCGCAATGGAAGCCGACCGGTGAAGCGGACCCCACCCTGTGGATCCTGGGGCTCTTGATCGCCACCATCGGGCTGCCCTACTTCCTGCTCTCCACCACCGGGCCGCTGCTCCAGTCCTGGGTCGCACGCAGCCTGGTCGGGACCCACGTCTACCGCTATTTCTCACTGTCGAATCTCGCCTCGCTGCTGGCCCTGATGAGCTACCCCTTCCTGATCGAGCCGCACGCGCGCCTGCTCACCCAGGCCTATGCCTGGTCCGGGGTCTTCGTCCTGTTCGCCCTGTCCTGCGCGGGCTCGGCCTGGTACTTCCTGCACCACACCCACCAACTGCCCCCGGAGACGCACGCCCGCACCCACGAGCCCGAGGGCGACTGGGACCCGCGCACCCGCGACTATTTGCTGTGGCTGGGTCTCTCCGCCATGGGCTCCTGGCTGCTGCTGGCGATCACCAACCACATCACCCAGAACGTCGCGGCGATCCCCTTCCTGTGGCTGCTGCCGCTCTCGCTGTATCTCTTGACCTTCGTGCTCTGCTTCGAGAGTGATCGCTGGTACCAGCGCGCCCTGTTCCTGCCGCCGACCGCGGTCCTGCTACTGGTCTGCGCCTATGGGCTCCAGGACATCGCAAGGACCCGCGGGACGATGTCCGCCAGCTCTATCACGGGTCCATCAAGCACGGTGAGCAGTACCTGACCCCCGACCGGCACCTGCTGCCGACCACCTACTATGGCCAGACCTCCGGGATCGGGCGCGCCATCGCCGCGACCGCGGGCAAGAAGGTGGGGCTGATCGGGCTCGGCACCGGGACGCTGGCCGTCTACGGGCGGCCCGGGGATGTCTACCGCTTCTATGAGATCAACCCCCAGGTGTTGGATCTGGCCCGCAGCGAGTTCAGCTTCATGAGCGAGAGTCAGGCACGGATCGAGACCGCGCTCGGCGACGCCCGCCTCTCGCTGGAGCGCGAGCCCCCCAGGGGCTCGACGTGCTGGCGGTGGACGCCTTCTCGGGCGATTCGGTACCAGTCCACCTGATCACGGCGCAGGCCATGGACCTTTATCTGCGCCACCTCAACCCAGACGGCATCATCGCCTTCCACGTCACCAACCGCTTCCTGTGGCTGCCGCCGGTGGTCGAGGAGATCGCCCGCACCCAGGGGCTTACCACCGCCCTGATCCGCGACGACCCCACGGGCCCCGGCCAGCGCCGCACGGACTGGATGCTGGTCGCGCGCAACCCGGCGGTGCTGGAGCGCGGCGGCATCCGGGCGGCGGCGACCCCTGTTGCCCCCATCCCGGGGCTCGTCGCCTGGACGGATGATTTCAACAATCTGTTCCAGATCCTCAAATAGGCTCGACTGGTCGGGCTGACGGGAGTGCGCCCATCAGCCCTCCGGCAAGGCAGGGGATCAGGGTACCAGGGGCGGATTCGGCAGGGCCTCCGGTGCCCCCTCCGGACGCTCCCCGACCCGCAGCAGGGCCAAGGTGATGTTATCCGTACCGCCGCGTTCATTGGCGAGCCGCACCAGGGCCTCGGCGGCGGGTCCCAACTCACTCTTGCCGGCGGCGACCAGGATCTGCCGCAGCCAGTCCACGGGGACCATGCCAGTGAGCCCGTCTGTACAGAAGAGGAAGATGTCGCCGGTCTGCAGGTCGGAGACCCCGGAGGCGACCCGCACCTCGGCGGACGACCCCAGGGCGCGTGTGAGGATGTTGTCGCCGATGCCGTATTGTCGGGCATCCTCGATCGTGCGGAAGAAACCCTGATCGACCACTTCCTGGATGAAGGAGTGGTCGTGGGAGAGTTGTTCCAGGCGTTCCTTGCGCAGGCGGTAGAGGCGCGAATCGCCCACATTGGCATAGGCCAACCAGTCCGCGCCGGCGAAGCCCAGCACCACGGTGGTGCCCATGCCGACACAATCCGTCTTGACCTGAGACAGTTGCCAGACCGCACGATTGGCCTCCTCGACCGCCGCCTCGGTCAGCAGGCGTGCCTTGTCGGCATCGGTGCGCGGCAGGGTTTGACGCTTGAAGCGCTCGCGGATGGTGTCGGCGGCGAGCCGGCTCGCCACCTCCCCCGCGCTGGCCCCGCCGACCCCGTCGGCAACCACCACCAGACCCATGTCCGCGTGGACGGTAACGGCGTCCTCGTTGCGGGTGCGCACGCGCCCGCGGTCGGTACGCCAGGCATATTCCAGTTTGTAGGCCCACATCGCGACCGGCTCCGTGTCGACCTTAAACGAGGGTACGGCGGGTCAAGCCGGCGTCCCCACTCAGCGTACCGTCCCGCTCGCGGGGGCGGTCGCTAATTGGGCCGCCAGCCGCTTGGGCTCCACGTAGCCCGGAATCAACTCGCCGGTGTCGGTGACGATGGCCGGGGTCCCGCGCAGGCCGAGTTCCTCACCCGCCGCCATGTGCGCATCCACCGGGTTGTCGCAGGTCTGCTCCGCGACCGGCTGGCCAGCCTTGGCGCTCGTCAGGGCGGTGCGGCGCGCCGCCGCGTCCCCCGCGCACCAGACCGAAACCGCCTCCTTGTAGGACGGGCTACCCTTACCGGCGCGCGGGAAAAAGGCATAGCGCACGCGGATACCCTCCTTGCCGTAGTCCGCGATCTGACTGTGGAGCTTGCGGCAGTAACCGCAGTCGATGTCGGTGAAGACGGTGACCGTATGCCTGGCCTCGCCCGCGGGCTCGAAGGTCACCAGCGCGGACTCACCCAGCCCGTCAACCAGCCGCTTACGCGCACCGGACAGCCGCGGCTCGGTCAGGTCCTCGCGGTTGGCGAGGTCCACGATGCGGCCGTCCACGTAGTAGCGGCCGTCGCCCGTGACATACATGATCTGGGTCCCGACCAGGACCTCGAAGAGCCCCTTGATCGGGGATGGCGCAATGCTCTCGATCTTGATCCCGGGGATCACCTTGGTCAGGGCGGTGCGGATACTGTCATCGGGCGCCGCGAGCAGGCTGCCGACGGCAAGCCACAGGACGGCGGCGACGATGAAACGGGGGCTGGGCATAGTGGTTCCTCTGGTCTCTGGAATGGGGTGGACGCGGGGGAGCGCGCCGGTCGCCGGGAGGGCGCTCAGTCCCGGAAGTTGCTGAACTTCAGCGGCAGCCCCCAGTCCTCGCCGCGCAACAGGGCGATGGCCTCCTGGAGGTCATCGCGGTTCTTGCCGGTGATCCGCACCTGGTCCCCCTGAATCTGCGCCTGGACCTTGAGTTTGCTGCCCTTGACACGCTTGACCATCGACTTGGCGGTGTCGGTGTCCACGCCTTGCTTGAGCAGGACCTCCTGGCGCGCGGCGTTGAGGGTGACCGCCGGGTCCTGGGGGTCCAGGGCCTTGAGGTCGACCGCACGCTTGACGAGCTTCTGACGCAGGATATCCATCATCTGCTGGAGTTGGAACTCCTGTTCGGCGGCCATCATAATCTGGCCGTCGGACAGCTCAAAATGCGCCTTGACGCCCTTGAAGTCGAATCGGGTGGCGATCTCCCGGTTGGCCTGATCGACCGCGTTACGGACCTCCTGGAGGTCGATCTCGGAGACGATGTCAAACGAAGGCATTCATGTAAATCCTTGCATAAGCTTGAAATCCACGCTCGCACCCGGCACCGTCGGGGCGCTGGGGGCAGCGTTTGCCAGACGCTACGATAAAGCATGCCGCGCCTGGCTGCCAGGCTCACCCGCACGCGCCCATAAAAACCCGCCGGGAGGGGGCTGCCGGGGGCGCGCGATTCAACCGCGGGGATGGTGCAGCGCATGCAGTTGTTTCAGGCGTTCCCGGGCGACGTGGGTATAGATCTGGGTCGTCGACAGGCTGCTGTGGCCCAGCAACATCTGCACCACGCGCAGATCCGCCCCGTGGTTCAACAGGTGAGTGGCGAAGGCATGGCGTAAGGTGTGGGGCGAGAGTGGCTTCACAACCCCGGCCTGGATCGCATAACGCTTGATGAGCTGCCAGAAGGCCTGGCGGGTCATGCACTCGCTGCGGCTGGTCGGAAAGAGGTAGTCGCTCGCCCGCCCGCCCAGCAGGTCCAGGCGCGGCCCGCGCACGAACTGTGCGAGCCAGTCCAGGGCGTCCTCACCGAGCGGCACCAGCCGCTCCTTGCCGCCCTTGCCCATGACCCGGACCAAGCCTTGGGTCAGGCTCACCTGACCGGACGTGAGGGTCACGAGTTCGGTCACCCGCAGGCCTCCGGCATAGAGCACCTCCAACATGGTCCGGTCACGATGGCCGCGCGCGTCCGTGGGGTCCGGCGCCCCCAAGAGGGCCTCGACCTCCGCCTCGGTCAGGCTCTTGGGCAAGGGCCGGCCCAGTTTAGGGGCGTCCACCCGGGCGCTCGGGTCGGCCTGGAGCAACCCCTGGCGCACCTGGTGCTGATAGAACTGGCGCAGACAGGACAGCAGGCGCGCCGCCGAGCGCGGCTTGCGCCCCGCCACCGACAGGACCGTCAGGTAGTCGAGTAGATCCAGCCGCTGCGCCTGGAGCAGGCAGCGCCCGCGCTCCCGATCGATCCACAGGGCGAAGGCCCGCAGGTCGGACTGATAGGCGGCCAGCGTGTTTTGGCTCAGGCCGCGCTCCATCCACAGGATATCGGCAAAGCCCTCGATAACCGCCCGGTCATCGGCCGGCGCCGCCCGCTCAGTCAACGGCCACCCCCTCATGCCGGAGCAACTGCCGCTTCACCGCGAGCTTGTGCCCCGAACGGTCCCCGGCGAACCCCCCCAGGCCATGGGCCGCCACCACCCGGTGACAGGGCACGACGAGCGGACAGGGATTAGCCCGACAAGCCTGACCCACGGCCCGCGGGGCGCTGCCGAGCTCACGGGCCAGGTCCCCGTAGGTGCGGGTCGTCCCCGCCGGGATCGCCCGGATGGCCGCCCAGACCCGCTGCTGGAACGCCGTGCCGGCCAGCGCCAGAGGCACCGCAAAGACCGCGGCACCATCCGCAAAGTAGGCGGCCAGTTGGCGGCTGAGCGCAGCAGGCACTTGGGCGCCCCTGGGGGTTACGACCAGCGTTCCGGCGGCGGCCGGGGGCGGCTCCAGGTCCACCCCGACCAGGGTCTCCCCCGTCCAGCGCAGGCCCAGGCGGCCCAGCGGGGTCGCGAGCACGGTCTCGGGCATGTGGCACCTCAGGTTGGCGAAAAGCCGGATCAGGCCGCGGTCAGCTACAATTAAGCATAAATAATCATAACACTACCCTGGCCCCCGGGTCATTTTCCGCCGCCGCCCCGCCGGGCCGCCAAGCTGTGGATAACTCTGTGGGCAAAGGCCAGCGCCCGGGCGGCAAGTTGCTCATTTCAGACTTCATTTTCCTTGGGGGGCGGGCTGACACCAGCAGGAATATCATTTTATAACAGTCTGTTACAGATCTAGTTCAATTGCTTGAGGGGAAAGCCCTTCGCTTTTCGTGCGGCTTTAGGCCGCGGGTACCGGGTGTGCACAACCACGGCGGGGCGCCGCCGCCGCCGATCCGATGGCGCACCCGGACATTGAACTGCCGCTGCAAAACACGCAGCATGGCAGATCTTTAAGGGGCCGGGCATCCGTCCGTGGCCCCACCAGCACCCGAGAACCGACGCCATGCGCAGTGACCAACCCGCCGCCGACTCCAAATCGTTGATGCGCTCGATCATCCAGCGGATCGCCACGGGCCCGGAACTGTCCAAGGACATCTCGCTCGCGGAAGCCCGCGCCGGCATGGGCGCCATCCTCGCCGGCCAGGTGGATCCGATCCAGGCCGGCATCTTTCTCATTGCCCTGCGGATGAAACGCGAGGCCGACGACGAACTGCGCGGGATCCTGGACGCGGTGCGCGACGCGACGACGCCGGTGGTGGCCGCCGTCGATGACCTGGTGGACATCGCCGACCCCTACGACGGCTACAACCGCTGCCTGCCCGCCGCCCCCTTCCTGCCGACGGTGCTGGCGGAGTGCGGCGTGCCGGCCCTGACCCACGGGGCCGACGCGGTCGGCCCCAAGTTCGGCGTCACCCACCGGCATGTGCTGGCGGCCGCCGGGGTCCCGGTGGACCTGGACCCGGCGGCCGCCGCCGCGCGGCTGGCCGATCCGGAACTGGGTTGGACTTACCTCGATCAGCGCGCCTTCTGCCCGCCACTGCATGACCTCATGGGGTTACGCAACACCGTGGTCAAGCGTCAGGCACTAACCACGGTCGAGGTGCTGGCGCGCCCCATCCACGGGCGTCGCCACACCCACCTGGTGACCGGTTTCGTGCACCAACCCTATCCCCGCATCTATGCGCTCCTGGCCCGTCACGCGGGCTTTGAATCGGCGCTCCTGCTGCGCGGGGTGGAGGGCGGCGTGATCCCGTCGCTGCGCCAGCGCGGGGTCTGCTTCAACTATCAGGGCCGCGGTGAGGAACAAGGGTTCGACATCGACCCGCTGGCCCTGGGGATCGAACAGCCGGTGCGCGCCGTGCCCCTGCCGGAGGACCTGCCCCAAAGCGTCCGCCCGGGCGACGATATCGCCGTGGCGGTGGACGTCGCGGCCACCGCCGCGGCGGCTGCCGCGGCCGGTCTGGCCGCCCTGGCGGGCCGGCGCGGACCGAGCTACGACAGCCTGGTGTTTGCCGGCGCCCTGATCCTATGGCATCTGGGACGGGAGCCGTCCCTGGAGTGCGCCGCCGGACGGGTGCGCGCGGCGCTGGACTCCGGCCGCGCCGCGCGCCGGGTGCGCTGAGGACGCCCCCATGAGTAGCACCGACAGCAGCACCGACAGCAGCACCGACCGACCCGCCGCCCCCTTCGTCGCCGTGGTGCGGACCGCGGCCGTCGCCCCCGGCAAGTTCGTCAAGGTCGTGGTGGAGGAGCGGCGGTTCCTGGTCGCCCGGCTAGACGGCCATTTCTACGCCTGCGAGGACAGTTGCAGCCACGAGGACTACCCGCTCTCCTATGGCTGTCTGGACGGCGACCACATCAAGTGCGCCCTGCACGGCAGCCGCTTCAGCCTGCGCACGGGGGCGCCCCTGGACCCACCGGCGGACCGGCCGATCCGCACCTACCGCTGCACCAGCGCCGACGGCTGGGTGTGGATCGACCCCAGCCGCCCGGTCGTTCAACCCGGGTGAGACTAAAGCCGATCATCGCGCCCGTGCCATCGCGCGCCCCGGCCCCGCACGCGCCCGGCTTCGACTCGATGCGCGCAATCCCATGAGCGATCCCATGAGCGATCCCATCAGTATTCCCATCAGCAATCCCATCAGCGAGCCCCTGAGCGATCCCATGCGGCCCCCCGCACAGACCGCCGGTGGCCGCGCCGGCCCAGCCACGGCGACCCTCCTGATCGTCGATGACCAGCCCGAGAATCTGGCGGTGCTGGCGGAGATCCTGAGCGACGAGTATCGGGTACGGGCGGCGCGCTCCGGCACCCAGGCGTTGCGGGTCGCGGCCTCGGCACCGCGTCCGGACCTGGTGTTACTGGACATCATGATGCCCGGGATGGACGGCTTTGAGGTCCTGGAGCACCTGCGTGGGAACCCGGTAACGCGCGGGATCCCGGTGATCTTCGTGACCGCCCTGGACGACACCCGCTCGGAGGTCCAGGGCCTCACGGCCGGGGCGGTGGACTATATCGGCAAGCCCTTCATCCCGGCGGTGGTACAGGCGCGGGTGCGGACCCACTTGGAATTGAAGCGCGCCCGCGACCGGCTGCGCGACCAGAACGCCTGGCTGGAGCAGGAGGTGAGCCGGCGCATGGAGGAGAACAGCATGATCCAGGAGGTCAGCATCCGCGCCCTGGCGCACCTGGCGGAGATTCGCGACCTGGAGACCGGCAATCACATCCTGCGCACCCAGGGCTATGTGCGGGCCCTGGCCGGGCAGTTGCGCCACCATCCGCGCTTCACCGCCGTGTTGTCCAAGCACTTCATCGAGGTCTTGGTGCGCTCCGCCCCCCTGCACGACATCGGCAAGGTGGGCATCCCGGACCAGATCCTGCTCAAACCCGGGCCACTGGACCCTGCGGAATGGGAGGTGATGAAGACCCACGCCGCCCTGGGCGCCGAGGCGATCGCCTGGGCCGAGCGCAGTATCCCGCGTCAGTTGGAGTTTCTCACCCTGGCACGCGTGATCGCCCGCTGGCACCACGAGCGCTGGGATGGCCAGGGCTACCCCGATGGTCTGAGCGGTGAGCAGATCCCGCTGGCTGCCCGGCTCATGGCGCTCGCGGACGTCTTCGACGCCCTGGTCTCGGCGCGGGTCTACAAGCGACCCATGCCCTTCGCGGAGGCCCGCGCCGTTATCCTCGCGGGCCGCGGCACCCACTTCGACCCGGACACGGTGGACGCCTTCATCGCCGGCTTCGAACGCTTCACCGCCATTGCACAGCGCTACCAGGACGCGGACCCCCATGAACCCGCCGCGGCGGCCCGGCCGACGGGGGCAGTGCCGTGACGGGCGCGGCCCGGCGCCGCCCGGGGACGACCTGGCGCCGCGGACCCGCCGGGACGCGGCCCGGCCGCACCGGGGGCGGCGGATGCTGAAGGCCGTCTGGCCGCAGACCTGGCTCGCCGGTGCCTGGCCCTGGCGGTGGCCCGACCTCGGCGGGCTCCTCGCCCTGGCCCTGGTCTATGGCGTGACGATGCGCCTGGTGATGGGCTATCTGACCGCGGACGGCTTCATCTCCATCGTGTGGATACCAAGCGGGCTCGGGCTCGCCGCCCTGCTGACCGGCGGGCGCCGCCTGTGGCCAGGGATCCTGGCGGGGGCCTGGGCCGCCTATCTCTCCGTGGGGCGCGGCACGCTCCCGGCGCTGTGTTTCGCCCTGGGCAACACCCTGGAGCCCCTGCTCGCGGTCTGGCTCCTGACCCGGGACGGGCGTTTCGATCGCGCGCTGCACCGGGTCCAGGACTATGCCCGGCTGGCCGGCGCCGCGGCCCTGGGCGCGGCCCTGGCGGCCCTGATCGGGGTGGCGACCCTGGCCGCTTCGACGGCGATGACCGCGGATGAGTTGCTGACCGGGCTGCGGCTCTGGTGGATGGGGGACTTTCTGGGCGCCGTGGTGGTCGCACCCCTGCTCTTGGTATGGCGAAGGCCGCCGCGCGGCTGGCTCACCGCGCGGCGCGTTCCGGAGACGCTGGGGCTGCTGACCCTGACCTTCCTGTGCGGCCAGGCGGTCTTCCTGGGGCGGTTTGCCGACCCGCTGGGGCCCGTGGCGGGCGGCTACTGGCTGTTCCTGTTCGTCGCCTGGGGGGCCGTGCGCTACGGGCGCCACGGCGCCTTGCTGGTGGTCGGACTGGCGTCGCTCCAGGGGCTCCTGGGGGCCGTCTGGGGGCTCGGGCTCTTCGCCGCGGACAGCAGCGCGACCCAGTTGACCAACTACTGGTTCTATACCCTGATCCTCTGTACCACCGGCCTGTCCCTAGCCCTGCTGGTCGAGGGCTGGGGCCAGGCCCTGGCCGCGGCCCAGGCCGCCCAGGCCGAGTCGGGGCGCCTGCTGGAGGAGACGGAGCAGGCGCGCCGCGGGCTGCTGGGCGTGGTCGCGCAACAGCAGGAGACCGAAGCGCAACTGCGCACAGAACGCGATCTGCGCCAACGCTACCTCGACACGGTGGAGGCGGTGATCCTGGCCCTGGACCGCGACGGGCGCATCACCCTGATCAACCGCAAGGGGTACCGGCTGCTCGGCTATAGCGAGGACGAACTCCTGGGCAAGAACTGGTTCCGCGTGTGCCTGCTCCAGCCCGAGGGCCGGGACCTGGCCTATCCGGTCTTTGCACAGATGATGGCCGGCCGCTTGGAAGCGCATGAGTATTTCGAGAACGAGGTTCTGACCCGCACCGGTGACCGGCGGCTGATGGCCTGGCACAACAGCATCCTGCATGACCCCCGGGGCGAACCCGCGGGAACCCTGAGCGCCGGGGAGGACATCACCGACCGGCGGCGGGCGCAGGTGCGATCGGAGGAGCAGCTGGAGGAACTGCGCCGCTGGCACCGCATCACCCTGGGTCGGGAGGCCCGGGTCCTGGAACTGAAACGGGAAGTCAACGAGCTCCTGGCCAACCACGATGAACCGCCGCGCTACCCCAGTGCCGCCGGGGACACTTCAGGTACGCCGGACCCCGACCTGGCGCCCCCGCCACCCGCGCAGTGAACCGATGAAGCGACCCCTCTCCCGGCTCCTGGGCGCCCCGCTCCTGGCCTCCCTGTTGAACACCCTGGTCGCAACCGCCGCGGCACCGCAGGCTGCCGCGGACGCGGGGGCCACGACCGCCCTACCCCCGGTCTGGGCGCTGTTGCTGGCCCTTGCCGTCGTCCTGGTCCCGCTCGTCGTGCTGGTGCCCAGGACCCTGAAACTGCGGCGCCAACTGGGTCGGCGCACCAGGGAGTTGGCGGAGGAGCGCGCCCGCCGTGCGCGGTTTCAGGCGAGCCTCGAAGAGAGCGCGCATCACCAGGCCCAGGTGCGTGAGAGCGCGGCGCTGTTTCGCGCCTTCTTTGAACAGGCCGCCGTGGGCGTCGCCCAGATCGAGACCGCCACCGGGATGCTGGTGCGCATCAATCCGCGCCTGTGTGAGATCCTGGGCCTCACCGCCTCACAGGCGGTCCGGCGCGACTGCAAGACCCTGACCCACCCCGACGACCTGCCGGCCAACTGGCTGGAGACGCAGCGCCTGCTCAAGGGCGAGACCCGGCGCTATTGCCTGGATCAGCGCTATCAACGCCCGGACGGCACCTCGGCCTGGGTGGCACTGGAGGTTTCAGCCCTATGGGAACCCGGGGCCCGACCCGACTATCACCTGGCCCTGGTCCAGGACATCAGCGCCCGCAAGGCCACCGAGTTCGCCCTGCGCCGCGCCCGCACCGACGCCGAGCGCCTGCTGGAGGAGGCCGACCAGTCGCGCCGCGCCCTGCTGAGCCTGATCGAGGACCAGGAGGCGGCCACCCGGGCGCTGCGGGCGAGCGAGGACCGCTATCGGGTCCTGTTCGAGGGGTCGCAGGTCCCCATGTTCCTGCTCGACCCGGCCGACGGCCGCCTGGTCGACGCCAATCGCGCGGCCCTGGCCTATTACGGCTACACGCGCGAGGCCATGCTGGCGCTACGCATCCAAGAGATCAACCAACTGCCCGCCGCGGCGGTGCAGCGGATCATCGCACGCGCCCTGGCCAGTGAGTGCAATGCCTTCTCCTTCCCCCACCGCCTGGCTAGCGGGGAGTTGCGCCAGGTGGAGGTCCATACGGACCCGATCACGGTGGGCGGGCGGACCCTGCTCTACTCCGTGGTCCACGACATCACCGAGCGCGAGTGCGCGGCGCAGGACCTGGAGCGGCAGCGTCGGCGCCTGGCGGACCTGCTGGCCGCCCGCACCGCGCAAGCGGCCGCCGCCCGTCGGCAACTGGAACAGGGCGAGGTCGCCGCCGCCCTGGACACCCTGCGGCGGGGGCCGCCGGACGCTGCAGATGAAGAGTGTTGTCCGCAAATGAACGCAAATGAACGCAAATAAGAGAAATTCCGGGATTTATTAGGATAACGCTACACCGCCAGCCTACTGCGGCGAAATCCGGTACCAAGCATCGACATCCGGATGATGCTCGCGATAGAATTCGACCCGCATCGGCCTGCCGCTAAATAGCGGGCTGGCGGCCAGCGAGGCCCACTGCAGATAACAGCCCGCGGCTTCATCGAAGGCCCAGAAGGTGACGTAGACATCGGTAAAGCGCATCGGTACCGACGCCAACAACAGGTCGGGGCGGTAGTGCCCGTCATAGATTCGATAAGCCGAGATCCCGTCGAAGACATCGATCACGAAGCGGCTCGCCGACAGCCGCCAGTCGTCGATCTCCGGGAGCAACCGGAGACTCACATCGACCCAGGCAACCCAGGGGTCGCTATCGCTCGGCTGCGCAAAACTCGGCAGCCGGGTTATAATTTCCGGATCCAAAGGCATCCAAGTGAAGGCACGGGGATCTGTCATGTCATGGGGCTCCGAGGATAGGTCAATGGGCAACGCTGCAACGAGCAGTACGAGCCCGCAAACGTTGGCGACGACATTGTACACTGCCCGGCACACCTGTCAGTAAAGTGTCTTCTTCGCATAGCCATCGGCCTGGCCCGGCGTGAAGACATGCATCCCGTGCGGCAGCTTGATGTCGCCAGCATAGCTGTTTTCCAATGACTTGATATGACCGTCCGCGCCAGTGCTCTGCCAGACTGCGCCGTCTATTATTACACGGGACCCATTGGCATCCTTGATACGTCCGCTGAGACCGGTCTCCCAAGTCTCCGCATATGAGGTGCGGGTGGCGGATGCGAAGACAGTCACGCGCGCAATATTTGCCGCGGACTGCGCAAGACTATTGGCCATCCGGGTCGACGCATCGCTTCCGAGCGGATTACCGTTACCGGTTTGGCAGGCCCAGGATGTGATGTGTACCGACGCATAACCTTTTCCATTCTCACCAGCGGCGGCGAAGGCACTTGCCTCCATACCCGCGCACGAATCCTTTGTGAAATAGATACCCTGCCTGTTCGCCAACCAAATTCGACCCGGTACCCCATGCGCGATGCACATCAGCACACTGATCCGCTTGTCGAAGACTTGCTCATCGACGATAACCTGCTTCGTATTGATGCGTGCGGCAGTCGCCGTCCAGTCGCTCACGCACTTTACGGTACCGCCATAGTTCGTGACCGCGGTCTCGAATGCCGCGGTCTGAGGGGCAGTAGCGTCGCCGGTGTAGTAATGGACTGTCGTGAGATCGAACTTCGAGGCATATTGCCTGACGTAGCGTACTGCCTGAGCGAGGAACATCATCTTATTCCCAGGGGTAGAGTAGTGATCCTCCGCACCCACCACAATCAGGAATTCATATTTCCGACATTTTTCGACGACTTGGCCATATTCAGTCATGATCATTGCCCTGGGCTGCTTTAGCGACGGCAAGGAGGCGCTGGGCACAGTAGCTGCGCGCGTAATTCGGATTCGCGAGCAAGGTAAGAGCGGCAGGCCAGAATTGCGTGATCGGACACCCGACGAGCCAGGATGCCGTTACGTAATCGCGGATGTCATCTTGCTCGACGATACCGCTGGCGACTGCGCAACGAACCTCGGTTGCAACGAAGTCCTCGTCGGATTGTGCATTACCTGCTTTACGCAGGCCATAACTATTCCGCAGGTCGGCTGTCAGTCCACTCTCGAAACGGCGCTTGCTGCCCTCGACGAGCGCCTGCATCTGTTCTCGGCGAATAGTAAGCATCTTTGGATCACCATTTTTTTGAATGACGGTAGCGCGACTCTTGTGGCAGTAGCGCGGGTTTCGGTGGACTGCGCCGGCGCTTGTCCGCCCTACAGCCGACGGCCTTGCGGCCAACACGCGGAAGCCGGGGAGCACGAGCGCGCGCTCCGTGTCCGGTTCATAGACAGGACGCGGAGCGCCCGCCCGGCATTCCCACGCGGGAGCGTGGGAACGAGCGGCCGAACGGCAGGCCGGAGGCCCGCAGGGCGATCCGCCATCGCCTGCCCGCCGTCGTGGCGGAACCGCCATTGCGCAGCGGCGCTGGCGTGCAGCCGTGCGCCGGACCAAGCAACAGAAAACATACTTCCCTTAAAATTGAATGTCAAAAACGACGATCCTGATCGCCTTTTTCGGGCGCCGAAGGACCGGAAGTCCCGGCGCGGACGGCAACCAGGACGCGGGCATGACGCCCCGCGCCGGGGATTGCTATCATCCCCGGACACCCGACCGGCCGGCGGGGGGCACGGGAGAATCACTCCCCGCAACTTGCAGCCGGCACCCGGCGGCCTGACATTCTCCCGACTGCACCGGGGCGCCGCCCCTCACCTCACCTCAACGACACACCCTCGCCATCCGGGGGTCGGAGCAAACACAGATGACCGAGTGCGTGGAAGTCGGCGGCCTAAGAGTCGCCAAGCCCCTGTATGATCTGGTGAAGGATGAAATCGCCCCGGGCACCGGGATAGCCCCGGACGGCCTCTGGCAGTCCTTCGCCGCCATCCTGGCCGAGTTGGCCCCGCGCAACCGGGCGCTCCTCGCACACCGCGACGCCATCCAGGCGCGGATCGACGACTGGTATCGGGCGCATCAGGGGCAGCCGATCGACCCGGGTGCCTACCGCGCCTTCCTCTCCGACATCGGCTATCTGGTGCCCGAGGGCCCGGACTTCGCCGTGACCACCGCCAATGTCGACCCGGAGATAACGCGCATTGCCGGCCCCCAACTCGTGGTCCCGGTCAGTATCCCGCGCTACGCCCTGAACGCCGCCAATGCCCGCTGGGGCAGTCTCTACGACGCCCTCTATGGCACCGATGTGATCCCGGATGAGGGCAGCCTGGCGCGCGGCAAGGGCTACAACCCGGCGCGCGGCGCCGAGGTCATCACCCGCGCGGCCGCCTTCCTGGACGAGGCCGCACCGCTCGCCCAGGGCTCTCACCGGGACGCCCGCGGCTACCGGGTGGACCAGGGCCGGCTGGTCATCGACCTGGCGGACGCCGCGACCACCACGCTCAAGGACCAGGCCCGCTTCGCCGGCTACCGCGGCGAGCCGGGCGCGCCCACCGCCGTCCTGCTGGTCAACCACGGCCTGCACCTCGAACTCAAGCTCGACCGCGCGCACCCGGTCGGCAAGGCAAGCCCGGCGGGGGTCGCCGACGTGCTGGTGGAATCCGCCGTCACCACCATCCAGGACTGCGAGGACTCGGTCGCCGCCGTGGACGCCGCCGACAAGGTGGACGTCTACCGCAACTGGCTGGGCCTGATGAAGGGCACCCTGACCGCCCGCTTCGACAAGGGCGGCCGGATGCTGGATCGCGCCCTGGAGCCCGACCGGACCTATACGGCCCCGGACGGCAGCACCCTGACGCTGCCCGGGCGCTCGCTCATGCTGGTGCGCAACGTCGGCCACCTGATGACCAATGATGCCGTGCTGCTGCCCGACGGTTCCGAGGTCCCGGAGGGGATGCTCGACTGCCTGGTCACCGCGCTGTGCGCCCTGCATGACCTGAAGGGCACCGGGACGCTCCGCAACTCACGCACCGGCAGCATGTACATCGTCAAGCCCAAGATGCACGGGCCGGACGAGGTCCAATTGACCGTCGACCTCTTCGCCCGGGTCGAAGACGCCCTGGGGCTCGCGCGCAACACGCTCAAGATCGGCATCATGGACGAGGAGCGGCGCACCACCGTCAACCTGAAGGAGTGCATCCGGGTCGCCCGCGAGCGCGTCATCTTCATCAACACCGGCTTCCTGGACCGCACCGGGGACGAGATCCACACCGCCATGGAGGCCGGCCCCGTCCTGCGCAAGGGCGCCATGAAGGCCGCCCCCTGGCTGCTGGCCTATGAGGACTGGAACGTCGACACCGGGCTCGCCTGCGGCCTGCCCGGCCACGCCCAGATCGGCAAGGGCATGTGGACCATGCCCGACGAGATGCGCGCCATGGTCGAGACCAAGGCCGTCCACCCGCGCGCCGGTGCCAACTGCGCCTGGGTCCCCTCCCCCACCGCCGCCACCCTGCACGCCCTGCACTACCACCAGGTGGACGTCGCCGCCCGCCAGGCCGAGATCGCCGCCGGCGGCCGGCGCGCCAGCCTCGACACCATCCTGCAGATCCCGCTCGACCCCAACCGCGCCTGGACGGCGGACGAGATCCAACAGGAGTTGGATCTGAACTGCCAGGCGATCCTGGGCTATGTGGTGCGCTGGATCGACCAGGGCGTGGGCTGCTCCAAGGTCCCGGATCTCAGCAACGTCGGCCTGATGGAGGACCGCGCAACGCTGCGGATCGCAAGCCAGATCGTGGCCAACTGGCTGCACCACGCCGTGGTCAGCCGCGACCAGGTCATGGCGACCATGAAGCGGATGGCGGTCGTGGTCGACGGCCAGAATGCCGGTGACCCCCTCTACCGCCCGCTCGCCCCAGCCTTCGACGGCATCGCCTTCGAGGCCGCCTCCGACCTGATCTTCAAGGGCCGTGAGGTCCCCAACGGCTATACGGAACCAACCCTGCACGCCATGCGCAAGCGGCTCAAGGCCGCGGGCTGAGGGCACCGGGGGCGCCGACCGCCGGTCGGCGCGCCCCGGCCTTGATCAGAGGTCTGTGGTCCGCACAGCGGACCGACGACCTCCCACCCGGTCAGGGTGGCCGGAGACTACCGTGAAAGTCGCGCAGCGACGCTGTGGGAGCGGCTTCAGCCGCGACGGGCCGCGCGGGAACGCGGCGTCGGCATTCGCCGCGGCGCCGCAGCGCGGCCGCAACCCGCCCTCACCAAGGACTTTAGAACCTGGATCGGCGTCGCACCATGGCACTGGATTCTTATCAGGCCGCACCGCGCAAGGCAAAATCCGCCCGGATCTCCGCGAAGGGAACGCACCAGCGACCGGGCCCGTCACGCTCGATGAGCCCGGCCTCCAGCAAGGCCCGACAGTCTGCGTCAACGTACTGTCCCTCGCGACGCAGCGCAGCAGCCAAGGCCGCCGCATCCAGCGCACCCGCCCCCTGAAGGCACTCGATCAGCTCCCAGCGCTCCGGCGTCAACACCTGAAACAGCGCCTTCGCGGATTCAAACACGAAGGCCTCACCCTGATAGGTCCCGGTCTTCCAAGCCGCCAGGAAGCGCTCGCGCAGATCGGACAGGCCCGCATCGCGCCCCCGCTCCACACGAATCACTGCAGTTCTGCTCATCGGCGTTGCCTCTGGACCTCGGCCAAGAAATCGTCTAAGAGACGCTCGGGTTGCACCAAGCATCCAGTTGTGAGTATCGTCACCCCGAACTGCGGCCGGTCCACCCCAAGCTTCCCATGCACACCGATCCGTTACTCTATCGTCTGTTTCAAGAGCGCCCGGCCATGGCCTTTGAACTCGCCGGTCTGCCGGTCGCCGACGCGGCGGACTATCGGATGCGGGCGATCGAGGTCAAGCAGACCGCATTTCGCCTCGATGGGGTACTGCTGCCCCCACCGGATCGCCCCGACGCACCCCTGATCTTTACCGAGGCACAGTTTCAACGGCGCAAGACCTTTTACGCCCGCTGGCTGGCCGCGATCTTTCTGTACCTGTACCGCCACCGCGTCACCCGCCCCTGGCAGGCTGTGGTGGTGTTCCCGCATCCGCAGGCCGACACCGGCATCCTGGCGCCTTATGAGAGCCTGCTCCAGTGCGGCCTGCTGCGGCGAGTCTATCTGAACGACCTGTTGAAGGTCGAGCGCCTGAGCTTCGATGCCCGCTTGGCGCGCTTGATCGTGCTGGAGGCAGCCCAAGCGCCGGCGGAGGCGCGGGCCTTGGTGGCCAACCCGGACCCGGCCGCGGACCCGCTGGAGATCCTGGATCTGGTCGAGACCATTTTGGTCTATAAGTTCCCCAAGCTTACTCGCGAAGAGATTCGTACCATGTTGCATCTACCCGAGACTGATCTAAAAAAGACCCGCTTTTACCAGGAAGTGTTTGGCGAGGGGCGGCAGGAAGGCGTGGCAGACATCTTACTGCGCCAGATCGTCGTCAAATTCGGCCCGCCCGACCAAGCCATCCGCCAGCGCCTCGAAACCGCCGACACCGACACGCTGCTGCGGTGGTCCGAGCATATCCTCGGCGCCGACAGCCTTGATGAGATTTTCGCCGATCCGCACTGACGACCGAAGCGGGATCCCGCGCGCCGGTGTACCGCGATCGGCGGTTGCTGGAAAAAACAGGGACAAGGGGCCGGGAAAAGGCGCCGGGCTCAATTATGCCCTTGTCTGCGCCGTGCCGACATGATTGAGCGTGGCCGCATTGAGCCTGGCCCTTATATTCCTGGGTGTTCTTGATCGTCGCTCCAGCCGCAAGCAGACCGCAGGCCGCGGCTTCGCCGTGAAAGTCAGGCCGGGATCCGGTGGAAGCGACATCCCGCCGCGACGCAACCTCACCACGACCGCCAACGCGGCAAGTCGCGCCGGGACGACGTTGCTGTCGGCCAATAACCACAGTTGCACCAGGCATCCATTTTTGTGTATCGTCACCCTCCGAATCCCCGCCCGATCCACCCAAGACCTGCATTGCGCAATCGCCGCGCCTGGGCTGCGCGAGCCGGCCAGGTCCGGTCAGGCCGGTGCCATCTGATCGATCTGGAGCCTTCGGTATGCGTTCACTGGCGTTGAGGGTCGGCCCGCTCGTGCTGCTGGCGGGCGTTGCGGCGGCGGCCGATCCCTGCTTCTGTCTTCAGGATGCCGCCGACCGCCTCTGGTACGACTGCATCAAATATGACAAGCCGACGAGCCCCGATCCCTTATACGACTGCCTCCCGAGCACCAAGACCCGGGAGCGCGAGCCGGTGGCGAAGGGCCACACCCTGACCCGCATCCCGGACGGCCAGTCGCCCTGCCGGCCCTGCCGCGATGGGAACCTGGGCGCCGACAACACCATGAGACCCCTGACGCCCGAGGGCAGCCCCGCCGACGCGACCCCGGTAACCGGCCATGACTGAGCCCGCACCCGCGCGCCCGGGCGGGCTGCCCTGGCTGGATATCACATTGCTCCTCGCCCTGATCTCGGCCCTGCTCATCACCGCCGGCTGGGCCTATGCCGAGACCTGGTACGGCCAATTCGACCTGGGGCTCATGGGGCTCGAGGTCCCGCCGGTCTACTTCGCCATCTACGGCTTCAAGACGCTCAAGTCGAACTGGTGGTGGCTGCTGCCGCTCGCGCTCGCCGCCCTGTACGCCTGGCATCTCTATGCCGAGCGGCTGCCGCGCTGGTCCTGGATCGCCCTGCCGCCGGCGGTGCTGCTGCTCTTCTGGGGCGCCCATGGCCTGGGCTACATCGCCGCCCACCTGGACTACAGCGCCCATGCCCGCGGCGGATTCTGCGCCTACCCCTTCGTGCGGATCGCACTGGACCAGGAGTTCGGTCTGCCCGATGCGCTCAAGCCGGTCCCGGCTACGCTGGCCGGGCAGGAATTGCGGCTCCTGGTCCAGACGCCGAACCTGCTGGTGCTGATTGCACCGGAGGCCGGTGGGGCACCGCTGCTGGTGCCGATGGGGCAGGTGCGGATGTTGCGGGTGATTCCGGTACCGGCGGGGTGTCGGCCTTGAACTGCACCGTTGATCTACACCGGGCTTGGCTGCGGCGTTGCGCTTGCTGTCGCGCGCGATCGAGCCCCGAAGGGGCGTGACATACCAGCTTAAGGCGCAACGCCCTGGGTCGGCAATACCAACGCGATCAGCCCTGAAAGGGCGTGACATTGCTCTGGGCCGATCGCGCGCACGTCAATGTTACGCCCTTTCAGGGCTAATCGACTGATTCTCGCTATCCCAGGGCGTTGCCCTGGGCTGGTCTATTCGACCCCGTTGGGGTCGGTACGCACGGTCAAGCGGAACGGGGCAACTGGCCCTGAATTGACCATTGGAATCGCTGAAGAACTCGATCGAACCACTGACTCCACGGAGATCCAACATGCGCCGCTCTATCCTGGCACTGCTTGCCGCACTGGCGCTCGGCGCGCCGCCGCTGAGCCTGGCGGAAACGGAGTCCGATTTGATGGTCCGCCTGATGACCGAGCAACTGCGCCAGCGCGACGGGCGGGAGCCGACGGATGAGGAAGTGATCAGAATGCTGACTGTCACCAGCGGCACACTATACGAGCAGGGCCAGTCTAACATCGCGGAGCGGGTCGCGAGGGTCGCGCTTGAACGGGGGGGGCGCGTGCTGGGGGCGGAGCATGCGCAAACCCTCTCAAGCCTCAATAACCTGGCTTATCTGTACCAGGCCCAGGGCCGGGACGCGGAGGCCGAGCCGCTATACCGGCGGGCGCTTGCGGCCCGCAAGCGGGTGCTGGGGGCCGAACATCCGCAGACCCTTGGAACCCTCAACAACTTGGCCATTCTGTACAAATCCCAGGGCCGCTACGGGGAGGCTGAGTCGCTACACCGCCAGGCACTCGCGGCCCGCGAGCGGGTATTGGGAACCGAGCATCCGGATACCCTCGCGAGCCTCAACAACCTGGCTGCCCTGTACCACTCCCAGGGCCGCTACGGGGAGGCCGAACCGCTTTGCCGCCGGGCGCTCGAGACCAGCGAGCGGGTGCTGGGGGCCGAGCATCCGGATACCCTCAATAGCCTCAACAGCCTGGCCGGTGTGTACTCGGCTCAGGGCCGCTACGGGGAGTCGGAACCGCTGTTGTTCCGGGCGCGCGAAACCAGCGAGCGGGTGTTGGGGGCCGAGCATCCGCAGACCCTCGGGAGCGTCACCAACCTAGCCAGTCTGTTCAGGGCCCAGGGCCGCTACGGGGAGGCCGAGCCCCTGTACCGTCGGGCGCTGGAGGCTCACGAGCGGGTGCTGGGGGCCGAGCATCCGGATACCCTCATGACCCTGAACAACTTGGCCGCTCTTTACCAGGCCCAGGGCCGCTACGGGGAGGCCGAGCCACTGTACCGCCGGGCGCGGGAAACCAGCGAGCGCGTATTAGGGGCCGAGCATCCGGATACCCTCAAGGACCTCAACGCCCTAGCCGCTCTGTACCACGCCCAGGGCCGCTACGGGGAGGCCGAATCGCTTTACCGCCAGGCACTCGCGGCCAGCGAGCGGGTGCTGGGGGCCGAGCATCCGGATACTCTTAAGACCCTCAACAATCTGGCCGGCATGTACTTGGCCCAGGGCCGCTACGGGGAGTCGGAGCCGCTGTCGCGCCAGGCGTTTGAGGCCCGCGAGCGGGTGCTGGGGGCCGACCATCCGGATACCCTCCAGAGCCTCAGAAACTTGGCCGGTCTGTACTTCGCCCAGGGCCGCTACGGGAAGGCCGAGCCGCTGCACCGCCGGGCGCTCGCGGCGCGCGAGCGGGTGCTGGGAACCGACCATCCGGACACCCTGACGAGCCTCAATAATCTGGCCGCTCTGCTCTACTCCGAGGGTCGCTACGGAGAAGCTGAGCCGCTCAATAACCGAGCGCTCGCGGCCCTCGAACGGGCACTCGGCCCCGAGCATCCGAATACGATCACTGCCCAATTTAACCTAGCCGTAAACTTGGTCAACCAGTCCAAACTCACGCAAGCCATCCGCCAATTCCGGTCAATCGACGACCGACTGCGCGGATTTGTGGGCCTTCAGCTCGCCACCAGCGGCTCCGAGCAAGTCCGCCGCGACCGGGTGAACGCTGACTCCCGGCTCCAAGACATCGTCTACACCTTGGCCCTGGCCCACCCGGACAGCGAGGCACTGCCGCTCGCGGCCGACCTCCTGCTGCGCTGGAAACGCCTGGCCAGCGAGCAGGAGGCACTGGTCGCCCGCCTAGCCCGCTTAAGCCTTGACCCACGGGTCAGGAAACTGGCCGACCGTCTGGCCCAGTCGCATACGGATCTCAGCCGGCTGATCAACCTGCCCAAGCCCGACCCCAAGGCGATCACCGAGTCGCGGGCCACTCTGGAGGGCCTAGAGGTGGAACTGGCGACACTCAACCGGACCTTCGGCGACCAGCGGGCGGCGCGCGCGCTCGACTGGAAGATGGTCCGCAAGGCACTTCCGCGGGGCTCGGCCCTGCTGGAACTGCGGGCCTGCCGGCCGGCCGACTTCAAGACCGGCGAATGGGCCGACCCCCGATGGCTGGCACTCGTGATCCCGGCCGACCCGGGCAAGGGCCCGCCCCTGCGGGTCTTCGATTTGGGTCCGACCGCCGCGCTCAATCCCCCGCTCGCGCGTCTGCGCGACGGCGAGGCTGCGGCTGAGCCGCTGGTCTACCAGGCGCTCTTCGGCCCGCTCGACGCGGCGATCAAGGACTATGAGACCCTCTTTATCGCCCCGGACGGCGCCCTGGACCTAGTCGCATTTGCCCGTCTCAAGCTCCCGGACGGCCGCTACTGGGTGCAGCGCCAATCGTTGCGCACGCTACGCACCGGGCGCGACCTGTTGGCCGTCCCGCCCGAGCGCGCGGGCGCCGGTATGTTGGCCTTGGGCGAGATCGACTACAACCATTTCCCGACCGCTGCGAATGCACCAGCGCCCGCCAAGGCGATCGAAGGTCCGCCGACACAGGATGCGGATTCGACGCCGGCGGAATCGATCGGCGCGCGCCCGAGCGGGCCCGAGCCCCGACCCGACTCGGAAGCGGGAACGACCCTCGCCGCAACCCGCCAACTACGCGACGCGCGCGGCACCTTCGATCCGCTTGCCCATACCGGCCCCGAGGCCCGCCAAATCGCCCGCTTCTACTGGGACAAGGACAACCCCGAGGGGATGGTCCTGACCGGCCCGGACGCCAACGAGCGCCGTCTGAAGTCCCTGACCAAACCGCCCCGGGCACTGCATCTGGCCACCCACGGTTTCTTCCTGGCCGAGCAATCGGACGCGCCCACCGGCGGCTGGGAACGCCCCATGCTCCTGTCCGGCATCGCGCTGGCCGGCGCCAACCGGGGGCTCGAAGGAAAGCTTGGTCCGGACGGCGAGAACGGCATCCTCTACGCCTTGGAAGCCATCGACCTGAACCTGGAAGGCACCGAGCTGGTCACGCTCTCCGCCTGCGATACCGGCAAGGGCGCGGTGGACGGCTCCGAAGGGGTCTACGGCCTGGTCCGCGCCTTCCAGACCGCCGGCGCCCGCAATGTGCTGATGACCCTGTGGCCGCTCAATGACCCGCTGGCCCGCGCCTTTATGGAGGACTTCTACCGCAGTTGGCTCGACCCACAGGGCCAGGGCTCGCCGGCGGAGGCGCTGCGCAAGACCCAACTCGACTGGATCGGGGACGGCGACGCGCGCAAACGCGATCCGAAATATTGGGCACCCTTCGTGCTGGTGGAGCGCGGCTGAGACCTCCGGTGGCCCGTGGCGTCACCGGCCTCGATCATCGTTCCGGCCGGCGGCTACCGCCTGAAGTCCAAGGCTTCAGCCTTGGGCCTGTTCGTCCAAGGCTGAAGCCTTGGACTCCGGCCCGGGGCTTCGGCCCCCTTCTGGTTCCCACGCTCCTCAGACTAGGCAGGTATTCGCTGCGGTCGCGGCGAAGCCGCGGGTCGGAGCGCCGGCATCTTGCCGGCCCGCCGCCGCAAGGCGGCGAACCGGCGCCGAGCGTGGCGCGTAACCCATTGGCCGCAAACAATAGCGACGGCGCTCCGCGCCGTGGCCGGCAGGATGCCGGCGCTCCCAGCGGTCGCGATCGGCGGCAGAGCGCGAATCCTTGCCCGGTCTCTCCTGCGTGGGGGCAGGTGCGGGCGCTCCACGTCCAATGCCAAGACCGGACGCGGAGCGCCCGCACGGCATTCCCACGCGGAGCGTGGGAACGAGACGCCGGGGCGTCGTCGCTTAGCGTGCCGGCCGCGACGCCGTGCCACCAAGCGTTGCGACGCGGCCGCCGGTGGTGGATGATCCGCGGTGACTTGCGCCACGCCGCCAACCGCTTCGAGGCGGCAGGGCGCCAGATCGCCGCGGACCAGGCCGCCGGGCGGATGCCGCGGCGCCGCCTCCTGCCGGAGGACTACATCCGCCGCCGCGCCCTGTACCTGCCGCAGCAGGCGCGCTTCGACTGGATCATGCAGCAGGCGGCGCTGGGCGGCACCGCGCTGCCCAAGCTCGTCAACGATGCCATGACCGCCATCAAGGAGAACTTCGCACCGCTCGCGGGCGTGCTGCCCAGGGACTACGGCATCTTCGAGCAGAAGAAGGTCGGCAACGGCAACTATCTCTGGATCTCCTACTTCTGGAGCTATCTCAACGCCCACGGGCGCGCCGGCTTCGTCATGTCCTCCCAGGCGTCGAGCGCCGGGCATGGCGAGAAGGAGGTCCGGCGCAAGCTGATCGAGACCGGCGACCTGGACCTGATGATCTCCATCCGCGCCAACTTCTTCTTCGACTTCGAGCAGACGTTGCGCGACATCCACACCGAGTTGGCGGATCTCAACCGGGAGGCGGCGGGGCTGGCGGTGCGGATTGCCGAGAACTTCGAGGGGTTGGGCTTATGACCGAATGGCCGTGGTCATCATGCCGGCCGCCGCCCGGGCGCTACGCACCGGAGGTCGAGGCTTTAGCCGGACCCGGGCCGCAGAGCCGCGATGTCGACCGGCTAAAGCCTCGACCTCCTGTCTTCTTTCGCCCGGAACGACGATTACGCCTGCGGATTAGTGCGAAGGTTTTCCAACCGCAAAACCTTATTTATAATCAACGCTTTATGGCGAAGAATCCGCTGGCGGCAGTTGTGCAAGAGGCTCTTGCACAATTACCCTGGCATCATCAGATCGCGCTGCGGGAGCGGTCCAAGACCCAACCGGCGGCGAAGATTCACGAGAACGGGGGCCTGGGGGCATGAGTTGGGTTACCTCGCGCCTTGGAGATGTCATCACCTTACAGCGTGGTCACGACTTGCCTGACTCGCAGCGGCAGGACGGCGATGTGCCGGTTGTGTCTTCGTCCGGCATTACCGGCCGGCACGCTGAGGCAAAGGCGAAGCCGCCAGGCGTCGTGACCGGACGATACGGAACGATCGGCGAGGTGTTCTATATCGAGAAAGATTATTGGCCCCTGAACACTGCACTTTACGTCACGGAGTTCAAGGGGAATCACCCGCGCTTTGTTGCCTACCTGCTAAGAAATCTCTTGGCAAATTTCCAGAGTGACAAGGCTGCCATTCCCGGTGTTCGCACGGCACCAAGAAACTCGACACTCCAGTGCTGTCGGAAATCAAAATTCTTGTGCCGCCGCAGCGTTTCCAACGGCTCTTTCGGGAAACCACCGCACCACCGCATGCCCTATGGGACTTGCTGGATAGACAGAACCGCGACCTGCGCGCTGCCCGCGACCTGCTCCTCCCCCGCCTGATGAGCGGTGAGCTTGCGGTATGACCACCCGGGAGAAACGGATCCTCATCATCGCCGGCCCCAACGGCGCCGGTAAGACGACCTTTGCCCGGGAGTTTCTACCCAATGAGGCCGGCTGCCCGATCTTCGTGAACGCGGACCTGATCGCCGCCGGCCTCGCACCCTTCCAGCCGGAGGTGGCGGCAGTGCGCGCCGGACGCCTGATGCTTCAGGAGATCGCCCGTCACTCGGCGGCCGGGCATAGCTTCGCCTTTGAGACCACCCTCGCGGGTGCCACCTATCTCGGTATGATCGACAACTGGCGCGCGGCGGGCTACCTGGTCAAACTGATCTTCCTGTCGCTCGCCTCACCGGACGAGGCGATCAGGCGGGTCGCGATGCGGGTCCGCCAGGGCGGGCACGCGATCCCGCCCGCCACCATCGATCGCCGTTTCGCCGCCGGACTGAGGAAGTTTCAGGACCTCTACCGCTATCGGGTAGACTATTGGCAGTGGTACGACAACAGCGCCGACCCCCCGACCCTGGTTGACGAAGGACGACACCCATGAACAGAGACCTCGTTTCCCACTTGCCGGATGCGGGCATGCAAGCGGTACCCGCTGCGTGGCGGCCGGCGCGCACGCGAACTCGCCAGACAGACCGGCACCGCAGTGGTGATACGGGACGATGCCCTGGTCGAAGATACACCCGCCGCGGACACGGGGGCCGATGCCGCGGCGCTGTGGATAGCGGCCTGGAGTGGCTGCCTTGCTGGTCGAGAGCAACCGAGCCAAGATGACGAGCGTCTGAAGCACTTGCTGAACAAGCACCTGCGCTAGACGCTGATCATGCGCCTGCTGCTGGATATCAATGTCCTTCTGGACATCGCCTTCAAACGCCCCGGCGAAGGCGCATCCGCGGCCCTGATCGCCGCCTGCGGACGGCAGTATCAGGGCTATCTGGCGTGGCACACGGTCGCCACCTTGGCCTTTCTCATCGAGCGACAAGACTCGGTAACGATCGCCCGGGGGTTTATCCGCGACCTCCTGAGTTGGGCGGAGATTTCCCCGACCACGCGGGCCGATGCGGTCAACGCCCTTGCCTGGCCCATGACGGACTTTGAAGACGCGCTGCAAGCCGCTGCCGCCGTTGCCTGCGGCGCATCCTGGGTCATCACCCGCAATGAGCGCGATTTCACCGCCTCGCCAGTACCTGCCCTGAACCCCGAGGACTTTCTTGCCCGGTATCCGGCCGCATGATCACCAACATCAACAGCGAAGACCGCCTGGTCCAACAGACCTTCGCCGAACACCTGGAACAGGTGCTCGGCTGGGAGTCGGTCTACGCCTTCAATACCGAAACCTTCGGCCCGCACGGGACCCTGGGCCGGGCTTCGGAGCGTGAGGCGGTGCTGACGCGCGACCTGCGGGCTGCGCTGCAACGGCTGAACCCGGAGATGCCGGAATCGGCGCGGGAGCTGGCGCTGGAGCGGCTGACGCGCCTCGACTCCTTCCGTTCGCTGGTCCAGCACAACCGCGACTATTACGACCACATCCGCAATGGGGTGCCGGTGGAATGGCGCGACCCCGACGGTCGGATCAGGCGCGAGCGGGCGCGGGTGATCGACTTTCGCGTGGCCGCGAACAACCGCTTCCTGGCGGTGCGGGAACTCAAGCTCCAGGGCGTGCGGGTACCGCATTACAACCGGCGCGCGGACCTGATCCTCTTCGTCAATGGCCTGCCCCTGGTCTTCATCGAGTTGAAGGCGGTCTATAAGAACATCCGCACCGGGTTCGACCACAACCTGACCGATTACTTGAGCGAGCACAGCATCGCCCAGGCCTTCCATGCCGTGGAGTCGGTGCGGCGGCAGGAGGCATTGAAGCGGGAATTTCCGGTGGGCGCGCGGCTGATCGAATACCGGGTGCCGATGCCGGAACTCCTTAAGATAGCCGATTGGGAGGGCGATCTGGGTACGGCACCGTCGGTGTCGGGTTACGCTGCGCTAACCCGACCTACAACGGCAGACCCGGCGACGGATGAGGACCTGTTGCCGCTGCAAAAGCGTGCCCACCCGGACCTGGGGCAGCTTGGGGTCTTCTGGCACACCTAGGGCAGCGGCAAGTCCTATTCCATGGCCTTCTTCACTGAGAAGGTGCGGCGGATGCTGGCCGGCAACTTCACCTTTCTGATCATGACGGATCGCGAGGACCTGGACGACCAGATCTGGCGGACCTTCATCGGCTGTGGTCTGACGGACGAGAAGACCCCGCGCGCCGACTCGGGCAAGACGCTCAAGGTGATCCTGCAAGGCAATCACCGCTATGTCTTCAGCCTGATCCACAAGTTCAATCAAGCCGTCACGGAGCCCTACAGCGAGCGTGACGACATCATCGTGCTCTCCGACAGTCCACCGTCCGTCTGGTCTACGAGAGCCGGGGGGAGAAGCTCAGCATCGCCCGGCTCGACCTGAACGACCGGATCGCGGCGGCCGTCGAGAAGGCGGATCTGGACCCCGATCAGGTGGGCCTGCTGGAGCGGCTGCTCGGCAAGGACTATGAGGTCATCACCGCGGACATCGGCTGGACAAGTTAGCGGATGATTTCGTTGCCCACGCCGCGACCCGCTGGGAGACCGGCAAATCGATGCTGGTCTGTATCGACAAGCTGACGTGCGCTCGGATGCTTGTGTGTATTCAGACCCGCTGGCAGACACGGCTGGCGCAGATCGAGGGCCTCGCCCTGCTCAAGGCGGCGGAACTCAGCGCCGCCGTCGATCCGGACACACGGGAGCGGCTCACAGCGACACTCGCTCGCCTGCGTGCCCAGGCCGACTGGATGGCCGAGACGCGCATCGCAATCGTCATCAGCGAGGCCCAAAACGAGGTCCGGGACTTCAAGCGGCGCGATACCGCGGACCTGACCGAACTGCTCAAGGCACTACACGGCATCGTCAATGAGGCCGTCCGCGCCGCGCAGCCCGCCCCCGGGGAGGGCGATGGCCAGACCCAGGGGTTGACGATGGATCTCAGCCTGATCGACTTCGCGCGGCTGCGTGCAGAATTTGCGCAGAAGGTCCGCCGCAAGCACGCGGCCTTGCAGAACATCCGCGACCTGGTTGAAAAGAAGCTGGCACAGATGCTCGCCCGTAACCCGACCCGCATGGATTATTACAAGCGCTACCAGGAGATCATCGCGGACTACAACCGCGAGAAGGACCGCACCACGGTGGAGGCGACCTTCTCGGAGTTGGTCGAACTGGCGGCGACCCTGGACCTGGCGGACCGCCGGGCGGCGGCCGAGGGCCTGAGCGAGGACGAACTGGCGCTCTTCGACCTACTGTTTACTGACGACCTCAGCGGGGTGAACCGGGAACGCCTCAAGCAGGCCAGCCGGACCCTGCTCGCAGCACTGCGGGACCTGCTGCGGCCGATTGCGGACTGGACCCAGAAGGCCGCGACCCAGGCCGCGGTCAAGATCTTCATCCTGGACGACCTGTACCGCTCCCTGCCGCGGCCGACCTTTACCGAAACCCAGACCGAGGAGGCCGCCGCCCGGGTCTACGAGTACATCTGGCAGCGCAGCGCCCATGGGCTGGCGTTGCTGGCGGCCTAGTACCTTATTTCGCCTAATCGTGCGCCGCTCAAGCCCCGCAGGGGCGCGACATACCAGCCCAGGGCAACGCCCTGGGTATGACGGAGAACAGATCCCAGCCCTGAAAGGGCGTGACATAAGCAACGCCGCCTTATGTCACGCCCTTTCAGGGCTGGACCGAAAAACAACGCTAACCCAGAGCGTTGCCCTGGGCTGGTATGTTCGACCCCGTTGGGGTCGGGATGCAACATAGGGTGCGATCCGAACTGATGTGGTCTCGAAGCCGGCGTAGGGTGGATAAGCGCAGCGCATCCACCAGCACTGCCGATACCCTGGCTGGGGTTATGATCAAGGAGCGCACAAAAAAAGCGGGACTGGGCAAAGGCCCAGTCCCGCTTTAAATTCCCCGGCCATCCCTGGCCGGCACCGATCAGATCAATGGAATTGCTCTTCTTCAGTCGACCCGGTAAGCGCGGTGACCGAGGAGTGACCGCCCGGAATGACGGTGGTCACGTCGTCGAAATAGCCGACACCGACCTCCTGTTGATGGGAAACGAAGGTGTAGCCGCGCTCGCGGGCCTCGAACTCGCGTTCCTGAACCTTCTCGACATAGCCCGCGTAGGGCGGAACGCGATAGCGGTTCCGCCATTCCTGCACATCGACGGAAGGCGGATCGCCCTTCGGGCATCCTCCCTACGCGGGCTCGGTGAGGAAGGCGACATAGCCAAAGCGCCGGTCGGCGGCGACAACGATGGCCGCACGCAGGGCGGCATCGTCGCGCACCCCGGGCGGCAGGCGGCCCCGGATGTAGGCGTCCAGCGTGGCGAGATACTCGGCGCTGCCGAGGTCGAAACGGCGAACGGCGGCGGGCATGGCCGGTGGTCCTGTGGCCCCGGTACCGGGGTGGGCCGGCAGGGTCGGCGCGGCGAGACCGCGGCCCTGGCGGGGCTATGGGGCGCGAGCTTATACCCGGGGCGGACCTGGTGCAATTTCAGCGGCAGGGTGCATTGCCACGCGAACCGTCTCGTTCCCACGCCCCCGCGTGTCTGCCGTCAAGTGAAGCGCCGCAGCCCAAGCCCCTGGAGTCCAAGGCTTCAGCCTTGGAGCGCGCCAAGGCTGAAGCCTTGGACTCCAGGCAGAGGCGACGCGGTCGGCGAGTGCGCGTTAATTTAATGGCAGTGACGCTCCCGCGTGGGAATGCCGGGCAGGCGCTCCGCGTCCGGTCCTGGCATCGGACGCGGAGCGCCCGCACTTGCTCCCCTGCTTGCGCGTGCCGAGGACGCCGAGAACGCCTGAATGCTGGGCTTGGCCGCTGAATTGCCCGCGCTGCCGGGCTGCGAATCATGGGGACCCTGGGCGGAATGACATCGGCACGCTTGTCATCGTCAGTCGCGCCAAGTCCGCGGGGCGAGTCGCTGCCGCGGCGCCAAAGCGATAACGGGGGGGTGCCTTGGCCGCCTATGCGTCGGTGCTGTCGAGATCGGAAAAGTTGCTGATTTTGACCGCACCATCCGGGAAGCGCGCCACCACATCCAACTGACCACCCATCGCCTCAATGTGGCTCCGCTCGAAGTTGTGCATTGAGCCCCGTAGGTCGGGTTAGGCGCGCGTGGCACGGCCCATCAAATAGAACAGATGATTAGCGCGCGCCGTAACCCGACATCGCGGCATCGTCAGTCGGGTGACGCTGCGCTAACCCGACCTACGCCGAATACTCTCAAAATGTCCAAGCGTCGGGATGCCTTATGATGCTATCCGGAACGCCCGCGGGACCGAACCCCGGGCGTCGATCGAGCCCCCGGAACCTTTGCCGAACAGATCAAGCGCGAACCATGAGCCGAACCCAGACGCTGGAACTTCTCAGCCGACACAAGACCCGGCTTGCCGAGCGGTTCGGCGTCACGTCGCTCGCTCTGTTCGGCTCGACCGCGCGTGGCGAGGCCCGGGACGACAGCGACATCGACATCCTGGTCGCCTTCGACGGACCCGCCACCTCCGAATGCCGGTTGCGCCTGCTGAGCTTCGGGCCTTCCGGTCAGGAGCTTCAGGATGCCTGGGAAGGCGCTCGGGCCGCACGGGACCGGGTAACCGGGAAGATCAAGGACGCCGGATTGAGCCCCGCGGATGTCTCCGCCCTCTTTGATCGCCTGACCCTGGAGTGGGTGGACGAGGCTGCCGAGCAGGCCAAGGTGGACGGATTCCTCGGCGCTGTCCCTGGCCTGGCTGGCCAGTCTTCCCATGCCGCGGCCATCCTGTGCCAATGGCTCTACGCGGCGGCCGAGCGCCGCGAGCGGATCGCACAAGCCGACCTGATCGACCAGCTCGCGGAGGTGGGGCGCTACCTACACGCCCGCGACGGGTATTGGCGCGACTGGTTCAGCGTCGTCGAGCCCCTGGACCCGCAGAGCCACCCGGACATCGGCCTGGAGTCGGAGCTGGATCGTCTGGCCGACCAATTCCAGCAAGGCACGTCCGCCCGCTACGAGCACATCCTGGCCCGATGCGACATCCCACGCCGCCGCTGGCTCGATCGCATCGGCGCCGGATTCGAGAAGGCATTCGTCGTCATCGTCCATGGCGCATCGGGACAAGGAAAATCCGCCCTGGCCTACCGCTGGCTGCACGCGCAGCGCGAGCGCATTGCCGCTCGATTCAGGGAAGAAACCGATACGGTTTGGATCGATCCGCTGAAGTTCTTCGCGGCAGTCGCCTTGGCCAGGCCGTTGCTTCAGCGAGGACTCATGGCTGCCCACCTGAGCGATGAACAATCCCTGACGCTGCATCGCCGCTGGGAGCGAATCGTCCTGGTGTCGCTGTTTCAGGGTCGGGCCCTGGACCGGCAGGCCTGGCTGATACCGATCTACCGTCTGACCAGCCGGGACCCATCGGTCCTACAAGGGTATCTCGACCGCCATCGGACCATCGCCCGTTCCATGGTCGCCGCGATCACCGCGCAAGACCCCAGGAAGGGGGCCCGGCACTTTGTTATAGCTGACTACGCCGAGCATCAGGCAGCAGTCGCCAGGTCCAAGGTCGATAGCCCGGCGAGCGGCAGTGCGGTGATGCCCGGGGCCATCGGATAGCGTCGCCCGCCGGGATAGACGACCCATAGATGCGCCAGATCGAGATCGGCCTGCGCGATGTGCATGGAGCGGCTGCTGGTCGGGGCATCGCTGCACTTGTACTCGAACCCGAACCGTCGGCCATGCCGCAAGAGCAGGAGATCGAGTTCCGCACCCCGCTGAGTGGCCCAGAACCAGGCGTCCCGTTCGCCGAACCGGATCAGGGTCTGCTCCAGCGCAAAGCCCTCCCAACTGGCGCCATAGCGCGGATGGCTTCGGAGGCCGAACAGGCTGTCCAGGCCCAGCAGATGATGCAGGATGCCGCTGTCGCGCACATAGACCTTCGGCGACTTCACCAGACGCTTGCCCAGGTTCTCGAACCAGGGCGCCAGCACCCGCACCATGAAGGTGCCCTCCAGGAGGTCCCGGTAGTGATTCACGGCGGTCGGACTGACGCCCATCGAGCGTGCCAGTTCGGCGGCGTTCCAGGTCTGTCCGTGGAAATGGGCGAGCATCCGCCAGAAGCGCCCGAGCGCCGACGGCGCCACCCGCGAGCCCAGCCCCGGGATGTCGCGCTCCAGGAAGGTCTCGGCGAAGGACTCGACCCAGCGCGCCCAGGCCGCGTCCGACTCCGCCAGGAAGGCGCGCGGAAAGCCGCCGCGAAACCACAAGCGGTCCTGCTCGCCCGCCCCCGTTTCGTCGAGTGAAAAGCCGGGCACCCGCACCAGACGCACGCGCCCGGCCAGGCTCTCGGAGACGCCTTGCACCAGGTCCCAGGAGGCGCTGCCGAGCAACAGGAAGACCGCCTTGCGACCCGGCGCGTCGCACAGGGGGCGGAGCAGTGCGAACAACTCGGGGAGGCGCTGCACCTCATCAATGATTACCAGACCAGTGCAGGCGGACAGCACCGCCTCCGGCGTCCCGGCCAGCGCCGCCCGATCGGCCGCCCGCTCCAGATCGAAAGTGGTCGTCGGTCCCGGCCAGACGCGAGCGACCTCGCGGGCCAGGGTCGTCTTGCCGACCTGCCGGGCACCCAGCAACGCGACCGCGGGGGCCTCCGCGAAGTGTTGTTGGACGGTGGCAAGGAGCCGGTCTCTGGCGAGTAATTGTTGCATATCGTACGTTCAAAAAGCGATTTTCAACAATTATAGCGGCCTTCCGGCCAGAGGGTCCCACGTCGAGGCGGTTGAGGCTCGGGGGTCAGATCTTGCCTTTTTGCGTTGATACCCCAGGAAAGAATCCATCCCCCAGAACGCCAAGCGCTTGCCCGGTCTCCCCTGCACGGCTATGATCTTGGCCATCTCGGGTGTCGGGTCGTTGAATTTCCTGCCCGTTTGCGACCCGTAACGGCTATTCACAACCCCTAACCGCTCGGTCGCGCTCCCGATCGCGATCGAGCCCCTCCCCATCAACCCGCACCGCCGCCGCCGGAGTCCCGCCATGACCGCCGCGCTCGCCCCCGTCATCGCACCCGAGCCGCCGCCGGCCCGCGACGGCCTGCGCGTCAGTGAGGCGGATTACTGGGCCTGGTATTACGAGGGCCCGGAGGAGACCTACGAGTGGAACAACGGCGTCTTGGAGGAGAAGGGCGTGTCCGATCACCTGACGTTCCAGGTCTTCGACTGGTTTGTGCAGCTGTTGATCGACTACCTGCGCGCCCACCCCATCGCCGAACGGGTCGGACTGGAAACCGGCTTTCGCCTGGCCCTGCCGGACAAGACCGCGATCCGCCGCCCGGACTACGGGCTGATCCGGAACACCAATCCGCGCCCCATCGCCGGCACCGACAACAGCTACAAGGGCATCTTCGATCTCTGCATCGAGGGCCTGTCCACCAGCAGCCGCGCCCAGCGCGACCGGGACCTGGTGGTCAAGAAGGCCGAATACGCCGCCGCCGGGGTGGGGGAGTATTACATCCTGCATCACCGGGCCTCGTTGCGGGCCTTCTATCGGCTCGGGCCCAAGGGCCTGTACGAACCGATCCCGGCCAGTGCCGACGGCGTGTTGTCCTCGGCACTGTTGCCCGGGTTCCGCTGGCGGCTCGCCGATCTCGACCGCCAACCGCCCATCGAGACCCTGATCGACGACCCGGTCTACCGGGGCTACGTCGCGCTCGGACTGCAACGGGCGCGGGCCGAGACCGCGAGCGAACAGGCGCGGGCAGAGGCCGAACGGCAACGCGCCGATCAGGCGGACCAACGCGCCGAGCAGGCGGAACTGGCACGTGCCGCTGCACAGGCGCGGGAACAGGACGAACGCCAACGGGCCGAACTGGCCGAACGAGAACGGGCCGCCGCGCAGGCGCGGGAGCGGGACGAGCGGCACCGGGCCGAACAGGCCGAACGGGAAGGCGCCGCGGAGCGCGCGCGGGCGGAACGCCTGGCCGAACGCCTGCGGGCGCTCGGCATCACCCCGGACTGACGCGACCCGATGCCCAATAGAACAGATGGTTAGCGCGCGCCGTAACCCGACATCCCGGCACCGTCAGTCGGGTTACGCTGCGCTAACCCGACCTAGGCCCTGCGCCTGAGCGCGCCGCATCCACCAACGCCGGCCCCGCGGTGGATGCGCTGCGCTTATCCACCCTACGGCGACATCGAGACCACATCCGTTGTGATCGCACCCCGCTGGATGCCAGGCTCCATGCCAAGCATCGGGATGTTTGGTGCTGCTGTCCCGACACCCGCCCGCGGGAGCACAGTCGGACCTGCCGCCGGCCCTCAGCCGCGCTCCACCAGCACGAAGGGTGCCCAGTACTTCGGGTCCCGCTTGCGCGGGTCGCCGTCCCCGATCCAGTCGAGCTGCGTCTTGCGCAGGGCCGCGGCCGGCTCGATCGCGCTGCCGCCGCCGAGCCAGGTGCGGTAGAAGGCGTCCATGAACTCGCGCGCCAGCGGGTCGTCGAGCGGCCACAGGCTCATCAGGACCCGCCGTGTACCGGCGATCTGTAAGGACCTCACCAGGCCGTAGACCCCCTCGGAGCGGTCCAGCGTGCCCTTCCCGGTATCGCAGGCGGAGAGGGTGACGAGCGCGGTGCCCTCCAGGTTCAGGTCCCCGGCCTCCAGGGCATAGAGGATGCCGTCCTGGCCGTCCGGGCCGGTCTGGCCCTCGAGCCCGCGGTTGGCCCCGGCCAGGGCGACCCCGGCCAGGGTCAGGGGGCGCTGCGCATCGCCGTCCGGCGCCGCGGCCTGGTCGGCCAGGAAGAACCCGTGGGTCGCCAGATGCAGCACCCGCGGCGGCTCGGCCAGGGTCTTGAGCCGCCCCTCGGCCGCCTCCCGGCCGGTCAGGACCTGGGCCTCGCGCCCATAGTAGTCCCAGAAATAGCGCCCGACCGCCCGCGCCTCGGGGCCGGTCGCCGGCAGGGGGCCGAAGCTGCCGTGCTCGGCGCGCAGCCGTTGGGTCATGGCGATCAGGGGTCCGGCGGCGAGGGCGGGCTGGACCGGTCCCAACGGATGCGCGGGCGAATCCGGGGGCGCGTCGGCAGGCGGCGCCTGGGTCGGCCCGCCGGCCGGGAAGCCGTCGTAGTCCACGCCCCCCAGCACCAGCATCCCGGCCGCCTCCCGGGCCGGCGGGGGGGCCAGCAGGTCGCGCCCGGTGCGCAGCACCCGCACCGCCTGGCGCTGCACCCAGTAGCGCCCGTCCGAGTTCGGCAGCCGCAGCCGGGCGAAGGCGACCAGGTCCAGGGCGCCGTCCGGGGCCAGCAGGAGGGTCTGATAGCCCTTGATCGCCTCATCCAGCGGGCCGAACAGGGCCTGATAGACCAGCGGCTCGGCCGCCGACTCGCCGGCGCGCAGCCGCGCGAGCAGGGGCTCGGGCGCCGCGGTCGGACCCAGGTCGAGGAGCCGAAGCTGAGGCCCCTCGCCCGGGTCGGCCGGGATCAGGAGCGCGAGCCAGCGGGGGTCGGCCCATTTGCGCGTCTTGAAGTCGACCGGCCGAAAGGCGCGCAGATCCAGCAGGGCCGAGCCCCGCGGCAGGGCGTCGCGCACCGACTCCCAGTCGAGCGCGCGGGCCGCCCGCTGGCCGCCGAAGGTCCGGTTGAGGGTCGCCAGGTCCACCTCCAGGCCCTCCAGGGCGGCGCGCGCCGCGCCGATCGCCTTGGGGTCGGGCTTGGGCAGATTGACCAGCCGGCTCAAGTCGGTCCGCGCCTGGGCCAGGCGGCTGGCCAGGTCCTTCACCCGCGGGTCCTGGCTGGTCCGGGCCAGCCGGGCAATCAGGGCCTCCTCCTCGCCGGCCAGGCGCTTCCAGCGCAGCATCAGGTCCGCCGCGAGCGGCAGGGCCTCGCTGTCGGGGTGGGCCAGGGCCAGGGTGTAGACGGCATTCTGGAGCCCGGCCTCGGCGTTGACCCGATCGCGGCGCACCTGCTCGGAGCCGGTGGTGGCGAGCTGGAGGCCCACGAAACCGCGCAGCCGGCCGTCGAGCGAGCGGAATTGGCGGATCGCCTGGGTGAGTTTGGATTGGTTGACCAGGGTCGCGACCAAGTTCAATTGGAACGTGATGGTGTCCGGATGCTCGGCCCCCAGCACCCGCTCGCCGGTCTCCAGCGCCCGGCGGTACAGCGGCTCGGCGTCCACGTAGCGGCCCTGGGCCTGGTACAGATAGGCCAGGTTGTTGAGGCTCCCGAAGGTATCCGGATGCTCGGCCCCCAGCACACTTTCGCGGGCCGCGAGCGCCCGGCGGTACAGCGGCTCGGCCTCCCCGTAGCGGCCCTGGGCCCGGTACAGAAAGGCCAGGTTGTTGAGGCTCGTGAGGGTCTGCGGGTGCTCGACCCCCAGCACCCGCTCGCTGGTCGCGAGCACCCGGCGGTACAGCGGCTCGGCGTCGGCGTAGCGGCCCTGGGACTGGTACAGACCGGCCAGGTTGTTGAGGCTCGCGAGGGTATCCGGATGCTCGGCCCCCAGCACCCGCTCGCGGGCCGCGAGTGCCCGGCGGTACAGCGGCTCGGCCTCCCCGTAGCGGCCCTGGGACCCGTATAGGCCGGCCAGGTTGTTGAGGCTCGTGAGGGTATTCGGATGCTCGGCCCCCAGCACCCGCTCGCTGGACGCGAGCGCCCGGCGAAATTGCGGCTCGGCGTCGGCGTAGCGGCCCTGGGCCTGCTCCAGCGCGGCCAGGTTGCTGAGGCTCGTGAGGGTCTCCGGGTGCTCGGCCCCCAGCACCAGTTCACTCCGCGCGAGCGCAACCCGGACGACCTGTTCCGCCTCGGCATACTGGCCCTTCGCGCGGAGCGCGGCGGCGACCAGATTCAGCGCCAGAACGAGTTCTTCATCCGTCGGCGCCCGCCCGTCGCGCTCGCGCAGTACCTCGGTGACCTGCCGGACCAGGTCATCGGACGCGCTGTCCGCGAGTCCCGGCGGCGGTGCGCCGAGCGCCAGCGCGGCGAGCAGTATCAGGGTTGGTGCGGCGCATGAGGGACCTCCGTGCGGTCAATGGTTCGATCGAGTTCTTCAGCGATTCCAATGGTCAGCCCAGGGCCTGGTACCCCGTTATACCTGATCGTGCGTACCGACCCCAACGGGGTCGAACATACCAGCCCAGGGCAACGCCCTGGGATAGCGAGGATCATTCGACTAGCCCTGAAAGGGCGTGACATCGCTATTCGCGCGATCGATCCAGAGGGATGTCACGCCCTTTCAGGGCTGAGCTCGTTGGTATTGGCAACCCAGGGCGTTGCCCTGGGCTGGCATGTCGCGCCCCTTCGGGGCTTGATCGCGACAGTCGGCGTAACCCCGCGGCGAAGCCCAGTGCGGATCAACAGTGCGAATCAAGGCCGACACCCCGCCGGCACCGGGATCACCCGCAGCATCCGCACCTGCCCCATCGGCACCAGGAGCGGTGCCCCGCCGGCCTCCGGTGCGATCAGCGCCAGCAGGTTCGGCGTCTGATCCGACTTGAGCGTCTTGAACCCGCAGATCGCGAGGCGCCGGGGCGTCCTCTACTGTATCGGTGCGAACCCCAGAAGGTCCGTCATTGCCATCTCGACCCTCGCCAGTTCCTGCCGCGACAGCCTGGCGACCACTGAGCGGATACGTTCCCGTTTGATCGCCATGAGCTTGTCCACCATGACCCACGAGGCCCTGTCCGTGTCCCCGTGGGGAAGATGGACCGGAACACGGTAGGACGCGACGTCCTGGTGGGTGGTAAAGGGGCAGAGGAGAATCGAATCGGGGCGGTCGGCGCTGTTGAATTTGTCGGCCTGGACGACCAGCCAAGGTCTTGGCTTGCCATAATCGCCCGCTGCCGCCGCGAGCACGACATCCCCACGGCTTACGCCTCCCATGGGTGGTCCTTCAACACGTCGGCTTGCAGCCGTTCAATCTCGGCCTGCGCCTCGGCCTCGCTCGCGAATGGCTCGGGCGCGACGATGCACCGCAAGGCCTCTTCGACCACCAGGCGGACGGATACGCCGCGCGCCCTGGCGACGGCCTGGACTTGACGCTGCAGATCATCGGGAATCGTCGCATGAAGTGTGGCCATCACAAGACCTCGTCTGTTTGACGGTGGTCGGTATTGCCAAGCTGTGTTGCCAAGTTCGGCAGTTGCGACCATGCACGTCGTTTCTCCCAACGCGTTGACGTGTAGCTTACGCCATCTGAGGCCGCCAAGAAGAACCGGTGCGCGGCACCTGGGCACCAGGCCCCTCCCCGGTTCAAGGCCGGCACCCCGCCTGCACCGGGATCACCCGCAACATCCGCACCTGCCCCATCGGCACCAGGAGCGGTGCCCCGCCGGCCTCCGGGGGGATGAGCACCAGCAGGTTCGGCGTCTGGACCAGGAGGCGCAGGTCCTGCCCGGCCAGCGTGGCCGGGACCGGCTGCAGCGCAGCGGGCAGACCGAACTCCCGGTCCAGTGCGACCCGCACGAAGGGGAAGGCGCAGAAGCCGCCGCGGGCATGGGCGCTGTAGTCCAGGTGGGCGGCGACATAGCCCAGACCATGGGCGGCCCAGAAGAGGAGCAGCACCGCGGGCGGCAGGGCGATCCAGGACCAGCGCGGCAGCCGCTCGGCATAGAGATGCCAGCCATACAGGGCGGCGAGGACAAGCGGCAGCAACCACCACCAGTCCGACTTGAGCGTCTTGAACCCGTAGATGGCGAAATAGACCGGCGCGACCTCGAGCCCCATGAGCCCCAGGTCGAACCGGGCGTACCAGGTCTCGAGATAGCCCCAGCCGGCGGTGACCAAGAGGGCAGAGACCAGGGCGAGCAGCAGTGTGATATCGAGCCAGGGCAAGCCGCCCGGGTGCGCGGGCGCGGGCTCAGTCATGGCCGGTCCCCGGGGACGCGCCGGACGGCTCGTCCTTGGGCCTCAGGGGTCTCAGGGTGTTGGCGGCGTCCAGGTGCGTATCGCGGCAGGGCTTGCAGGACTTCTGGCCGTCCGGGATCCGGGTCATGGTGTGACCCTCGGGCACCCGCTCGCGTTCCGGGACCTGGGTGGAATGCGCTCCATCCGCTCGGTCAGTCTGGATGACGCTGGCCGCCGACTGGCGTTTGCCGACCTCGGTGTTTCGGACGCAGTCGTATAAGGGATCGGGACTCGTCGGTTTGTCATACGTGATGCAGTCGTACCAGAGGCGCCCGCCGGTCTCCTGGAGACAGAAACAGGGAGCAGGGGCATCGGTCGCCGCCGCCACGCCTGCAAGCAGCAGGAGCGACGCGACCCTCAGTGTCGGCAAACGCATCACAAAGGCTCCATCAGGGGTCAATCGGGTCGCCGCGACGCCACGCCCGCAGCTCGGCCAAGGCGCGCTCGGCCTCCTGCCGGGCCTGGGCCTCGGCCGCGGCCCGCGCCTGCACCAGGTGCCGGGCCGCGCGCTCGGCCGCGACCTGCCGCTCGGTCTCCTGCCAGCCGGAGAGCACGAAGTCGGCATAGACCGGATCGGCGCGCAGGAAGTGGCGCAGGAGTTCGACGAGCCAGACATAGGCCAGACAGGTCTCGTCGTCGGACACCGGCTTCTCCTCCGAAATGCCGTCGTTCCACTCGTAATGGCGGTCGGCGCCCAGGTAGTAGTCGCGCCAATAGACCTCCTCCGCGACCCGCAGCCCCTCCGCGGCGCCGGGTGGCGGCGCGGTCGGGGATCGGGTCGGGTGCGGATCACGCTCAGCGGCCCGGGACATAGGGCGTCCCTTGGACCAACTGCTCGCGCACGAAGGCATCGGTATTGGGGTCCTGGGCCAGTGCCGCAATCAGGCCCCGGGTCGACTCCACGCGGTCGAGGGCCTCGGCCGCGCGCAGGGCGTAACCCATCGCCTGCCAGACCTCCCCGGCCTTGAGCTCGTAGAACTGGCCGGCGGCCATCCAGCCCAGGGCCGTGGTCGCCGCCTCCAGGGCAAAGGCCGGCGCGCGGTCCAACTGGTCCCGGGCGGCGCGCAGCAGGGTGGCGATGTCCACCGGGGAGCGCCGCGCCAGGTCCAGGGCGAGGTCCAGCAGCCCCAGGGTCTTGGCCGTGGCGAACCACTTGCCCTCCGCGCCCGGGGTCTCCGCGATGAGTGCGTCGAGGATGGCACGCGGGGCCAAGGCCGGGTATTTCTTCTTGATCGCCCGGAAGGTCGCCAGGTGGGACCCGGCCCTGTTGGCGAGGGAGGCGTAGCGGCGGTAAGCCTCGTCCGGGCGGCCGGCGGCCAGCAGGACCTCCTCGCAGGTGCGGGCGATGGCCGCGGGGCTGTCGTTGAGTCCGCGCGACGCCTCGGCATAGGCGATGGCCTCGTCGGGTCGGCCGTCGGCGGCGAGGGCCAGGACCCCGTAGCGGCGGTAGTGCCAGGACAGATAGGGCGCGGTGGCAAGCAACGCCAGCAGCTCCTGGTGGCGCCCGGCGGCCAGCAGGCAGGACAGACAAGCAAAGGTGCCGCGGAAGTAGCCCTTGTGCTCCGGCCTCCAGCTCAGCCGCACCGTGGTGATGAGCCCGTCGGCGGCGCGGCCGGCACGCGGCGCCGTGCGGCACAGCTCGCCCCAGCGCTCGCCGACCTCGGACAGGAAGTCCACCCCGTCCTCCTCTATGGCCGTCCAGAGGCGCTCGAGCCAACGCTCCAGCGTCGGCTCATCGGCGGGGGCGGCGAGCAGGATGTCGATGAGCGCGTGCACCGTCTTGCCGACCGCGTTGCCCAGGGATCCCGAAGAGCTGTCGACCGCCTGGAGCGCCGGCCACAGCCGCTCCATCAGCAGGACCGCCCCCTCGGCCGCGAGCGCCGGGTCCGAGCGGTTCGCCGCCTCGATCTCGGCGAGGGCCTCCTTCAAACGCTGGATCGCCAGGCTGGAGCCGCGCCAGCCGAAGGCCCGGGCGCGCAGGCGTTGGCGGAAACTCCAGGGATGGGATGGGGTCTTCATCGGGGCCTTCATGGTAGAGCACCTGGCCCGCGTCGCCCGCGTGCGCCACGGCGGCGGGCAAGGCCTGTGGTCCCGCGGGTCCGGTACCGGGGTGGGCCGGCAAGGTCGGCGCAGCGGGACCGCGACCCTGGCGGGTCGATGGGCCGCGAGCTTATACCCGGGGCGGGTCGGGTGCAATTTCCGCGGGTCGCGTTCAGTCGGTGCTGCGATGTCCGTCGAACTCCAACTGCTCGAGGATCTCAGGCAGGGAGCGTCACTGGCATTAGATCAAGCGCCGCAGCCCAAGCGCCTGGCGTCCAAGGCTTCAGCCTTGGAGCGCGCCAAGGCTGAAGCCTTGGACTCCAGGCAGAGGCGACGGGGTCGACGAGTGCGCCTAAACTTAATGGTCGGAACGCTCCCGCGTGGGAATGCCGGGCGGGCGCTCCGCGTCCGGTCTTGGCACCGGACGCGGAGCGCCCGCACTTGCTCCTACGCAGGAGAGTGGGAGCCAGAAGGGCGGCGGCGGGTGCTTGCGACCGGATGGCGCGGGGGCTAGTCTGACTGCAAGCCGCTCGGAGACCCCGGCGGAGGCCGTCCGGCACCTGTGCAGCACCTTGCATTGGCCCCCGTCGGCCCCGAAAATCTCCGGAGCAACCATTACCGAACCAGCGCCAGGGTCCTTGCCATCCCGAGGGTCGTCAGCCATGTCCGTCGAAGACATCAAGTCCCGCCTCCAGGCCGAACTCCCGCTGCTGCTGCGCGAGGACGCCGGTTTTCGCCGGTGGCTGGAGGACCTGATCCGCAGTACCGCGGTCACACCGGAGAGCTTCGACGCACGCTTCGACCGCGTGCTGAACGAGCTGGCCGCGGATCGGGAGGAGCAGGCGCGCAAATGGGCCGATCAGGAGCGCAAGTGGGACGAGCAATGGGCCAATCAGGGGCGCAACTGGGAGGCGCAGGAGCGCAGGTGGGAGGCGCAGGAGCGCAAGTGGGAGATGCAGGAACGCAAGTGGGAGGCGCAGGAACGCAAGTGGGACGAGCAAACGCGCTTCAATTTCCAACTGCTCGATGAACTGCGGCAGACCCGGCTGCGCCAGGAGCAGGGCATCGGCGCACTCGGGGCACGCTGGGGCCTGGCCTCGGAGGCCAGCTTCCGCGACGCACTCAAGGGTATCCTGGAGAAGTCCTTCGGGGTCGAGGTCATCAACGTCAACGAATTCGACGAGGAGGGAACCGTCTTCGGCACGCCCGATCAGGTCGAGATCGACGTCATCATCAAGAACGGTGAAGTGATCCTCTGCGAGCTCAAGTCATCCATGTCGAAGTCGGACATCTACATCTTCGAGCGCAAGGTGCAGTATTACCAGCGCCGCCACGGCCGCACGGTGACCCGCAAGCTCGTCATCTCACCGATGGTCCGCCCGGACGCCCGGCCGGTGGCCGAGCGCCTGGGGATCGAGGTCTTCGGCTGCGCCGATGGCGTGACCGGGCTCGAAACCACTTGAGCCGTCGCGGGTCGGCGCCGGGCATCCGTCACGCGGTGCCCCCCGTGTGGGAAAGAAGGCCGGGAACAGGGGTCGGAAAAGGGGTAGGCTCGAATGGCGTCAGTTTAAGCGCGATACCAAATGAGAACAGTCGCTTACGCGGCTTTCCGGCTAGCCGAAACGCGCTGGTACTGGCTCGGCGCGCGGCAACGAGGGGCGCCGGGCGCCTTCTGGCTCCCACGCGGTAGCCGGGGAGCAAGTGCGGGCGCTCCGCGTCCAGCGCCAAGACCGGACGCGGAGCGCCCGCGCGGCATTCCCACGCGGAGCGTGGGAACGAGAAGAACGAGAAGACGCAAGGATACGAGCGGAGGCCCGGGCAGGCCGGGGTAAGCTCTTGAATCTAAATGGTGCGCGGAGGGGGACTCGAACCCCCACGGGTTGCCCCACTGGAACCTAAATCCAGGGCGTCTACCAATTCCGCCATCCGCGCGAATGACCGGCTACTAGTGTCGAATCCGGATTCTACACCGGCCCGGGCGAGCCGTCGCCGTGCGGGGCTCGACCAATGACCCCGGGCACCAAGCCAGGCGGGTCACCGCGAGGTGGCTGGTCCGCACAGCGGACCCTACGGGCGCGCCGCCTGCCGCTGCGGCACCCGGCGGCTCTGTGTAGGGTCCGCTGTGCGGACCGGACCCGCCGCGGCGCCTATGCCAGCCCCTGGTCCGCACAGCGGACCCTACGGGCGCGGCGCCTTAGCACCCTGATGCCGGGAGACCACCGTGCGGCCGGCCCGGCGGCTCAGCCCTCGGCGTGGCCCAGTTGCCCACGGCGTTTCATCAGGTTCACGATCCGCTCGGTCAGGATCAGCTCCAGCGCGTACATCATCTTGCCGCCGGGGACCACCAGGGTGTTGAATCCGGTGATCATGGTGCCGTCGATCAGGCCCTTGAGGTTGAGCTTGTATTCCACGCTGGGCTTGGGCGTGAGGAAGTGGATCATCACCAGGCTCTGGTCGAAGGTGGGGATGTTGGTGACACAGAAGGGGTTGGAGGTGTCGGTCAGCGGGATGCGCTGGAAGTTGATGTGGGTCCGGGAGAACTGGGGCAGGATGTAGTGCATGTAGTCGTACATCCGGCGGTAGATGTTGTACTGCACGTCCTGGGGGCTGTAGCCGCGCTCGCGGGTGTCGCGCTGGATCTTCTGCACCCACTCCAGGTTGATGGTGGGGCAGACCCCGATCAGGAGGTCGACCTCCTTGGCCATGTCGATATCACCCGCCACCACGCCGCCGTGCAGGCCCTCGTAGAACAGCAGGTCGGTGTCCTGGGGGAGCGGCTCCCAGGGGGTGAAGGTACCGGGCTCCTGGCCGTAGGAGGTGGCCTCGTCGGCGTCGTGGACATAGTGGCGCCGCTCCCCGGAGCCGTTGCGGCTGTAGCTCTGGAACAGTTCCAACTGTTTGTCGAACAGGTTGCCCTCGGGTCCGAAGTGGCTCAAGTTGCGGCTCTCGAGCTTCGCCTTGGCGAGTTCCTCCTTCATTTCCTGGCGGTTGTAGCGATGGAAGCTGTCGCCCTCCACGATGGCTGCGCGGGCGCCGATGCGGTGGAAGATGTGCTCCAGCGCATTCTTGACGGTGCTGGTACCGGCGCCGGACGATCCGGTCACGGCGACGATGGGGTGCTTGATCGACATCGGTCTCTACTCTCTCAATCGGGGTGCGTCCGCAGGCGCGGCCGACGTGGGACGGTCTTCGCCCGGAGGCGGGAAGCGCTGCACAGGATACCGGGATTGTGCCGGCGGCGGGGCCTTCATCCGCGAATGTACGCGGGTGCCGACCGGTGTTTCTCTGCTATATTAGGGGTTTAGCGATACCGCACCGGGGTCGCCGAGGGTGCCGGCGGGGCCGCGGGCGGGTCTCCGGCCGCTCGGCAGCGGTCTTCCTGGATCATTGTACAAAGCTGTTTGCTCTGTCCGTGGCCAAACCCGGATCGGGCTGGGCTCGCGGGACGCGCGCCGATCTGCTACCTTCACGCATATCTGAGCGTTCTTGTCAGCCTTGATGGCGTCGATGGCGGGGCCGGGCTTGGTCCGCCCGCGCCACCGCCCATTGGATCGGACATCCAAACGCGCGTGAGGTGTAGTGCGATGGAAGACTTCGCGAAGTTCAATCTGATCGGCCGCTCGCCGCCCTTCCTGGCGGCGCTGGGCTTGGTCGTCAAGTTTGCGGCCTGCAACGCGACCGTCCTCATCCAGGGCGAGACCGGCACCGGCAAGGAACTGGTCGCGCGTGCCATCCACTATCTCAGCACCCGACGCGACCGCCAGTTCATCCCGATCAACTGCGCCACCCTGCCCGACACCCTGGTGGAGAGCGAGCTCTTCGGCCATGTGCGCGGCGCCTTCACCGACGCCCGGGAGGCCCGCACCGGGCTCATCGCCCAGGCCGACGGGGGAACCCTGTTCCTCGATGAGATCGAGGCGATCAGCCCCCGCGCCCAGGCGGCCCTGCTGCGCTTCCTCCAGAACCGGGAGTACCGGCCCCTGGGCAGCGCCCGGGTGCAGCACGCCGATGTGCGGGTGCTGGCCTCCAGCAACGCGGACCTCAAGGCGATGGTCGAGGCGGGCAGCTTCCGCTCGGATCTCCTGTTCCGGCTCAACGTGCTGGCCGTCCAACTACCGCCCCTGCGCAGCCGGCCGGGCGACCTCCCCCTCCTGGCGGACGCCTTCCTGGGCCGCCTGAGCGCCGAGTACGGGCAGCCGGTGAAGACCCTGGCCCCCGCCACGCTGCCGCTGCTGGCGGCCTACCCCTGGCCCGGCAATGTGCGCGAGTTGGAGAATCTCATGCACCGGGAATGGCTGTTGAGCACCGGTCCCGTGATCGCACCGGCGCCGCCGAGCGCCGACGCGGGGGACACCGAATCCGCGGCTATCCTGTTCGAGCAGGCCGCGCCCACCTTCAAGGCGGCCAAGGCGCGCGCGGTGGCCGAGTTCGAGCGGGCCTACATGACGGGGCTCCTCGCCCGCACGGCCGGCAATCTGACGCTCGCGGCGCGCATTGCCGGCAAGGACCGCAGCGACCTGGGCAAGCTCCTGAAGAAACATGGGCTCAGCCGCCCCGCCTCGCCCGCCTGCATGGACCTGCAGTAGCAGGCGCGGGCGGTCATCCAACCTGGAAAGAGCAATTTGTCCGCGAAAAACGCGAATGAACGCGAATAGGAACAATGCTTTGCTGCCCGGCGGAGAATCACCGCGGGGGTGAGCGGAAGGGCTCAGTTATCTCTCCGTATAATTTCGCGTTTTTCGCGGACTGATTCCCGGGTTCAGGTCCGCCGGCTTCCGCCACGCCTGCCGAACCCCGCCCGGCCGCCGGCGCCGGGGTGTTTTCTCCCTGGTGGGGGAAAAGCCCCCCGCCCGCAACGGCCTGCCGCGGCCCTTCTGAATCCGCGCGGTTGACTAAATTACTTGGGTATTTTTCCCTCACCCTTCCCCGTCATCCGGGACGCAACTTTCTGTTCTAACGTCGCTTCTCCCGTTCCGGCGACTGGCACGCGGCGTGCTTCTCTGAGCACAAGTGCTCTTGGACGCTAGCGGCCCGCCATGGCAACCGACGACCTCACACCGGACGACCGAACCCTTGTCGATCTCAGGCTGGAGGATCTGAGCCGGGAGATCACCCGCTATCTGGCCGAGCATCCCGCCGCGGCGGACAGCGTCGAGGGCATCCGTCGCTGGTGGCTGCTGCGCCAGCGCCTTGATGAGGCCGCCGCGCAGGTACAGCGCGCCTTGGACCGCCTGGAAGCCGCCGGACAGGTGCGCAAGCAGGTCCTGCCCGACGGTACCGCGATCTACGGCGCCGTAGCGGCGCCCACGACCCGGAAGGAATGAACCCCCGAAGGAATGAATCAGAGAGAGGCCCTGGAATGCAAAATGACCCCATTTTTCAGCCGCTCGTATTTCGCCATCTGACGGTGAAGAACCGCTTGTTTCGCTCCAGCATCTCCGGTCGCTGGGACAATTACGACGGGTCGGGCAGTTCCACACGGATCAATTGGGAGGAGAAGTTTGCGCGCGGCGGCGTAGGGGCGATCATTTCCTCGTTCGCGCCGGTGCAGGTGCGCGGTCGCATCCTCCCCAACTACGCCATGATCGACCACGACGACAAGATCCCGTTCTGGCGCAAGGTCGGGGAGACGGTCCACGAATACGACTGCAAATTCATCATGCAGCTCAGTCATTCCGGGCGGCAGCGCGATATCGGCGGGGCCGAGAATCGTTACAACAACGGGCTTTCATCCACCGCCGCGATGGATACCTTTCATGGCCTGCTGTGCGACGCCGCCACCCCGGACGAGATCAAGACCCTGGTGAACCTGTTCGGTCAGGGTGCCCGGCGTGCCCGCGAGGCCGGGCTCGATGGGGTCGAACTGCACGCCTCGCATGGCTATCTGTTCACCCAGTTTCTCAGTTCGGCGATCAACGACCGCACCGATGATTACGGCGGCAGCCTGCGCAACCGCTATCGCTTTCTCCACGAGGTGGTGCAGGAGGTCCGTAAACAGGCCGGCAGCGATTTCCACCTGCAGGTCAAGATCAACGCCTTCGATCTCAACAATGCACTGTACCCCTGGGAGAAGAAGGGCAACGACCTCAGCGACGCCGTCCAGTTGTGCCAATGGCTGGAGGAGGACGGCGTCGATGGCCTGCACATCTCGGCCGGCAGCACCTTCCCGCACCCGCTGGTGCCGCCGGGCGGCTTCCCCGCCGACGAGGCCAACTGGTGGTACGGGGCCATGGTCTCGAACGGGGTGCGGGCCTATTTCCCGAATTACTTTCTCTTCCACTTCCGGGCGCTGCGCCCGATCTTTCTGTGGCTGTGGAATCGCACCAAGAAGGATTACCCGCTGGAAGGCGTGAGCATGGACGGCTGCCGGGAGATCAAGGCGCGGGTCAAGATCCCGGTCATCAATACCGGCGGCTTCCAGGATGGGGCGCTGATCCGCAAGGGCCTGACGGAGAACTATTTCGACGGGGTGGCCATCGCACGGCCGCTGATTGCGAACAATGACCTGCCGCAGACGCTGGCCGCCGGCCAAGACCTGCCGGAGCGCCCCTGCTCGTTCTGCAATCGCTGCCTCCTCAATGCCCCGGCCAATCCGCTCGGCTGCTACGACGAGCGGCGCTATGCCAGCCATGAGGCGATGATCGCCGAGGTCATGTCCGTGTTCCGCCCGCCACCCTTTCCGTGAGACTGCCGGGCGCACTGAGCGCCCCGCGACCAAGCCGCAGACCCGGTGGCGGTCGGCGTAACACGATACAATCGTTGTCGTTGCCGTTGTCGTTGTCGTAATCGTAATCGTTGTCGTAATCGGAGAAGCAATGCAACGCTGCGAAGGACTGCGATACGACGAGGTGCAAGAGATCCCTCGCTGATATGATCAAGTCGATTACGATTACGACAACGACAACGACAACGACAACGACAACGGCGTGGAGGGCATCCTCGACGTGACTTGTTCAGCCTATTGGTAAACCGTTCCTTACTGTCTTGGACAAAAGCCGTTATGAGCACCCGACAATGAGCACACAACAGGTCGTAACCAAAACCCGCACCGTCGTGCTGACCGATGACGTGCGCGTCAGCCCCGTCGACGAATACCTGGACCGAGCGCATCTGCGCCTGTTCTGGATCCTGCTGATCGGCGTGGTGATCCTGGCAATCATTCTTTGAGAACCGAATCCGGTTGGGAGAACACAGATGAAGAAGCTCGGCCTGCTCCTGCTGTCAGGCGTCGTCGTGGTCGGCGGCATCGCACTGTATCTGGGATTGAAGGACTCGGGTCCCGCCAGCGACGAGGCGAAGCTCGCCGGCAAGACGACCGCCGACTTTCCGGAGTCGGCAGTGGATTATTTCAAGGACATGGATAACGGCATTGCACTGGATCCGGACCAGGTCAAGGGGCGCAACACCTGGATGATCTGGACCGGCGGCAATGAGGCCTTCTGGGATTGGTTGGCGAACAACAGCTTCGGCACCTTCGACCTGCTCAAGGTCTCCGGTTCGTACCCCTGCGGGCCCACGGCAGCGGCCGGCGGCGCTGCCGCGACCCAACCCGGCTATGGTGCCGCCGCCCAGGCAACCGCCGGGGGGGCCCCTCCCGCGGCCGGCCAGCCGGGCGGAAACTATACGAGCTATTACCGCCGCGACACCCGCTTCTCCTACCTCGGTCTGATGAATGAGCCCGGCTTCGTGACCGCCACCAAGCCGGACCAGTTCGGGCTCTGTCTGGATGAACGCGTGGACCCGCCCGAGCCCTTCGATGAAAAGGTCTATGGCCGGGCCTCGGGCATTCTGGGGCTGCGGATCTATCCCAATCCCAATTTCGATGAGGCCGCCGCCAAGCACTGGAACGCGGACAAGTTCTACAACGACCCTGACTACTACTCCGACCCCAAGCTGGTGCGCCCCTATCGCGTCGGCATGGCCTGCTCCTTCTGCCATGTGAGCGACCATCCGCTGCACCCGCCGGCCGACCCCGAGGCACCGCAGTTCAAGAACCTTTCGGCCACCATTGGCGCCCAGTATTTCTGGTTCGGCCGGATCTTCGGCGTCAACGTGGAAAAGGACAACCTGGTCTGGCACATCCTCGACAGCCAGCAGCCGGGCGCGGTCGACACCTCACTGGTGGCCACCGACTATATCAACAATCCCCGGGCGATGAACGCCATCTTCGACCTGCCCGCACGCCTGCAGGCGGCGGAACACTGGCACCGCGAGACCAGCGTTGGCGGCGCCCTGGCCCTGCCCGAGGTGCAGAGCCGCGGGCCGACCTTCGGTGTCCCGCAGGTCCTCTGGGACGGGGCGGACTCGGTGGGCATCAATGCCGCACTGACCCGGGTCTATATCAATATCGGTGAATTCCATCAGGAATGGATCCGCCACATCCGCCCGGTGATCGGGATCAAGCCGCAGACGCCGATCGAGGTCAAGGTCGCCCAGGCGAACTCGGTCTACTGGAATGCCACGCAGGAGCGCGCGGAGAATCTCGCCAAGTACCTGATCGCGGCCAGCGGACGCATGGATCTGACCAAGGCCCCCGGGGGCGCGGCCTACGTGACCACCGACCCCGAGGTCATGCAGCGCGGCAAGATCGTCTTCGCGGAGAACTGCGCGCGCTGCCATTCCAGCAAGCTCCCGGAGAATGCGCCCAAGCTCAATTGCGGTGAGCGGGACTATATGCAGTGCTGGAAGGAGTACTGGGACTGGACCGAGACCGAGGACTTCAAGGGCAAGATGCGCGACCTGGTCCTGGCCGACGACTTCCTGAAGGACAACTACCTGTCCACCGACGCCCGGATCCCGGTCACGACCCTGGAGACCGAGGTCTGCAGTGCCATGGCGAGCAACGGGATCGCGGGCCGGGTCTGGGACAACTTCTCCTCGCAGACCTATAAGAACCTGCCGGCCATGGGCACGCTCACGCTGACCGACCCCATCACCAATCAGCCCTTTGAATGGCAGGCCCCGGGCGGTGGTCGCGGCTACCAGCGGGTACCCTCACTGATCGCGATCTGGTCCACCGCGCCCTACCTGCACAACAACGAGGTCGGGCTGTTCAACAGTGATCCGAGCATTGCCGGGCGCATGGCCGCCTTCGATGACGGGATCAGCAAGCTGCTGTGGCCGGAAACACGCCCGGGCACCATCCGCCGCACCGATCAGGTCACCTATCTGAAGGCCGCGACCCAGACCCTGCCCTGGTACGCCCGGCCGCTGGTGAGCGACAACCCGCTGTCCAGCCTGCTGCGGAGCCTGGTCGGGCTCGGCGGCCTGGTGGAGGGCAGCAACATCGTCGTCGGCCCCATCCCCAAGGGCACCCCGGTGAACCTGATCTCCAACCTCAACGTCGACTTGGGCGACGAGGGCCCGGGCCTGTGGCGGATGCTGCGCTTCCTGAAGAAGACCAAGGTCGCCTACCAGGAGATCGCGGGCGGCGGACTCGACCAGGCCCAGGTCACCGCCCGCCTCAAGGAACTGGCCCCCGACATGATGGCGCTCAGTACCTGCCCGGACTTCCAGGTCGACCGCGGCCATCCGTTCGGGAGCAAGCTGCCCGATGGGGATAAGAAGGCCCTGATCGAGTTCGTGAAAACGCTTTAGGACGCGGAGCAGTCAATGGCCTCTGACCTTCCTGAGAGCGCGGCCGCCCCGTCGGCGCCCGCGCCGGCGCCGCCGGACTACGAGTACATCGTGGTCGGGTCCGGCGCCGGCGGGGGGCCGGTCGCGGCCAACCTGGCCGCGGCCGGCCATCGGGTCCTGCTGCTCGAGGCCGGCGGTGCGCCGGACGGCTTCGACTATCAGGTGCCGGCCTTCCACCCCGCCGCCTCCGAGGACCCGGAGATGTCCTGGGAGTTCTTTCCCCGCCACTACAGCGACGCGACCCAACAAGGACGCGACAGCAAGTTCACCCCCGAGCGCGACGGCGTCTTCTACCCCAGGGCGGCGACACTCGGCGGCTGCACGGCCCACAACGCGATGATCCTGCTGGCGCCTACTGCCGACGACTGGAACGAGATCGCGCGACTCACCGGTGACCCGACCTGGGGCGCCAAGCGGATGCAGCGCTATTTTCAGCGCCTGGAGGACTGCCGGTACCGCCCGGTGCAGCGCCTGCTGCGGCGCCTGCTGGGCGGCAGCCCTAGCGGCCACGGATTCACCGGCTGGTTGCCGGTGTGCAAGGCCGACCCGCGCATGATCCTCGACGACCGCCCGCTGCTGCGCCTGATCGTCAAGGCCGCCCGGACCGCCCTGTTCGCGACCGCCAACCCCTTCGCACAGCTCTGGCACAGCCTGCGGGGGGCGCTCGACCCCAATGACCAATGGATGATCGCGGGCAATCACGTCGGCCTGCGCATTACCCCGCTGTCGATCGACGCGGGCCGGCGCCGCGGCGCCCGGGAACGGGTCCTGGCGGTGCAGCGCGCCTATCCGGATCGGCTGCACATCCGCACCGGGGCACTCGCCACCCGGGTGCTGCTGGATGCGGACAAGCGCGCGACCGGGGTCGAATATCTCGAAGGCGCCCATCTCTACGCGGCCGACCCGCGGCCCCGCGACGCGGGGTCGGCGACCCGCCGGACCGTGCTGGCGAGCCGGGAGGTGATCCTGGCCGGGGGCGCCTTCAACACCCCGCAGTTGCTCCAGCTCTCCGGTATCGGACCGGCACCGCTCTTGCACGGCCACGGGATCCCGGTGCTGGTGGACCTGCCCGGCGTAGGCGCGAACCTCCAGGATCGCTACGAGGTGACGGTGGTCAGCCGGATGAAGCAGCCCTTCGCCCTGCTCGCGGGCGCGACCATGCGGGGCCCGGACCCCGGCGAGGAGCCGGACCCGCAGTTTCGTCTCTGGGAGCAGGGGCGCGGCCCCTACACCACCAACGGCGCGGTCGTGTCACTGGTGCGCCGCTCCGCGGCCGCCGCGGCGACCAACCCCAAGTGCCCCCCGGACCTGGTCATCTTCGGCTTGGCGACCAATTTTCACGGCTACTACCCGGGCTATTCCCAGGCGGTGCGGGCCGCGCGTGACTACTTCACCTGGGCCATTCTCAAGGCCCGCACCAACAACAGGGCCGGGTCCGTGGCGATCCGCTCCGCCGATCCGACCGCGGTGCCGGCCATCGACTTCCGCTATTTCGACGAGGGCAGCCCGGGGGCGGACGAGGACCTGGAGGCGGTGGTGGAGGCCGTCCGCCTGGCGCGGCGCATCATGACGAAGGTCGCGGATCGGGTCGCCGAAGAAACCGTCCCGGGGCCGGCGATCCAGAACCGGGCGCAGATCCGGCAGTTCATCAAGGACGAGGCCTGGGGCCACCACGCCTCCTGCACCTGCAAGATCGGCCACGCGAGCGATCCCACCGCGGTGCTGGACAACAAGTTCCGCGTGCGCGGTACCAGCAATCTGCGCGTCGTGGATGCATCCGTTTTCCCGCGCGCGCCCGGCCTCTTCATCGTTTCCGCCGTCTACATGATCGCCGAGAAGGCCAGTGACGACATCCTGGCCGCGGCGCGCGCCGGCTGAGCACGCCAACCTCGTGTCGCCCGCAATCGCTATCAATGGAGGTTCCTATGGGTAAGCACCCACGCAATGCGCAAACTACCGCGGCGGCCGGGATACCGCAACGACGCCACCTGCCGCAATATTGGTTACTCGCGCTGTTCGTCGTACTGTGGGCCTTGGTGGCGCTGTATATGCGCTTCACCGCGGACCGGCCGGTCGACTACGCGGACATCCGGGAGCAATTCAAGTACGGCTCGATCGGGAGCGAACCGGGGGGCTCCGTATTCAATCCGGTGGGCGGCCTGCTCCCCCCGGCGCCCATCTTTGCGGTACTCCCGCAACTGTGCCCGAACAAACTCCCCGGGGGCTATACCTCACTGGGCCTGATCCAGGAGCCCGGGCAGCCGTTCCCCATCGGCATTTCCCAGCGACGGCGGCTCGGCCTGGACCAGGTGGGGCTCAACTGCGCCGTCTGCCACACCGGGACCCTGCGCGCGAGCGCCACCGATACGCCACAGATCATCACGGGCATGCCCTCACACCAGGTGGACCTGCAGGCCTTCTTCCGCTTCGTACTCGACTGTACGCTCGATGAGCGCTTCACGGCCGACAACCTGCTGGCACTGATGGCGCGCAACGGCAACGCGTTGCGCGGCTTCGACGCCCTCTTCTACCGCTGGTTCGTGATCCCGCAGACCCGCGCGCAGACCCTGGTGCTGGCGCAGCGGCTTGAGCCGATCATGGCCGGACAGGTCCCCGACTGGGGTCCCGGCCGGGTGGACACCTTCAACCCCTATAAGGCGCTGCAATTCAACTGGCCGCTCGCCAAACTGCCCGTGAGCGAACTGACCTCGGCGGCGGATTTCCCGTCACTGTGGAATCAGCAGCCCCGCGAGGGCATGCACCTGCACTGGGACGGCAACAACGATTCAGTCGATGAGCGCAATCTCAGTGCCGCACTCGGTGCGGGCGTCACCCCGGTGACCGTCGACCACCCGCGTCTGCAATGGGTACGCAACTGGATCTGGACCCTGCCGCCGCCCGCCTACCCCTATGCCATCGACCAGGCCCGGGCCGACCAGGGCAGCCGGCTCTATGCGCAATACTGCGTCGACTGTCACGCCGACCACCGCTTCAAGGAGGGGGTGAGCAGCGGCGGGCAGGTCGGGACCGTGGTGCCGATCGCGCAGATCGGGACCGATCGCCACCGGCTCGACGCCTACACCTTCGCCTTTGCCGCGAATCAGTACAGCCTGTATCCCGACTCCCGCTACCGGTTCACCCATTTCCGCAAGACCGAGGGCTACGCAAACCATCCGCTCGACGGGATCTGGGCCCGCGCCCCCTATCTGCACAACGGCTCGGTACCGACCTTGCGTGCGCTGCTCGATGACCAACCGGCGCGCCCGGCCCGCTTCTACCGCGGCAACGACGTCTTCGATCCGGTCGGGGTCGGTTTCGTCGCCGATAGCGCCGCCACCGCGGGGCAGCGCCATTTCCTCTACGACACCACGCTACCGGGCAACGGCAACGGCGGCCATCGCTATGCCACCGGGTTGCCGAGCGCCGACAAGGACGCCATCGTGGAATACCTGAAAACCTTTTGATGCCCTGCCGCACGGGAGAAGAGGCCATGACCCTATCGGACAACTCCATCACCGACCGCAAGGCGTTTCGCATCCTGCTCATCGTGCTCGCCCTCGGCGGCCTGTTCCTTTGGTTCAAGCTGGCGTACGAACGCCCACAGCAACTCGCCGACGCCACGCCCGAGGAATACTTCAAGTACGGATCCATCGGCACCGAGGGGCAGGACGGCATTCCCTATTGGATTTGGCTCGTACTGCCCAAGATATTCCCCGAGTACCTGCCCGGTCCCGGCGGCTGGGCCGCGCTCGGCTTCGCCTGGGAGCAGGGGCACGACACGCCGGTCGGCTTCTCCAAGAAGACCATCGGGTTCGAGCGGGTCGGCATCAATTGCGCGCTCTGTCACGCCGCCACCCTGCGTGAGACCCCGGACGGCGTCCCGGCCATTTACCTGGGCGGCCCCGCCCATACGGTCAACATCCAAGGCTATCAGGAGTTTCTGTTCCGCAGCGCCGCGGACCCACGGTTCGACGCCAAGCACATCCTGGACACCATCGCCCAAGTCTATGAGATGTCCTGGCTCGACCGCCAACTCTATCGCTATGTCCTGATCCCGGCGACCCGCAAGGCGCTGCTCAAACAGCAAGCGACCTTCGCCTGGACTCACAGCCGGCCGGAGTGGGGGCGCGGGCGGATCGATCCCTTCAATCCGGTCAAGGCGCGGGTGCTGAATGTCGATCCCGGCGACACCACCGGCAACTCGGACATGCAGCCCATCTGGAACATGGCCCCGCGGGCCGAGCGCAAGATGGCCCTGCACTGGGACGGACTCAATACGGACCTCACCGAGGTGGTCTTGAGTTCCGCCATCGGCGACGGCACCGCGGCCAAGGACCTGCCGGTCGAGACCCTGAAGGGCCTGGAAGACTGGCTCAAGGTCCTGCCCGCGCCCCGCTTCCCCGAGCGCTTCCCGGTCGACCGCACGCTCGCGGCGGCCGGCGAACCCATCTATGCGGCCCAATGCGCCCGCTGCCACGCCATGGACGGCGCCCAGACCGGCGCCGTCCTGACCCTGGACGACCCCGAGTGGGCCGCCGCGAGCACCCAGGTCGGCAGCCTGCCGCCCTTCACCGATCGCCATCGCGCGGACCTGTGGACGCCCCAGGCCGCCGCCGCCTACAACGCCTACGCGGAAGACTACAGTTGGCGTTTCAAGGGATTCCGCTCCACCGGGGGCTATGTCAACGTGCCCCTGGACGGGCTCTGGCTGCGCGCGCCCTATCTGCACAACGGCTCCGTGCCCTCCCTGACCGACCTGTTGGAACCGCCCGAGCGGCGTACCAAGGTCTTCCACCGGGGATTGGACCTCTATGACCCGGTACGCATGGGCTTCGTCAGCACCGGACCCGAGGCCGAACGCCGCGGTACCCGCTACGACACCGCCGTGATCGGCAACAGCAACCAGGGCCATCTGTGGGGCACCGAACTGGACCCAGGGCAGAAACGGGCGCTGGTCGAATACCTGAAACTGCTATGAGCACGCGCAGGAGCAGGTCGGAAATGAGGTCGTAGGGTGGACAAGCGCTAGCGCAGTCCACCGAATCCCGCGCCGCCGCTGGTGGACTGCGCTGCGCTTGTCCACCCTACGATGCCCGAATGATGACCCTGGAAAGAGCATTTGTTTCACGCAAAGACGCAAAGACGCAAAGTTTTTCAATGCGATATCTCTGTCGTACGGTTCACCTACCGGGTGACGGGATCATCGCCAGCAAAGTTCTATTCTTCTTTGCGTTCTTGGCGTCTTTGCGTGAGCAATTGCCGATTCCAGGATGACCAAGGCCGCCTCACGCAATTCTATATTTGCGTTCATTTGCGTTCATTTGCGGACAAACCCTCTTCGCGAGACCTCGCGAACGCACCAAAACCGGGAGATTTGACATGAATAAGCCCGCCAAATGGTTCAAGCGCGCACTGTGGCTCGGTATCATCGGCGACTGGGTGCTGGCCCTGCCGGTCATCTTCGCGCCGGTGTGGACGCTGAACCTGTTGGGGCTGCGCCCCACGCAGGACCCGGTGTGGACCGCCTTCGCCGCCCTGCTGGTCGTCCTGTTGTCACTCTTCTACATCCCCGGCGCGAACCAGCCCTACCGCTACAAGCTCAATGCCTGGTTCGCCGTCCTGGCCAGGGTACCGGGGGTGCTGTTCTTTCTCGTGCTCTATCCCGGACTCTATCCGCCGCTCGGGATCTTCGACGCCGTGCTGTTGGTGATCCAGTTGCCCCTGCTGCTGCTGACCATGATCCATGCGCCGGCACCGGAGCGGCCCGAGGAGGCCCCGCAGGCGCCGCCCACGGACCGCAGCGCCCTGTGGCTCAAGCGCACCCTGTGGGCGGGCATCATCGCCGACCTGGCGCTGGGGATACCGGCCATCTTCTGGCCGGCGACGGTCCTCGACCTCGTTGGTGCGCGCGCGACGCAGGACCCGGTGTGGACCGCCTTTGCCGGCCTGATCCTGGTGCTGCTCGCCATCTTCTATATCCCCGGCGCCAATCAGCCCTACCGCTACCGCTTCAATGCCATCATGGCGGTGCTGGCGCGCCCGCCCGGGGTCCTGTTCTTCTTCTGGCTGTGGGGTGGCTTCTATCCCGTCTTCGGGTATCTGGATGCGGCGCTCTTCCTGGCCCAGTTCCCCTTCCTGGTCATGACCATGCAATTGATCCCGGAGCGCCGCTTTCGCGATACCGAGGTGTTCGAGTATCGCGGCACCAGCTTCCGCGAGGTCAAGGACGCCGCCTTCAGCGGCCCCTACGAGACCCTGCCCACGCACAAGGGCCTGGGACCCGCTACCCTGCTCCAGTTCCTCAACGACTCGGCGCGCAATATGCACGATAAGCGCGACATCCGGCCGCGCTATGACAAGCTCATCCACTCGCACGGGGTCTGCTACGCCGGCGTCTGGGAGATCGACAGCGACTCGCCCTATACCGGCTACTTCGCCAAGGGGACCCGCGGCCTGCTGATCGCGCGCGCCTCGGTCGCCGGTCCCTTGCTCAAGCAGGGGCACGCGCGTTCATTCGGTATCGCCGGCAAGGTGTTTCCGACCATGGACCCGGACGAATGGGTCTGGCCGGGCAATTTCGTGACCGTCAGCGACCTCAGCGGCTCGCGCGCGCCGCAGGTGCTGGACATCGAGATGAGCAACTTCCCCAAGGTCGGGACCAGCCCGGTGGCCAATGTGATCAATCGGATCATCTTCCGCCTGATGGACACCAGGCCGGGCTACCGGCAGCTCTTCCCCATCTCCACCCTGGGCGTGGCGCCGGGCGCACCGGTGGTGACCCCGGATCTCTTGATGCTGCGCCCGGCTGCGGGCACCCCCAGGTTCGATGCCAAGGACTTCCGCGACGAGATCCGCATCCGCAACTACCCGGGCGGCCGCCTGGTCTACGACATCCTGGTCAAGGACTTCGGCTATACCGACTGGACCCGCCTGGGCGCCATGACCTTCACGGAGGACACGATCTCGGAGGGCAGCGACAAGCGGCTGCATTTCTGGATCCCGCGCGACCTGCCCAATCTGCCCAAGACAACCTAACCTGTCAGGGAATGCTGGTCGCGTCGTTGTCGTTGTCGTTGTCGTTGTCGTTGTCGAGATTATCGTAGCCCCCCCGGGACTCTCTCGCACACCAAATTGCATCACTTCTCCGATTACGACAACGACAACGACAACGACAACGATTGTACTCGTTGTTCCAGATAGTTCTGACTCGTTATTGGGTTCCGTCTCCTGGATCAACTGGAGGGGAAAGCGATCATGACCGAACGTTTCGACATTATCGTCATCGGCTCCGGCTTCGGCGGCGCCATCACCGCCGCTCGCTTGGCCCAGGCCGGGGCGCGGGTGCTGATCCTGGAGCGCGGCCGGCGCTGGACCCCGGAGACCTATCCGCGCGCGCCCACGGACCCTTGGCTCTACTGGCACGCGCACCCGGACAAGTGCAACGGCTGGCTCGATCTGCGGCTCTTCCCGGGGATGGCGGTGGCGCAGGGGGCCGGGGTCGGCGGCGGCTCGCTGTGCTATTCCAGCGTGGTCATGGAGGCGGATGCCGAGCGCTTTGCGGCGGGCTGGCCGCCGCAGATCACCCATGCCGCACTCGCCCCCTATTACGCCAAGGTGCGCGAGATGCTCGCGCTGGCGCCCATCCCGGCCGGCCAGCGCACCAAGCGCTTTGAACTCCTGGAGCAGGCCGCCGGGCGCCTGGGGTACGGCGAGCGGCTGGAGTCGGTGCCGCTGGCGATCAGCTTCGACCCCGACTACAGCTATGACCTGCCGGACCCGCTCAATGCCACGCACTCGCGGCCTTTCGATAACGCCCAGGGCATGCGCCAAGGCACCTGCGTGCACCTGGGCAACTGTGACATCGGCTGCGATGTGCGGGCCAAGAACACGCTGGATCTCAACTACATCCCCGCCGCCGAGGCGCACGGCGCCGACCTGCGCCCGCTGCACCTGGTGCGCGCGATCACCCCGGTCGGCAGCGGCTACGAGGTCGCCTGGGATCGCATCGAATCCGCCGGCCTCAAGCCCGGGAAGGCGCAGGCAGACAAGGTCGTGCTGGCGGCGGGCTCGCTCGGCTCCACCGAGATCCTGCTGCGCGCGCGCGACGAGCACGCCACCCTGCCGCGGATCAGCGCGACGCTCGGCACCCGCTGGAGCTGCAACGCCAATTTTCTTACGCCGGCGACCTACCCCCCCGAGGTCCGGGTCGAGCAGGGCATCGGCCCGACCATCTCGGCGGGCCTGAACTTCATGGACGGCGCGATCGGCGGGCAGCGGTTCTATCTGGAGGACGACGGCTTCCCTAACCTGCTGCTCAACGCCCTGAGCGCCCTGCATGCCAGGATCCCGGGGCGCACCGGGCGCCTGGCGGCCGGCCTGCACGCGCATCTGCGCCGGGGGCTCGACGAGAAGAATCCCAAGCGCCAGGTGATGATCTGGCTCGGCGAGGGTCTGGACGCGGCCGACGGCCGGCTCTCGCTGAAGCGCTCGCTCCCGCGCTTCTGGCAGCGGGAACTGGGGCTCGACTGGGACGTGCAACGCTCCAAGCCGGTCATCGACGCCATCCTGGCCACCCACCGGCGACTCACCGAGGCCGGGGGCGGCACCCTGCATGTCCCGCCCTATTGGGAACTGCTCCAGTCCCTGGTGACCGTACACCCCTTGGGCGGCTGCCCCATGGGCCGGACGGCGGAGGAGGGGGTGGTCGACCATCGCGGCGCGGTCTTCGGCTATCCCAACCTCTACGTGGCCGACGGCGCCATCCTGCCCAGGCCTACCGGACGCAACCCCTCCATGACCATCGGCGCCCTGGCGGAGCGGGTGGCGGACCTGATGACCAAGTCCTAAGCTACACAAGTCAATTTGTGAACGATCCCTAGATCCTGGAAAGAGCAGTCAGCCGTCAGCGATCAGCCGTCAGCCATAAGTGCATCAGCATCTTACGAGCCGTCTTGGAGCCGCAGGCCCCCACCCGACAGGTGATTCACCGGGTGGTCAGAAACTCTTGAAATGCAAAGCCAAATGCTGAAAGCTGATCGCTGACTGCTCTTTTTAGGTAGATCCAACCACTCAGGGGTAATCTATGGCAACGCTCGCGCCGCCCTCACCCTTTGTCGCCGCGATCAGCATCGACGATCTGCAGGCCACGGCCAACCACGAGGCCAACGAGGAACAGCGCGGCCGGGCGCCCTTCCCGGCCGCGCTGGCGCAGGCCGAACTGGCCCATGTGCGCGCCTGGCGCCGCCGCCGCGGTTGTGACGAGGAGCAGGCGGGCCGCGACACCCTGGTGGGGCTCGCCCTATCCGGCGGCGGGATCCGCTCCGCGACCTTTGCCTTGGGTGCCATGCAGGCGCTGGCCAGCCGCGGCCTGCTCGAACGCGTCGACTACCTGTCGACCGTCTCCGGGGGCGGCTATATCGGCGGCGCCCTGACCTGGCTCACCAGCGCGCGCGCCGAGACTGACCAGGCGGCGGCAGCGCAGCAGAGCGCGCAGCCACCCCTGCCGCCCTTCGGCTTGGGGGCCAAGAACTTCCCGTTCGGCACCGACGATCCCCGCCCGGACGGTCCGCGGGAGGCCCCGGACGCCCAGCGGCGCATGCTCATGTACCTGCGCGAACACGGCTACTACCTGACGCCCGGGGCCGGGATCAGTGCGCTGTCGCTGTTCGGCATCGTGCTGCGCGGCACCTTCCTCAACCTGGTCGTCTGGATGCCGGTGCTGGTGCTCGTGTTTCTCGTCGGGTTCTGGATCTTCCAGGCCCACAACCCGGGCGTTGGGGGGCTGGTGCTGCTGTCGCTGTTGATGGATGTCGAGGGCCGCGCCGAGCTCTACGGGTTCGAGCTGTTGCTGCGGATCGGCCTCGGCCTGCTCGCCCTGACGCTCATCGGCACCCTGGGCTATGCCCTGCTCACACGCGTGCGGCGCGAACAAACGAGCGACGCCATCGCGCACGCCTGGTACCGCTCACGCCGCTTCGCCGAACGGTTCAGCGCCCTGCTGATCGCCGCCATCGTGCTGCTGCTGGTCATGGGCAGCCTCCCCGCCATCAGCTATCACCTGCGCGACACCCTGGGCGGCCTGGGTCCCGCCGCCATGCTCACGGGCATCGCCGGCGCCATGCGCAGCTTTTTGACGGGCAGTCCCAGCCGACGCAGCACCAAGCCCGATCTGATCGCGAACCTGGCGTCGGGACTCTTCCTGTTCGGTGCCCTGCTGGTCGGTTTCGACCTCGCCGCCCGGCTCGCCCACGGGGCGCTCGGCGTGCCGGCGGCCCTGGGCCTGGTTGCCGCCGCGCTCACCTTCGGCTGGTTTGTGAACATCAACTACACCTCCATCCACCGCTACTACCGGGATCGGCTGATGGAGACCTTCATGCCCGATATCGCCCGCGCCCAACGCTGCGAGACCGGCGCCGCCGTGGGCGCCGACACCGCCCGGCTGACCGCCCTGCGGGAGGCGCGCGGGCCCTACCACATCATCAACACCAACGTGGTCCTGGCGGACTCCGACCTGCGTCTCTACCGCCATCGCGGGGGCGACAGCTTCATCCTGTCGCCCTGGTATTGCGGGAGCAATGCCACCGGCTGGTGCCCCACCGAGGTGTTCTGCGAGGGCCAGATGACGCTCGCCACCGCCGTCGCCATCTCCGGGGCGGCGGTCAATCCGAACACCGGGGTCGGCGGCGTCGGCCTCACGCGCGCCCGCCTGGTGTCCTTCGTCATGGCGCTGCTCAGTCTGCGCCTGGGCTATTGGGCCGGCCATCCGGACCCGGCGAAGGCCCCCAGGCACCCGCCCAACCACTTCCGCCCGGGCGCCTACGCCTTCGCCAACCTGCTCGATATCGACCGCTTCGGCTTCAACGAGCACCGCGGCTTTCTGCAGCTCAGCGACGGCGGTCACTTCGAGAACACCGGGGTCTACGAGCTGGTGCGGCGCCGCGCCCGTCTCATCCTCGTGTGCGACGGCGGCGCCGACGCGGCGTTCTCCTTCTCCGACTTCCAGACCACGGTGCGCCGGGTGGAACAGGACTTCGGCGTCCGGATCAAGGCCCTGGACGACGCCTCCCCGGACTTCGTGGTACCGGCCCCGCCCCCCGAGACCCGCTTTCCGCTGGAGCGCCGCTTCTCACCACAGGGACACCTGGTCGCCTGGATCGAGTACGCGGACGGCACCCGCGGCTGGCTGATCTACCTCAAGGCGACCCTGACCGAAGCCATGAGCTTCAAGGTCAAGGGCTATGCCGCCGCCCACCCGGAGTTCCCGCACCAGAGCACGGCCGACCAGTTCTTCGACGAGGTCCAGTTCGAGGCCTACCGGGAACTGGGCTACCGGCTGGCGGCCGACATGCTCGAGGCCCGGGTGCCGGTCACCGCTGCCGACGCCCGCCTGCCCCACTACGAGGGTCCAGTGGTCACGCCGAACCTGGGGGCACTGATCCGGGCCTGCGCCGCCTGAGCCCGGCGCGCGCGCCGGCCGCTGCCATGCCGACGCGCCCGCCCGCTCCTTCAGGGGATATAGCCCGGGGCATTCGGCCCCAGGTTCTTCTCCCCGCGCAGGGCCGCGTCGCGCGGGTCGACCAGGACCTCCGGCGCCCCGCCCTCGTTGGTGCTCCCGTCGCTCAAGTCCTGCACGTCCTCGCCGATGGCCGGGCCCGGCCCGCCTTGGGGGGCGCTATCGATGAACTGGCGGACGTCCACCTCCGCACCCCGGGTGGTGACCATCTCCTCGGCCGCGGCAGCCAGGCCGAACGCCAGCAGCAGGGTGCCGAGGGTCGCGCGTATCATTTTTCTCGGGCTCACGTTGCACCTCTTGGATGAATTGCCGAAGGGGCAAATGTACCGCAAATGCCGATGCGCAACTGCTGGTACTGTGGGCACACCCCCGCAAGGCGCCCACCGGGATGAACTACGTAGGGTCCGCTGTGCGGACCAGCGCACCCCACGCTGCCCTCGTGGGGTCCGCGGTGCGGACCAACGACCTCGCGGTCAGCTTCGCGCCCGCCGCAACCCCTGGGTGCGCTCAGAACTGATGTGGTGACCGAGGTCCCGGGTACGTTGTCGTTGTCGTTGTCGTAATCGAATAATCCGACCACGATTACGACAACGACAACGACAACGACGCCCGGCCCTTGAGAACGTCCGGTAGCTGTCGCTGCGGTGCGGACACCTGCCGCGCCGCCGACCCGAATCCAACCTTGCGCACAACCCCCCGCGCGATCTGGGTAAAGCCTGAGTACAGAGCCTATTCCCATAGCCCCGGCCCTTGTATGATCCGCACTGGCGACCGGCTGCGAAGGAACGGCCGCCGGGGGGATGAGCGACGGGACCAGAAGGGGAACGAGCGATGCACTTCAATTGGCTGCACCTG
>Ga0247840_10000325_pt1 | contig 100870 bp, 82 predicted proteins | sample LaCruzMarch2015__FD_192404 | JGI IMG/M metagenome (GOLD analysis project Ga0247840, IMG submission 192404) | Freshwater microbial communities from meromictic Lake La Cruz, Castile-La Mancha, Spain - LaCruzMarch2015_17m | ecosystem: Environmental > Aquatic > Freshwater > Lake | place: Spain... | reverse complement strand
GAAAATCCTTATCACGATCGAATAGAAAACAATATTTTAATCTACACGGCGCAGGGAAGAAAAGGCGATCAGGAAATTAGCGGCAGGAATAAAAGGATTCTTGAGCAGTATAATGCGCCAATTCCATTTTATTGCTTTTCAAATGTCGGAAAACAAACATATTCCTTTCTCGGATTATTAGAGCTTCTTCGTCACTTTCAAGAATACCAGCTTGATAAAACGAAAACACTTAGAAAAGTTTGGGTATTTGAATTTTACATTCATGATGAAATATCAATTGTACCTATTCAATATGCGAAAGATATTGTGGCATCAATATTCAAAGATTCACGAAAAATCAAAGGAATTGACAAAGATGAAAGAGAAGTTGTTTCATATGAGACACCGAAAGAAGTTTATGCAACAACAAATCTGAAAGCAGAAGAAATTCGATCCTGCTTGCTTAATATAAATCCATATCGGTTTGAATATCTTGTGAAGGACGTGGTTGAAACCAATGGATTTATAAATGTAACAGTAACCTCCCCCTCACAGGATGGGGGGATTGATGTAAACGGATATATCGCAGACTCAAATTATTTTTTCTCAAATACTCATGTTCAATTTCAGGTTAAACGGTGGCGTCATTCTGTGGGCAGTGCTGATATTAATAATTTCAGAGGGGCTCTTCACACCACAGCAAAAGGCGTTTATGTGACAACAAGCCATTTTACGAAGGCTGCTATACAAGAGGCTGAACATACTGTTAAACCTTGTATTTCTCTTATTGATGGGTTCAGATTTTCAAAGCTTATAATTGAAACTGGAATTGATTTAGGCAAATATGTCTAATCGTCTGCGATTTGGGGAAAGTCATAATTTTTGAGGAGACCATTTTTTATGCAATTAACATTGAAGATAAATTCTCCAAATTCATTGCAAAGCATCATCTGCGATCTCATCGAATCAGCCTTTGAAAGGCAACGCGAAGTGACTGGAACTATGATAGCAGGCGCTGTTATGCAGCACCTTGTCGGAGCAAAGCTAGAAATTGCCTTACCGGATGTGACGATTGAGCATCATGGGTTTTCCGTGGCCGATGCACCCGGCGTTAGAAAGGGGGATTTTCTTATTGGTGATGCGGCTATTCACGTTACCACCGCTCCTACGGATGCCCTCATCAGAAAATGCTGCGACAATCTGAATGAAAATTATCGTCCCGTGATTATAACAACCCAAAGCGGCGCTTACGGTGCTGAGGCGCTGGCGAGAAACTCTGGCATTACCAAACGGATAGACGTTCTGGCCGTAGATCAATTCATCGCTACCAATGTTCATGAATGGAGTAAGTTTGTCCTTTCCCAGCGTCCCACAACGCTGCTACAGCTCATTGAAGTATATAACCGCATAATTGACCAGTGCGAAACTGATCCCAGTCTTAAAATTTCAGCAGGGTAGCGATTATTTTGGATACCTTTTCTCCTGAGAAGAGAAGCGAAATCATGCGCCGGGTTCGTTCTGAAAATACCCGTCCTGAGATATTGATAGGTTCACTGCTACATCGTTTAGGGTTTCGTTTTCGCAAACATCCTTGCGGGAATATGACAACGCCGTCCAAACAGAATGCGTTATATTGATGGCGGCAGAAAAAAAGAAGGGGTTCAGGAAATGATGACCAACTGGAAGGGGTGAAATTCTCGGTCTGCAATAAGAGTATAATTGGGGTGATCACATAGCTGATTTACGCGTCCATCGAGAAAAGATCAGAGTCTGATCAAAGTTAACTATTTGATAATATTAAGCGAAAACCGACTCTGCGGTAATAATTGAGTAATTGACGATGCAAAGCAACAAGCTGAAATAAAACAACTAGTTGGATGATATTTCTTTGTCGTGGTTATAAAAAGTCGCGACTACGAAATTTTGCTTCTTCTCGCTATCTCCGACTATTTAACAACCTCTGTGTTTCCTTTCCGACCGGCCGACGCCAGTGTGCGGATGGCCGCGGCAATATCGCCGCTCAATGCCGCCAGCATCCTGCTGTGGGCGGCCACGAGGGCAGGGTAGGTCTTATCCTTGACGGTTTCGGACAATGCCGTGCGGCCCCCTTGTGATTGTCCGTCTGCCGTCGACCGTACCGACCAGATGGCAGTCAGTTTGGCTGTCTCTCCCGGGACGGATTCAAAACGCATTACATCGATGGTAATCCGGTAGGATGGCGATAGGGATACGGACTGGGGAAATATGGAAACGTAAGGCGAACCCAGGATTATGGAAAGATTCTCGGCGACAACGCGGGCAATGTCGCTCTTTAATGGCGACGCCCAGCGGTTGAATTCGTCGACAGCAACCTGATTGGGGGCGACGCTCAGCACCAGTTGCGGACGATCGACGGCTTCCGGTACGGAGACGGGACCTACGGTAATGGTGAGGATTGTCTTTTCTTCCACCGGTTTCGCTATGGGACTCAGCGTGAATAATTGTGGCGAGGGTGAGGTGGATGCGCATCCAGCCGTCAGCAAGGCTAGGGCGCAAAGGATCATAACCGTTGTGAGCTTTTTCATTTTCCCTTCTCCTGTGTCTTACCGGTTATCAATGCTTCGGGGTGGCTGTCCATATATTCGGTAAATACTTTCAAGGCGCGGGCAGCGCGGGTTATCTCCTGCAAGGCCTCCCTCAATTCTTGAGTTACCGGCGCGTCCGGTCCGATCATTGTCTTGTCGGTGTTGACCAGGACCCGCTCTGCCGCGGCAATCGCCCGCTTCAGGCTTTCTATGGCCGTTTTCGCTTCCGGTACTATCTCCGCATCGATACGCCCCAGGACCTTCTTAGCCTCTTTCAGTGTTTCATCAAGGGTGACAATTGCCTTCTTCGTGTCTTTGCCGATCTCGTCAAAGGGGATCTTGTCTATCTTGTGCAGGATATTGGTGATCTTCAACTGAAATTCCGCCAGACCGCTCGGCATTACCGGTAGTCGCGGGGGGGTCTTTTTCCAGTCGATCTTGACCTTGGGAGCCCGGGGGAAGTAATCCAGGGCGATGTAAAGCTGCCCCGTAACAATATTGCCGAGGCGCAACTGCGCCCTAAGCCCCTTATCGATTAATTTCTGTGTGCCTTGATGATCATTCCCCCAATTATTTTTAGGATGATTCCGAATATAATCCCGCACGGCAACATCGATATTATCAAGTTGTGATGAGAAGCGTTCCTCATAATATGAGACCAGCGCATAGGGCTTGAAAGTAAAGGCGACCGGATCGTAATGAAGCCCTATTTTCTTTACTTCCCCAACCTCTATTCCCAGGTAAGTCAAGGGAGCTCCCACAGTCAGCCCCCGTATCGATTCATCAAAGACGAGCATAAAAGGGTCATCCTTCATATCACGTTTCGCCGTTGCCGCATCCTGATTGTCAAAGAGGGTAAAAACCGCGTTGTCTGCCGCCGGTTTTACGGACGGCGAGTATGGAGGCGTCTCGAAGGCAATGCCCCCGGCGAGTACTGACGCCAATGATTGGGTACGAATGACAATCCCGTTTGCCCCCATTGAGACGTCGATGCCGCTTGCCTGCCAGAACCTGGTATCGGTGGTTACATATTTGTCGTAGGGTGCATTCACGAATACCTTGATATCGACGGACTTGCCGTCTTTCGCCAGGTCGTAGCCAATGACCTGTCCGACACTCAGTTGACGGTAATAAAGGGGGGAACCGAAGCCCAGGGAGCCGAGATTATCCGCTTTCAGCAAGAACTGCCGGCCCGGCTCCGTGTTCGCTACGATCGGGGGCGTATCGAGACCTGTGAATATCCTTTGTTTTTCCGTTGATTTTCCAACTTCCAGACCGATATAATTCCCGGATAGCAAGGTGCCGATGCCGGAAACACCGCTCAAGCTGATGCGGGGTTGCATGATCCAGAACTTGGCGTCTTTGACGAGTAGATTCTTCGCATTTTTGGCGATCTTTGCCGTCACGACTACCTGGGAATAGTCTTCCGAGAGGCTTACCTTCGTAACCTGACCGATGTTGACGTCCTTGTACTTGACGAAGGTCTTGCCGGCCTCGATGCCCTCGGCTACCTTGAAGGTTATGGTGATTGTCGGTCCTTCGTTGAGAAACCGTTGCACCGCGATCCCGATGCCGACCAGGGCGGCGATGATGGGAATGATCCAGATGACCGAGAAGCGTGCCCGCTTGTGGGGTGCGGTTGTTGCCTCGGGGATGTTCGATATGTCGTTGTTTTCAATCATTTCTGTTCTCCATGCTATCGTCGGAATCCCAGATCAGCCGGGGGTCAAAGGATTGGGCGGCAAATATGGTCAATACTACTACGGCCGCAAAAAAAACGATACCGGCCCGGGGCTCCGCCGCCATGAGCGGTTTGATCTGCACCAGGGCGACGACAAAGGAAATGACAAAGACGTCCAACATGGACCAGCGGCCGATGAACTCGACGAGGCGATAGAGTTTCACCCGTTCGCGGTTGCTTTTGATTGAACGGCGCTGCACCGTAATCAATAAATAGGCAAGGGCGAATAGCTTGGCCATGGGAATCATCACGCTGGCAATGAGGACGATGAGCGCTAAATGCCATGAGCCCGTCAAGTAAAGGAGGATAACCCCGTCGATGATCGTATCTTCCTCGGCGCCCACGAGGGTTACAGATGTCATGACGGGCAAGATATTTGCCGGTATGTAGCAGATTGCCGCGGCTATAATGAGGGCCCAGGTGCGCTGGATTGACTCATGGCGGCGGAAGGCAAGTTTGTGGCTGCAGCGGGGACAATAGCTCGTTTCATGCGTGGACGTAATCTTTGACAATAATCCGCAGTACTTGCACAAGGAAAACCCTGACGGCATGGCCATTGGTTCCCGGGCGGTCATTTATCTGCCTCCAGGTAATTAATATTTTTTGCGGGATTTACGATCAATCGCGCGCTGTCGCCTGTCCATTGCACTTGCGTCCAGATTTCCTCGGGATTGAAATTTATCGCCATCGCCGTAAGGAGGGCGATAAGCGCCCCGGTGGCGAGCATTCCCTCGCCGATGATGACGGTGGCGAGATCGGCGATCTTGATCAGGGCAACGAGAATTCCGAGCATCATTACCTCGGCCATCGCCCACTCCCGCGCCAGCTCCGCCCAGTGCAGCAGATCGCCGACCCAACTCGGCGTCACGGGATACCAGCGGGCGGCGATCAGCACCACAATCGCTATCCCGATATATCCGGCCGGGGCAACTACAGCGCACAAGCCGACAAGCGCCGCCGTGAACTCATGCCCCTCCTGCCACATCGTCCAGGCGCCGCCGATGATCGTCGTATCAACTTCGCGCCCCGCCGCTGACAGACCCATCAGGGGAAATGCATTGGCAATAACAAAAACCATCGCCGCACCAATCGCCAAGGCCAGGGTACGTTCGTTGGCCCCGGGCTTATTTGTTGCCAGCACCGTGCCGCACCGGCAACAAAGCGCTTTCCCCTGTGGCGGCAGCAAGGGAATGTGTTGCAGCAGATCGCAATCGGGGCAGGCTACGGTATTTTCAGGCATCAGCAACCGTTCTGTGAATAAATTTTGTCTTATGGAGTTATGGGCAATAATTCTTGTTTACCCTTAAGCGTTTCATCCGTATACAACTTTCTCTCAGAATCCCCTATCATACTCAATGATTATAATCCATAATGAAAACATGACTCGACACACTTTATTTATATTACACATTTTCCATTGACAAAAACTAAATATCTGTCCAGAAATAAATTACTTCAAATGAAAGGAAAATCATGAGCGAAACGAATAATCGAGACATTACTCACACAATGCTGACTGTTTTGTTGATTGCCATTCTCATTGTCTCCGTTTTCGGGATACTCCGACCCTTCCTGCCTTCACTGGTATGGGCAACCATGATCGTGGTCACAACCTGGCCGGTCTTGGTGCGCGTACAGGAACGGCTATGGGATAAGCGAGGACTAGCGGCCCTGGTGATGACCGTGGGGCTGTTACTCGTCTTAGTAATACCATTTTGGATCGCCTTGGAAACCATTGTAGACAATGCTCACCGGATTGACGGTTTGGCGGAATCTTTACGCACAAGTACCGTGCCGGCGCCGCCTTCCTGGGTTCAGAATGTACCGATGATAGGTCCCAAGCTCTCGGTGGTATGGCAGGAGGTGGCGACGGCTGGTCCGGAGGGGATAATATCGCAGATCAAACCGTATTCCGGAAGGGTGGCCAAATGGTTTGTGGATCAGGCCGGCAGCCTGGGCAGAGTATTCATCCAGTTTCTGCTGACCGTGATCATATCCGCGATCCTGTATACTACGGGCGATACTGCCGCCAGCGGCTTACTCCGCTTTGCGCGACGCCTGGGCGGCAATCGAGGTGAAGAGGTCACCATCCTTGCCGGCAAGGCAATCCGGGGCGTTGCTCTTGGTGTGGTCGTTACGGCCCTGGCGCAATCCATTCTGGGCGGCATCGGCCTTGCGGTGACCGGCGTACCATCTGCATCCGTCCTTACGGCCGTCATGTTCATGCTCTGCGTGGCCCAGCTTGGACCGGGGTTAGTGCTGATTCCTGCTGTCATCTGGCTCTTCTGGGGGAACCACAGTCTGGCGGGGTCGGTGCTCCTCGTGTGGACGCTCGTTGTCGGGACCCTTGATAATGTCCTTCGCCCCATACTGATCAAAAAAGGCGCCGATCTGCCGCTCCTCCTCGTCTTTGCCGGCGTCATCGGCGGCCTTATCGCCTTAGGCATCGTAGGCATATTTATTGGTCCGGTGGTGCTGGCGGTCGCTTTCACCCTGCTTAAGGCCTGGGTCGAAGACGAAGACGCCGATGTGCCGGATGATGTGGCGGAAGGAACGTAAACTGTGTATAATCTTCCACTTGAGCAAAGAGAGTATTGCCTATGACTATTGCTGCCAAGTATCACATCAGGGGTCGAAATAATAACATTTGCTGACTTTCTTTTGACAGGCCACGGAAAATGATATAGTGTTTCGTGAATTTAATTTTTTGGGGGGGGAAGTTATGAAAACGGCAAGCCGTCGCAATTCTATCCTTGCGCCTTATTATCCTTCAAACATCATCCTTGTTTGGTTTTGTATTGTCCTTGCCGTCGGCCTCCTGCCGGGATGCGGGAAGGAGCAGAAAGGGGGCGCCAAGCGACCGCCGACCGAGGTGACTGCCATCACGATTTTGCCCAAGGATACGCCCGTGGTATTCGAGTGGGTCGGGCAAACAGAGAGTTCCCACCTGGTAGAAATCCGGTCCCGCGTCGATGGTTTCCTCGACAAACGGGTTTATGAAGAGGGATCGTTAGTAAAGGAGGGACAGGTTTTGTTCCGCATCGACCCCCGGAATTTCCAGGCCGCCCTCCAGCAGGCCAAAGGTGAGTTAGCCCAGCAACAGGCCAGGTGGACCACGGCCAAGGCCAATCTGGCCAGGATAAAACCCCTGGCGGACCAGAACGCCGTAAGCAAGAAGGACCTCGATGACGCCACGGGCAACGAGCAGGCCACTGCCGCCTCGGTCCTGTCCGCCCAGGGAAATGTCAGAATAGCGGAATTGAATCTCAGTTACACCGTCATTACTTCCCCGGTGACGGGCCTCTCCAGCCAAGCAAAAAAACAGGACGGGACCTATATTTCCGCATCGGACAGCCTGCTTACCTACGTGGCCAAGATGAACCCCATGTGGGTAACCTTCAGCCTGTCTGAGAACCAATATCTCGGTTCTCTGGATGACATCAAGAAAGGTACTCTCCGCTTTCCGCAGGAGGGGAAATTTTTAGTGGAATTGGTCCTCGCCGATGGTTCCATTTATCCACATCGGGGGCACCTGATCTTTGCCGACCCTTCTTTCAGCAAAGAGACGGGAACCTTCCTCATCAAGGCCACCATGGAAAATCCCAAGGGCATACTAAAACCGGGGCAGTTTGTCCGGGTCCGGATCATTGGCGCTTCCCGCCCTAACGCCATTGTCGCCCCCCGGCGGGCGGTCTTTGAAGGGGCCAAAGGACAATTTGTCTGGTGCATCGATAAAGATGGTCACGCAGAGGTCCGCAATGTCACTGTAGGCGAATGGATCGGCGATGATATTTTCATTACCAGCGGCCTGGCTGCCAATGACCGGGTAATCGTCGATGGCATCATGATGCTTGCCGAGGGGATGCCGGTTAAGGTCGTGGACAAAAAAGCACCAGCCCCAGTGGGCGGCCAGCCGGCAGCGCCGGCAGGAGAAACGCCGAAAGCCGTCGCTCCGGGAGGCAAACAAACACCGGCGCCGTCGTCCGGATCCCCGGCGCCGCCTTCAACACCCGCCGTAAAAGCCGGCCAACCGGTAAAGAAGTAAGGGGAGGACGCCATGATCTCGAGATTCTTCATTGACCGTCCCATTTTTGCCGCCGTTATATCCATCGTGATTGTAATTGCCGGCGGGGTGGCGATGTTCAACCTCCCCATCGCCCAATACCCGGAAATCACTCCCCCCCAGATCCAGGTGTCGGCAACCTATCCCGGGGCCAGCGCCGACGTCATCGCCCAGAATGTCGCTTCTCCCATCGAGCTGCAGGTAAACGGCGCCGACAATATGATCTATATGAACTCCGTTTCCACCGGGATGGGGACAATGACCCTGACGGTGTTTTTCGAGATTGGGACCAACCCTGACATGGCCCAGGTCGATGTCCAGAACAGGGTAAACATCGCCCTGCCTCAGTTGCCCCAATCTGTCCAGCAACAAGGTCTTCAGATACAAAAAAAATCGAGTTCCTTTCTTATGGTCATCGGTCTTTATTCTCCCGACGGACGTTATGACCAGACCTATGTGGCCAATTACGCCAACCTCTATGTCCTCGACGCCCTGAAACGTATCGAAGGAGCCAACCAGACGGCGATTCTGGGCACCCCGGACTATGCCATGCGCATTTGGCTGAAGCCGGACCGGATGGCCCAGCTCGGCATTACGGCTTCCGACGTCTCCAACGCCATTCAAAATCAGAACCAGCAGTTCGCCGTCGGCAAGATCGGTCAGTCCCCCACGGACGGCCGGGTGGAGCAGACCTTTTCCGTGACCACCAAGGGGCGCCTGACGACCCCCCAGGAATTCGAAAACATCATCCTCCGGGCAACCAAAGATGGTTCGGCCATCGTCCGCCTGAGAGACGTCGGGCGGGCGCAGTTGGGCGCCAAGGACTACTCCGTACGCACGAAAATGAACGGCAAGACGGCGACCCTGATGGCCGTTTATCAGCAGCCGGGGGCCAACGCCGTACAGGTCTCTGACCAGGTGAAGCAAACCCTGGAACAGCTGAAAAAGAATTTCCCCGACGGAATCGATTACAAGATCGCCCTGGATTCCACCAATTTTGTCCGGGCGTCGATCAAGGATGTTATTATTACTTTCTTCGAGGCCTGCCTCCTCGTTATTCTCGTTGTCTATATCTTTCTCCAGAGCGCCCGGGCCACCATCATCCCCATCCTTGCCGTTCCCATCTCCATTATCGGCACCGCCATCGGGATGATCCTTTTCAACTTCTCCATCAACATGCTGACGTTATTCGGGATGGTACTTGCCATCGGGATTGTCGTGGACGACGCCATCGTCGTCATCGAGAACGTGGAGCGGAATATGGAGGAGTTTCACCTGTCTCCCAAGGAGGCAGCGAAAAAGGCCATGGACGAGGTTACGGGGCCGGTTATTGCCATCATGCTTGTTTTGTGCGCCGTTTTCGTACCCGTCGCCTTTCTGGGCGGTATGACGGGACAGCTCTACAAACAGTTTGCCGTGACCATCGCCATTTCCGTCGTCTTCTCCGGGATCGTCGCCCTCACCCTGTCCCCGGCTTTGGCGGCCCTCCTCCTCCGGCACAAGACTGGTGAAAAGAAAGGCTTCTTTAAATGGTTTGAGGCCTTTTTCCTGAAAGTGACCCACGGCTACACCGGCGGGGTCGCCAAAATGCTTAAGCATACGAAGATCGCCATGATTGTTTTTGTCATCATGTTGAGTCTGACGGGTTTTATGTTTTACATTACCCCGACAAGTTTTGTCCCCTCGGAGGATCAAGGCTATCTTTTCGGTGTGACTTTTCTTCCCGATACGGCGTCTCTTGACCGGACGGAGGATGTGGGGGGCAGGGCGGCCAAGTTTTTCATGAACCACCCGGCCGTCCAGGATGTCAGTGAGTTTGCCGGCTATAGTCTCGTGGACAGCGCCTTGAAAGCGAACGCCGGCGTCATCTTCGTCTCCCTAAAGGATTACGAAAAAAGAGACAAGGATGAGCTCAAGGCCCCGGCGATTATCCAGGCGGCCTTCCGGAATTTCTCCCAGATCAAGGAGGGGGTGGTCATGCCCACGAACCCCCCTTCTATTCCCGGTCTGGGCAACATGGGGGGCTTTCAGTTCTGGATACTTAACCGCGGTGAGGGAGATGCCGCGAAACTCCAGGAAGTGACAAACAAGTTTATTGCCCATTGCAGCAAGCAACCGGAGTTGCACGGTGTTGCTTCCACGATGAATGCCTACTCCCAACAGTTGCGGGTGGATGTGGACCGGGAGAAGTCTGAAACCCTGGGAGTTCCTGTCCAGAATGTCTATGATACCCTCCAGATCCTCTTCGGGTCTTCTTATGTTAGCCAGTTCAACAAGTTCAGCCGTCTCTGGCAGGTTATCGTCCAGGCAGAACCCCAGTATCGATCCCGTCCCAAGGATTTGACCCAGGTTTATGTCCGTTCCTCAGACGGCCGGATGGTGCCCCTCCAATCAGTCATCACTACGAAATATGAATCCGGTCCGGATATCGTCAACCGTTTCAATAATTTCCCGGCGGCCAACATCATCGGCGGGCCCGCCCCCGGTTTCAGCTCCGGTCAAGCCATAGATGCCATGGAGAAGGCGGCCAAAGACGTGCTGCCGGATGATTTCAGCTATGCCTGGAGCGGCGAGGCCTTCTATCAGAAGAAGGCGGGGGGGACTTCCGGCTTGGTTTTCGTTTTCGGTCTGGTCATGGTGTTCCTGATTCTGGCGGCCCAGTACGAGAAATGGTCTTTGCCCTTTGGCGTCCTCATGGCCGTTCCCTTTGCCCTCTTCGGGGCGGTGTTGTCCATCCTGATCCGGGGCATCGAGAACGACATTTATTTCCAGATCGGTCTTTTGACCCTTATCGCCCTGGCTGCTAAAAACGGCATTCTCATCACCGAATTTGCCGTTATGAAGCGAGCGGAGGGGTTGTCCATTTACGACGCGGCCCTCGAAGCGGCCAGGCTACGCCTCCGGCCCATCGTTATGACCTCCATCGCCTTTATCCTGGGTTGCGTGCCTCTGGCCATCGCCTCGGGCGCCTCGGCCAACAGCCGTCATTCCATTGGCACCGGCGTTATTGGCGGTATGCTGGGGGCGACGGCGATTGCCATTTTTTTCATCCCCCTGTTCTTCCAGTTCTTTGAATCCCTGAGCACCCGGTCCGATAAGAAAAAGGGAGCCGGGGGGCCGGGAGCAGCGGCTACAGGGGAACCGGGACCTGAAACTTCACCGGGAAAGGAGGGCAACTGAATTGAAGATTTTAGCCTTAAAAACAGAACCACAAATCGCAAATCGCAAAGCAAAAATCATAAGGTTTAAAAGTCTTTTTGTCCTTTTTGCCGTTGCCTGGCTCCTGGGAGGTTGCATGCTCGGCAAAGATTACAAGCGTCCGACCGTGGATACGCCCCAGAATTGGCGTTTCGAGGAGAAAGACGCCAAGGCCCTGGCCAACACTGCCTGGTGGAGTCAATTCCAGGATCCGGTGCTTAGTGATCTGATCCAGACGGCCCTGAAGGAAAACAAGGACATCCGCATTGCCACGGCCCGGGTGGAAGAGTATATGGGAAAGCTCGGCGTTACGAGGTCTGATCTCTTTCCCCAGGTAGGATTGGGGCCGGTAAATGCAGGACGGCAGCGCTTGACGGAAGTTGGCCCCACGGGTTGGCAGACCGGTTTGCCGTCCACTTCCTACACCTATCAGGCCAGTCTAAATGCAAACTGGGAACTCGACATCTGGGGCAAGCTGAGACGGGCGACGGAAGGGGCCCGCGCCGATCTGCTGAGCACCGATGAGGCTCGCCGGGCCGTGATCATGACCCTGGTGGCTTCTGTTGCGAACGGCTACATCAATCTCCTCAATTATGACCAGCAACTGGTGATTTCCCGGGAGACCCTCAAAAGCCGGGGGGACTCCCTGCAAATCTTCGAGAAGCGCTACCAGGGCGGCGTCATTTCGGAACTGGAACTGAACCAGTCCCGGTCCGAATATGAAGAAGCCCGGGCGGTCATCCCTCAGTTGGAAAAGAATATCGCCCAGCAGGAAAACGCCCTCAATCTGCTCCTCGGGCGCAACCCCGGTCCCATAACCCGGGGGAAGACCCTTGACCAACTGGTCCTGCCGACAGTGCCGGAAGGGCTTCCTTCGGATCTCCTCGATCGCCGTCCCGATATCCGTCAGGCAGAGCAGAATCTGGTCGCCGCCAACGCCCGAATTGCCGTTGCGAAGGCCCTGTATTTTCCATCCATTTCCCTTACGGGGCTCTTCGGTTTCGCCAGCGCCGATCTGAGCGATCTCCTTACGGGACCCGCCAAGACATGGAACTATGCCGCCTCCCTCACTGCCCCTATCTTCACCGCCGGCAAGATCAAAGGCCAAGTGAAGCAGGCCGAGGCGATTCAACAGCAGGCCCTGGTGAAATACCTGCAAACGGTGCAGACGGCGTTTCGGGAAGTGGACGACTCCCTGGTGGATCAGCAAAAATCCCGGGAACGACTCGCTGTCCAAGGTGATCAGGTCACGGCCCTCAAGAACACCCGGCGCCTGGCCGGTCTCAGGTACGATAACGGTTACAGCAGCTATCTGGAAGTGCTGGACGCGGAGCGCAGCCTTTTCAACGGCCAGCTCTCTCAGGTCCAGACAAAAGGCTACCTCTTCCAGTCCCTGGTGAATGTCTACAAGACCATGGGAGGAGGTTGGATCACCGAGGCGGACAAGATGGCCAGCGGTTATGCCACTACACAAGAACCCAAACCATCCCCACCCCCACCCCAACCCTCTCCTTGAAGAGTGCTGTGAATGGGAATGGGAATGGTAAATAGTGAATGGTGAACAGTAAACAGTAAAAACTGAAAAGTGAATGGTAAACGGGAATAATAGAACCATACCCCATTTACCATTTACCATTTACCATTTACAGATGAAACGGGAGGAGAAATCTATGGATGTCATTGACTTGAAGGCGTTTTTCCAGACCAATCCATTAATGGCACTGTTTTCCGATGAGGAACTGGATGGGTGTGTCAAAGCATCTGAAATTGTTGAATTATCAGCCGGAATAGACATAGCGAAAAGAGGGGAAACTCACAATTCCAGTTGGATTGTCTATGACGGTGAGGTAGCAGTATCCATTCCCGGCGAAGGAATCAATGAAGAAGTGCTGACCCATTTGGAGAAGGGGCGGATCTTCGGAGATCTGTCCGTTTTTACGGGGAACCTGGTGGCTTTCGACTATAAGACGACCAAGCCCAGTATATTGATCCGGATTCCCAGGACGGTCTTTATGGCCGCGGTCAAGAAAAACCCTGAGGCTACCATGCTATTCACCAAGAATCTGACGGAGATTGTCTTTCATCTTGGTCTTTATCAGAAGGAGCAGGAGATTCACAAGGCGGCCATGCTGGCCAGTCCAGACCCCTACGATCTCTATTTTACCTCTGCCTCGGAACCGATGAAGATCTCCGTTATCAATTGCGGAAGTTCCTCACTGAAATACACCATTTTCGATACCACGCAGCGAGACCCGCTCATCGAAGGGACAATCGAGCGGATCGGCTCGGCCGACGCCCATCACAAGATTGTCACCCCCAAGTTCAAAAAATCATTGTCCCTGGGGGCGGTGCCCAACATGGAGAAAGCCTTCGAGTTCATGGTTGAGTCCATAGCCGATCCGGCGGTAGGCGCGGTCAGGGATGTCCGGGAGTTCAAGGCCGTCGGTCACCGGGTAACCCACGGTGGCGGACTCTTCAATGGACCGGTCGTCATCGACGACCACGTACTGGAACAGATCAGATCCGTCTCCGACCTGGCCCCCCTTCACAACCCCTTCAATATCGAGGGAATCGAGTTATTCCGGAAACTTCTCCCCGGGGCGAAGCAGGTCGCCGTCTTTGATAACACCTTCCATCAGACCATTCCTGCGGCGGCGGCGACTTACGCCCTGCCCCGACAGCTCTGTGCGGAGGAGCGAATCCGCCGGTATGGATTCCATGGGACCAATCACGAATATGTAGCCCTGAATGCCGCCACTTTTCTCAAGAAACCCTTAAGCGAACTCAAGATGATCACCTGCCACCTGGGCAGCGGCGCTTCGGTCTGCGCTATCGATCATGGCCGGAGCATCGACACCAGCATGGGGATGACGCCTCTCGAGGGTCTGGTCATGGGGACGCGCCCTGGGGATGTTGATCCGGGGGTTATCTTCCATCTCCTCCGCAAAGGCAGAAACGCCGCCGATTTAGAAAACATCTTCAATAAGGAAAGCGGCTTGAAGGGAATCAGCGGTTTGACCAACGATATGCGGGAACTCCTGGAAGCGGCGGAAAAAGGAGACGACCACGCACTGGAGGCGATCAGTGTCTTCTGCTACCGGATCAAGAAATACATCGGCGCCTACTCTGTCGCCCTGGGCGGTCTCGATGTGGTGGTCTTTACCGGCGGCATCGGGGAGAACTCCCCGGAGATCCGGGCCCGGATCTTTCAGGGATTCGAGGCCTTCGGCATGACCATCGATCACCGGATCAATCGCGATGCCCGGCCGGAGCGGGGACAGGTCGTCGATATCGCAGAGCCCAATGCCAAGGTCCGGGTGCTGGTGATTCCCGCCGATGAGGAACGGATGATTGCCCGGAACACCCTCCACACGGTTGGACTGGTCCGTTCCGAGATTGACATGAAAGTCTTCAAGACAACCCCTGTCCCCCTGAGCATCTCGGCCCACCATATCCACCTGACCCAGGATAATTTCGAACTCCTCTTCGGCAAGGGGAAAACGATGACGCCGAAGTCGCCTCTCAGTCAGCCGGGGCAGTTTGCCGCGGAGGAAACGGTCAATCTTATCGGCCCCAAGGGAAACCTGGAGAAGGTCCGGATTCTAGGTCCGGCGAGAAAGTACAGCCAGTTGGAAATTTCCCGGACGGAACAGTTCAAGCTCGGCATCGATCCGCCGATCCGTGATTCCGGCGACATTGAAGGAACACCGGGTATTACGGTGGTCGGACCCTATGGGCAGATCCACCTGGAAAAGGGGGTAATCTGCGCCAAGCGTCACATCCACATGTCTACCGATGACGCCCTCAAGTTCGGTTTGAGGGACAAGGACGTTGTCCGGGTCCGGAAGGAAGGGGGGCGTGGGCTCATCTTCGGTGATGTCCTGATCCGGGTGGACCAGAACTTCCGCCTCGACATGCACCTCGATACGGATGAAGGCAACGCCGCCGAAATCAAGCCGGGAGATACGGGATACATCGAATCCATAGAGCATCGGCAGTTTGTTTAAATAAAGGGAGGGAATTCATCATGGCTAAGACATCATCGCCAGTTAAAGGCAAGGCATCCAAGATTAAGGCGGCCGTATCGTCAGCTCTCGAGCCGGAAATAAAGAAAACGGCGGTGACCGCGTCTTCCGAATCCGTAAAATCTGTAAAGCCGGCAAAGCAAGAAAAACCTGCGGTTCCAGAACAGGCCGCGGCTGCCGCTAAATCATCAGGCGCAGCTAAAACGTCTTCCCAACCGTTAAAACAGGAGGCGCCGGAAAAAGCTGCTCCCCCTCCCAAGACAGCAGGGGAGGACAAGAAAGAGGATAGGGAGAAGAAACCCTTCGCCGGTATCGATCCGGCGTCCTTCTTTAAAGGATGGGAGAACGTATGGAAGGACAATGTCCTTTTAAAAGACCTTTGGAAGTCGGGAACGGTCATGTTTCAGAGCGCAGCGAAAATGCCGGGACAGCCGGCATCAATGGAAAAATTCCCGGCCGGGTTTGATCCGTCAGCATTATTCAAGTGTTTTGGGGAAGCAGGCAAGGGCAACGCCGCTGCCAAAGACCTCTGGGAATATGGCGTGGATATGATCCAACGGCAAATCCTTTTCTGGAATGTCATGCGCCGCCGGGGTAACAACTTTCTGGAGCATATCAAAGAAGGATCACCGCCGGTATTAAATTTTGAGTATGAAACGATCATCGACGGCCGGACCCTGGAGAAGCCGGTCAATTACGCCCTTCTCAGGATCATCCCCGAAGCAGGCATGACCATTGATCCCACGAAGCGGCCCTTTGTCATTGTTGATCCCCGTGCCGGACACGGGCCGGGGATCGGCGGATACAAGCAGGAATCTCAGGTAGGTGTTGCCCTCCGGGCTGGTCATCCCGCATATTTTGTCATGTTCTTCCCCAAGCCGGAACCGGGGCAAACACTGATGGATGTCGGTCATGCCGAGGCCCTGTTTCTAAGGGAAGTTATCCGCCGGCATCCGGAGGCGGAAAAACCATGCGTTATGGGTAACTGCCAGGCCGGTTGGGCTGTTGCCGCTCTCGCTGCCCTAGAGCCGGACATTATGGGCACCATAATCCTGAATGGCGCCCCCATGTCCTACTGGGCGGGATACAAGAACAAAAACCCCATGCGCTACTCGGGCGGTCTTCTGGGCGGCAAGTGGCTCACCACGATGACCTGTGATCTGGGCAATGGCAAGTTCGACGGTTCCTATCTCGTGCAGAATTTCGAGAATCTCAACCCGGCCAATACCCTTTTTGCCAAGGAGTATAACCTTTACGCAAATATAGATACGGAGGAGGAGCGCTATCTCCAGTTCGAAGAATGGTGGAGCGGCTTTTTCCTGATGAACGCCGACGAGATCGATGGCATTGTGACCAATCTTTTCATCGGAAACAAATTGGCCAAAGGCGGGATTACCACCCCTGACGGCCGGCATATCGACCTGAAGAACATCAAGTGTCCCATCGTCGTCTTTGCCTCTTTTGGCGACAACATTACCCCTCCCCAGCAGGCCCTCAACTGGATAGTCGATGTTTACGGCACCGATGAGGCGATCTTGAAGGATGGTCAGGTGATCATCTACACCCTCCATCCCGATGTGGGCCATCTGGGGATCTTTGTAGGGGCCTCCATTGCTAAAAAGCAGCACAACGAATTTGTCACGACCCTCGACATGATCGATGACCTGCCGCCGGGACTCTATGAAATGATGATCGACAAGAAAAATCCCTTTGCGGAACGGGGAGAACTGATCCAGGGTGACTATACGGTCCGGTTTGAGATGCGGAAGATTGCCAATATCAAGGATCTCAATGACAGCCATCGGGACGATGATTACTTTGCCTCCGTGGCGGAGGTCTCCGATTTCAATGATGAATTGTACCGAACCTTTCTCCAGCCCTGGGTCCGGATGATGACGACGGAGCAAAGCGCGGAGATGCTGCGCTGGCTAAACAAGAGCCGCAGGAAATATTACCTCTTCTCCGAAAAGGTGAATCCCTTCATGGCGACCTTCAAGATCTGGGCGGACTGGGTCCGTAAGAACCGCAAACCCGTGCAGGACAGTAACTATTTCCTGGCCATGGAAAGAGACATGTCCCAGACGATTGAAGATCGTCTCAATGGTTATCGCGATGTACGGGACGATCTTTATCGAAGTATCTTCAAGGCCTTGTATGGTCCATTAGGATTGGCGCCGCTCTTCCCGGGCAAGAAAGCCCAGATAATAGAGAAGGAAAATGAGGCGCAGGAGGCAGCGATCCATGGGGAGATCGAACGGCTCAAAGAAGATATGGATAAAGGCGGGTTTGGAGAGGCTCTGATTCGCCTGATCATGGCCTGCATGATCCACGTCGGGGCGATCGACTACCGTTCCCGCCTCATCGGCAAGCAGATCAGGAAGCGCCTGGGAGCTGAAGATGTGAATCAGCAGGAGTTGCGGAAGACGGTTCGAGAGCAGTATTTCATGCTCCTTATCGATGAAGATCGTGCGATCGCCTCCCTCGCCAAGCTCCTGCCGACCCAGGAAGAGCGTGAAGAAGTCGTAAAGTTGACGATGGAGATCATGATGATCAGCGACGCCGAGATCGATCCCAACAGCCGCCTCGCCGCCAAGGTGGCCAAGGCTCTTGACCTGGATGTCAAGAAATCATTTGACGTTGCTTCCTGAAGTAAAGGGCCGAAAAAAATTACACTTCCCTTCCGGAGGTTCATTGTCTAACCCTTCCCTTCAAGGGGAGGGTTAGAGCCTGCCCCGTACTTGATACGGGGGTGGGGATGGGGTTCCCCTTAAAAAATGCAAGTTAATGAGAGCATGCTCTCCTTCCTTCGTCCCGACAAAATTACCCTCCTAATCGTCCTTCAGGGAAAATGGCGGGCGGGAGGAAAGCTGCCCCCTGCCTCAGAAGTATTCCGGCAGATTGAGCAGGCCCCGACGACTAAAAATGTTGCCTTCGAATGCTCCGGATTAACCGGCTGGAGCAGCGTCCTGATCACCTTTCTCATCAATATCATTGACTATGGACAGCAGCGGGACGTCATTGTAGACAAAGGAGGGCTTCCCCCGGGAGTTCAGGGGCTTCTGAATCTGGCTTATGCCGTTCCGGAGCGCGCCGGAGCCAGGAGGGAAAAGTTTCGGACCCCCGTCCTGGAGCAGATAGGGCAAGAAGTTTACTCTTTCTGGCAAGGAGCCCAGGAAGTCTTCTCCTTTATCGGCGAGGCGACCGTGGCCTTCGGGAGGTTGCTCAGGGGCCAGGCCCGTTTTCGCCGCCGCGATCTGTTTGTCGCCATCCAGGAATGCGGGATTCAGGCCTTGCCCATTGTTTCCCTGATCAGTCTGCTGGTCGGTCTTATCCTTGCCTTTGTTGGTTCTATCCAGTTGAGCATGTTCGGGGCCCAGATCTACATCGCCAATCTGGTCGGGATCGGCGTCTTCCGGCAGATGGGGGCGGTCATGACGGGGGTGATTATGGCCGGCCGGACGGGGGCCGCTTTTGCCGCCCAGCTTGGGACCATGCAGACAAATGAAGAGATCGACGCCCTCAAGACCCTGGGCATCCCGCCGATGGAATTTCTCGTTCTGCCAAGAATGATCGCCCTGACCCTTATGATGCCCCTTCTGTGCCTCTACGCCGATTTCATGGGCGTCCTCGGAGGGCTTATCGTCGGAGTGACAATACTGGACCTGAATTTCATGGCTTATTACAACCAGACGGCGGATGCTATCGGGATCAACGATATGTGGGTCGGCCTGTTCATGAGTGCGGTTTTTGGCATCCTCATCGCGATCACGGGATGCCTCCGGGGCCTCCAATGCGAGCGGAGCGCTTCCGCCGTCGGGAAGGCGACGACTTCCGCCGTGGTGACGGGGATCGTGAGCATCGTGATTGCCACGGCGATAATTACGGTTATTTGCAATATCCTAGGAATATAAAAATGAGAAAACCACATATTGTGGTTGAAGATCTGACGATGGCCTATGGTGATTTTGTCCTTCAGCGGGATCTGACCTTCACTATCTACGATGGGGACATCTTCATCATCATGGGGGGAAGCGGATGCGGGAAAAGCACCCTTCTCAAGCATCTCATTGGCCTCAATAATCCGGCCAAGGGGTCGATACTTTTCAATGGCGTTGATTACTGGCGGGCGGAACTGCACCAGCGGGAGGAGATTACCAGGGGCTTCGGCGTCCTCTACCAGAGCGGCGCCCTGTGGAGCTCCATGACCCTGGCGGAAAATATCGCCCTGCCCCTGGAGGAATATACGGATCTTTCGCCTCAGGATATCGGCGAGATTGCCTCCCTGAAGCTGGCCCTCGTGGGGTTGAAAGGTTTCGAAGACTATTATCCCGCCCAGATAAGCGGGGGTATGATGAAGCGGGCGGGACTGGCCCGGGCGATGGCCCTGGATCCGGAGATCCTCTTTTTCGACGAACCGTCGGCAGGATTGGACCCCATCAGTTCCCGTCTTCTCGATGATCTGATCCTCCAGCTCCGGGACAGCCTGGGGACGACCATCGTCGTGGTAACCCATGAACTGGCGAGTATTTATTCTATCGGAAACAATTCCGTGTTTCTCGACGCGACTGCAAAAACCATGATTGCCTCCGGCGATCCAAAGTTGCTGCTCAAGGATTGCACCAACACCGTCGTCCATAGCTTCCTGACGAGGGGAGGGGAATTTACCGAGAAGACCTTTGAATCCAATGGGTGTTGATTCAAAGAGTAAAACAAAGACCATAGACAGGGGGGCAACCCATGAGTAAACAGGCCAGCATGAAAATGATCGGCGTCTTTGTCGTCGGGGCGGTGGTTTTGCTGACGGCGGCCATTGTCATTTTTTCCTCCGGGCAATTTTTTGAAAAAGAAGACTTCTATGTCCTATACTTCGAGGAATCCATCCGGGGCTTGAACGTGGGCGCTCCCGTTTATTTCAAAGGTGTTAAGGTAGGCGCCGTTACTGACGTTCGGCTCTTTTACAAGCCAGAGATTGAGCAATTGCATAGCGCCGTGGTCATTAAACTTGACCCGAGTAGGGTCGTTAATGTCGATACCGGAGGGAAAGTCGCGGCTGATCAGGGAGACATTAAATACCTGGTGAACAAAAAAGGTCTGAAAGGCCAGTTGGACATCCAGAGCCTGGTGACCGGCCTGTTGATTATCAGCCTCGATTTTTATCCCGACAAGCCCAGTGAGTTCCATCATTTCATTAAACAATACGAGGAGATACCGACGATCCCGACGCAGTTTGAACAGATTACCAAGGCCCTTCAGGATCTCCCGCTTAGGGACATGGTGAAGAAGCTGGATAAGATCATCTCAGGCATCGAAATCCTCGTCAATTCCCAGGATACGCAGGAAGGTGTCAAATCTCTTGCCAAGGCGGCTAAAGAGACCGAGGGACTTATAAAAAAGATGAACGAACAGATCGGCCCGACCATAACTGATCTGCTGGCAACCTCCGAGGCGGCCCGAGGAACCTTCCGACAGGCGGAAAAGACCCTCGCCATGAATGAAGGGGTTCCCGGCCAAGTGGCGGCGAAGGCCAAAGAGACCCTCGATCAGGCTAAGGAGACGATGAAAAAAATGGATGACAGTCTTGCCGCCTTGAAGCGTTTTACCAAGGAGAATACGGAGGTTTCCTTCCAACTGGAAGACACCCTCCGGGAGTTTTCCAATATCGCCCGGTCTCTGCGGGCGCTGACCGATTATCTGGAGCGACATCCCGAGGCGCTCCTGAAGGGAAAGAAGGGGCCTTAAGGAGGGAAGGGAATGAAAATAAAACGGAAGTTGTTGATATTGATGTTTGTTTTAACGATTATCACGGCCGGATGTGCGACGTCGCAACCGGCAAGGTTTTACACCCTGAATGGGATAAGCAAACCGGACAATGCTCCTCCGGCGGCGGCAGGGAAGGAAGAAATAATCGGCGTGGGACCGGTATCCATTCCTGATAGCCTGGATCGCCCCCAGATCATCACCCTTTCCGGGGAAAATGAGGTCACAATAGCGGAATTTGACCGCTGGTCCGGTTCCTGTCGTGATGAAATCGCCCGGGTAATGACGGAGAACCTGTCCGTGCTGCTGCCATCGCAACGGGTCGTTTCCTATGCCTGGGGACGCAGGGTAAGCCTCAACCGCCAGATCACCGTTGATATTCTCCGTCTGGACGGGGTGCTAGGGAAATCCGTGATCCTGAAGGCAAATTGGGCGATTCTGGAGGAAAACGGAACAAAAACCAATTTGGTCAGACGATCAGACATCTCTGAACCTGTCAATGGCGGTGACTATGCCGGTTTCATTGCGGCCCAGAGCCGGGCACTGGGGGTGCTCAGTCGTGAGATAGCTGCGGCGGTTCAATCTCTGAAATCGAAATAGACCGTTGGAGTTTACAGGCGATTTACAAGAGGATGATGACAAATACGGCCAGCGCGGCGGCGAGAGACTCTGCGCTGGTAGGGATCTTGTCGCTTTTTGCTATGTATCCCTTTTCTGATAGTCGCGAACATATCTTGTCGATCTGCCCCTTTTGAAGTTTCTCAAGGGTCTCGCCAAGGGCAATTCGGTTATTTTCTACACAGGAATACTTGAATATGTCCTGTCTCACATCCTTGGGAAGTCCTTCGGTTGCATAGTCAAGATCGTCGCATACCTTCTTCCTAAGCGCCACCCAGTCAGGCATTTCCACCTCTGTGCCAAGCCTGTACTCGACAACAGGTGAACTGTCTATCTTCCCATCCTTTTTCGTAACTGTTATGCCAGGTATGCAGCCAACGATAAAAAAAACTACCGCCATGAGCAGCAATGCGATTTTCTTATTGGCAAACACACTTACCACGCAATCCCCCACTTAGAGCTTGTCCGTTTCTAAATCAAAGCGCTATCTTTGTTGACAGCGGCAATCGGCGAAAAAACAAAGCCGCCTCTCCCGGCAGCAATTTCACCTGGAGAGGCGGCTTGAAAAATAACGATGTCTCCGTCTGTCTTTGATCCCTTTGCGGAACGTTAGCCGTTCCTTCGCTATGGAGTCAATAGATCAGCCATGCAAAATCACTTGTTCAGCGACGGGACAAACTGATCCCGGCGGTTCTTGGCCCATGCCGCCTCGTTGTGCCCCGGATCCAGCGGGCGTTCGAAACCGTAGCTGATAGCCTTCAACCGTTTTTCATCAATACCCAGCCCGACGAGATATTTCTTGGCTTCCATGGCCCGTCTTTCCCCAAGGGCCAAGTTGTATTCCTGAGATCCTCTCTCGTCGCAATACCCCTCAACTGTCAAGGAGTAATCCTTATTCTTCGTCAGCCAGTCGGCATGACCCTTCAGGATATCCTTATCCGGGGTTCTGATCGCGGATTTGTCAAAATCAAAGTGGATATTTGCCAGTTCCAGAGCCACTGCCGGGGCAGCTGCTTCCGCTTTTGCCGCTTGTACCTGCTCTACGACCGGTGCGGCTGCTGCCGGTGGCGGCGCCGGCGCCAGGAATATCTTTTCCACCCAGGCATTCATGGCTGCCTGAGTAGCTAAATCATCGGCGTTGATAGTTGCGCCACACTTGGCTTCCTGCGTGATCGCGTCGATTACCAAATTCGCCTTCGGGTACTTGCCTATCTGGATGTTGTAGATGCAGACCTTATCTCCATACTGCGCTTTCAATCTGGCTACGGCGGGGATGACCTTTGCGGGCTGAAGGTCGTCGACGCCTGGTATGTTCTCAAAATCGCTGACAATAATAACGGCCGAGTTCCCCGTTTTTCCCTGAAGGTCGATGGCTGCCCCGTCAATAGCCTTTTCCATCGGGGTCGGGCCACTGCCCCATTGCAGGGTTTCCATGCCGTTGACAAATCCCTGCTTGGTGAAGGAGGTCATCCCGTAAAGAAGCGTGGTCTTGTCGTTGTAGAAGTCCCGCAGTCCCGCTGTCAGCTTGATGTCGGGAATCGTCGCGATCATTCTTTTGGTCACGTCATTGGCCAGAGCCAGTTCCGTTGATTTGCCATAGGGGTCGTCCATGGAGGAAGACTTGTCAAAAAGGACGACAAAATTCTCTGTTTTCTGTATTAATTTACCTGATTTCAGCTGCGCGTCGAGGCTGTCGGGCGAATAAGCCGCCTTTTGTGTCGCACAACCTGCAAACAGCAAACTTAAAAAAACAACTAATAGAATCCTTAACCCACTACTTTTCATGAACATATCCTCCTTATTAGTATAAAATTTTAAACTTCCTCAATGATTCCTTTTCCTTACCTTCCAACCTACCGCATCTATTCTTAAGGAGTTTAATACCAGTAAATTTTCCATCCTTCAAGGAAAAAAATAATTTTTTTTCCCGGGTAATTTCAGCCGGGCATCTGCCCTGTTTTCAACGATGTGGGGCGCTACCCACCGTTTTTCCGACGTCTTTGGCCTGAAATGCGAAAAAGGCATTCAGCAACATCAATGCCGCTCCGATTATGAAAACCACCTGAAAACCGTGTATGAGGATCTCCGGGTGCAGCTTGTAAGCAGACGGAGCAATGTGCCACCGGCTGCAATCGATACTGATGACCTGCTGGGCGACGAGGACAAAGAAAACAATGCCCAGGACGGAGCCGGCGCTTGTCGTCATCCGGTAGATACCGGAAGCCATGCCCTGTTTCTCTTTCGGGGTAAGGGTCATGATCAGTTTATTGTTAGGCGCAAAGAACAGGCCGATACCGACGCCCATCAGGCAGAGGGCGGCAATGACATGGGCCAGGCCGGAATCCGCGCTCAGCAGGGCGACGAGGATATTGCCGGCGGCGGTGATCAACATGCCGGTCGTACAGAGCAGGTGCGAGCCGAAACGGTCGGCCAGGCTGCCGGCGAAAGGGGCGACAACGGCCGCCGTGATTGGGAAGACCATAATCACCAGACCGGCCTGGGACATGTCAAGGTGGCGAACGAGGAGGAGATAAAAGGGAAAAAGGAACATCACCCCGCCCATGAGAAAGTAAACAAGTGCCACCGCCGCGATAGAATAGGAAAAATTCCTTTTCTTAAAAAGGGTCAAGTCCACGAGGGGGTAAGATATGCGCTGTTCCTGGCGGAAAAACAAAACGAACCCGATGGCGGAGATAACAAAAGCCGTCAGGATGAGCGGATTGCTCCATCCCGCTTTCGCGCCGGAATTAAGGGCAAAGATCAGGGGGAACAGGGCCATGAAGAGCCAGACGGCGCCGGGCAGATCGAAACGGGCGTCGGGGGCCTCTGCCTGTTTGACCGGTACGATGATGAAGGAGGCCAGCAGTCCCGCGGCCAGAACAGGGACCGGAACGAGAAAATTATATTGCCAGCCGAAGACCCCGGCGACATAGCCGCCGACGGCAAGTCCCAGGGCGAAACCGAGAGCCGCCATGGCGGCGACAACGCCCAGGGCCAGGCCGATCATATGGGCCGGGAGAAACACCGTCGTAATGGCGAGGGACATGGGCAGCGTCATGGCATAGCCTACGGACTTCAGGGTATGAAAGGCAATCAGCGCCTGGATGCTGGGGGCGAAGGCGCACATGATGTTGCCGGTGGCGTAGATAATCAGGCCGATGTTCAAAACGGTCCGGTAGCCCTTGAGATCGCCCAGTTTCCCGAATCCCACGGGGGTGGCCACGGAAATGAGACCGAGGATGATCAGTACCCAGTCGCTTAAGGAAGTGGAAACATTAAAGTGTTTTGAAATAGGAATAATGGAGATATTCACCAGGGAATAATCCAGATTGGCCACGCCCGCAAGGGATCCGGCCAGGGCGATGAGGGCGAACTGGCTTTTTTTGTCGGTCAGGGCATGATCAACCATGTAGTAATATACATTGGATTGTCATTTTTGCACAAGGAAAGAAAATAGGAGACCTTTGAAAAATGGCTTCGCCGCAGCTCAAAAATCTTTTTCGCTTCTGATTCGTTGGCATATAAATGTGATTAAATCCGGGATGTTAAATTCAATCTCGGAACGGCGAAAAACATTTGATTCGCTGCTTGCGAACCATTTTTCCGCGGTTATGCAACGCTCTCAATAGGTGAAAAGTTGGTGAATTATTTCATTTTATGTGTCATATCACCACAAACGATTACAGGGAGATTTTAAGCAATGGAAGCATACCGGCAAAAATTAAGGACCGCAGACGAAGCTATTGCCATGATCCACTCCGGCCAGCGGGTTTTCATAAGCTCCACCTGCGGCTCGCCCCGCCATCTTGTGGATGCCCTTATCAAGAACCGCGACCGTTTCTCTGATCTGGAAATCCTCCGCCTCCTGTCATTGGAAGCAACCATCGACTTAACGAAGCATCGGCAGGAGTTGGAGCATATCTTTTCTTTCCGGAGCATCTATCAAGGGTCGGGTAGAACGGAACAGCTCAAAGGCATCCGCCGCTTTCTCACCCCCATGGGCTTTTCTTCCATCCCCCGGCTTTTTCGTTCCCGGAAGTTGCCTATTAACTGCGCCCTTATTCAGGTCAGCCCGCCTGATGAATACGGGTGGATGAGCCTGGGGGTGTCCGTCGATATTACGAGGGCGGCGGCCCGCGCAGCGGATCTCGTCATCGCCCAGGTCAACCCGCAGATGCCCCGCATCAACGGCAATACTTTCCTCCATGTCAGGGATATCAATGTATTTGTGGAATGGGACGAACCGCTGCCGACGGTCCAGGAGCATCCGGAAACGGAGACGTCCCGGAAGATCGCCGAACTGGTGGCCTGCCTGATCGATGACGGCGCCACGATCCATGTGGGACTGAGTGAATATACGGGCCCCATCCTCAGAGCATTGAAGGACAAGCGCGACCTGGGCGTCCATACCCAGTTCATGACGGACGGATTCATGCACCTCATGAAGGAAGGCGTGATCACGAACCGCTACAAGAGTACCCAGGAGGGTAAGCTGGTGTCGGAATCGGCCATCGGCGGGGAGGAATTGTACCGATTCCTGAACAACCATCCCGCCGTCGAGTTTCATCCTGCCGACTATGTGAACAATCCCATAATTATCGCCAAACAGGAGCGAATGACCTCTGTAAACGCCGCCACGGCCATTGACCTGACCGGACAGATCGCCGCCGACGCCCTGCCCGAGAATTATTTTTCCGGCGTTTCCGGAATGGCCGATTTTGTCATCGGCGCCCTGGCGAATCCGGAGGGCAAATCGATAATTGTCCTGTCTGCGGCGACACCGGATGGCAAGAAGAGCAACATTGTCCCCGAACTGGACTGCGGGGCGGTGTTCATTTCAAAAAGCTATATGCAGTATGTCATTACGGAATACGGCATGGTCAATCTCTACGGGAAAAGTCTCCAGGAGCGGGCCATGGCCCTGATCAGCATCGCCCACCCTGAATTCCGGGAAGGTCTTTTCCGGCAGGCCGGAGAGTTGGGATTGATCAGTCCGGAGCGCACCCTGAACGAATCCCTCTTCGGCGTCTATCCCGTCTGGATGGAAGAAATCCGTGAATACGGCGGTGTCCGTGTTAACTTCCGTCCCGTAAAACCGACCGATATCCGTCCTATCCAGGAACATTTCTACACCATGGACGACAAGGATGTGGCAACAAGGTTCTTCCAGTTGCGCTCCACCTTCTATCAGGACCAATTGGCGGATATGTATCAGGTGGACTACATAAAGAATATGACCATTGTCGCCGCCACGGGAGAGGGGGGGCTGGATAGGGTGGTCGGCGTTGGCGAATACAACCTTGAGCCGTCCCAGAACCGGGTGGAGGTTGCCTTTTCCGTTTCCAAAGACTGGCAGGGCAAGGGAATCGCCCACGTTATCCTGACCAAGCTTGTCCAAGGGGCCTTGGGGGTTGGGTATTCTGGTATGGTGGCCTATACCTCCCATCGCAATGCCGCCATGATCCGCCTGTTCAAGAAACTTCCCTACGCCGTCAAGACCTCCCTGGATGACGACTTTTTTGTCCTGTCCTGCGAATTCGGAGAAAAACAGGTGGTATAGTTTATATGAAAATCCCCCCTTACCCCCCTTTATCAAAGGGGGGTAAGGGGGGATTTTCATGCTTCGAGAGCCTTGCATAACCGCAGAAAAATGGTTCGTAAGCGGCGAATCAAATGTTTTTCGCCGTTCCGAGATTGGACTTAACATCTCGTAATTAATCATAAGTATATGCAGACTGACGGGAAGCGAAAAAGATTTTTGAGCCGTAGCGAAGCCATTTTTCAAAAGTCTCGCTTCGCTTTGCCCGTATTGGGTATTGATGTTATTTCGCTTCCAAATCAAGGATGATATCGAGCCGACGATGCCGCCAACAAAGATAGCGCTTTGATTTGGAAGCGGAATCAGGGATTATTTGCCGCCGGCGTACTTAGCCACCGTCCCCAGCAACCCCCTGGCCTGCGAGTTATCGACATTCTTGCGGACAAGAATATCGGTGGGGGAGGCTGTCTGTCCATAATAAGCATTATTTAGCCCTTCGCGAATTTTGATCACGGCGCCTTTTAGGGAAACACCTCCGTAAAGTCCCTTGGAGCGGGCGAAGGTCAGGATGTCAACGCTGAAATTGGCCGTCGAGGCATCCGCCCCGGCCCCTACAGGCCCGACCGCCACACTCACGTCCGCCCCCAGTTTTACGCCGCTGGAGAGCATGGCATTTGCCCCCCGTTCCGTCATGGCCAACATGATTATCTCCGATGCATCCCCTCCAGCCTGGAAACCAAAGCTGGCCTCACCGATCGTGTAAAAGGCCGGTCCCAGCCAAGTGCTGGTCTGCGGTTCCTTGGCAACAAAGACGCCGGTGCCACCCGAAGCGCCGACAATGAAAGCCCCCCGCAACATCTGGGGGCAGATGAAGATTCCTTTAGCCTTTTTCAACAGATCCCGGAACGGTTTTGCATCCGCACCGGAGGTGAAGTTATCTAAGGTGTAGCGGGACGTCTCCACAAGTTGCTCCGCGTCCCCCTTGTCATTCGCCAAGACATAGTTCGGGCTGAGGGCTACGCCCCACGCCAGAAAAGATAAACCTACAACGACCAACATTCTGACCATCGAGAAACTGACCATTCTTCTTTTCATTGTCTATCTCCTAATAATTATAATAAAGCTAATGTCATCAATAATATAACCTTTTCCGATTTATATGCCCCCCCCCTTTGCCAAAGGGGGGGGGCATGCTTCGTTGTGTCCGTGCCGGGCATGGCGGTTAATCAGTCTACCCAGTGGGTGAAATCTTCCTTTTTTGCGCGGGGACGTTCAAAGTGATTTAGCGGGTGGGACTCGTCCGGATAACCTAAAGCCACGCCGATTACGACGCGCCGATCAGCCGGTATGCCTGCGATGCTTCTCAATAAATCCGGATGGAGGACGGCGACGGCCATGATGCAGCTCCCCAGCCCCCGGTCATGAGCAAGGAGGCAGACAGTCTGGACAATGAGACCGATATCGAGCATGGCATATTCAACTTGCAAATCCCTGGGGAGGCAGGCCACGAGCAGGCAAGGGGCGTCGAATAGACCAGTCATGCCAAGATAGTATCTGTTCCGGGCTTCCTTGTCCTCCCGGGGAATGCCCAAGGCATCCAGAACCAGCCTTCCCAGTTCCCCGTACCTGCCTTTAATCGCCTCCGGCCATTTCTCCGGCATGGGAACATCGGGGGCAGGAAGCGCGCCGCCCAATGCCTTTTCATTATTCAGCCGTTTGAGTTCCGCCAGGGGCTGACCGGTAACTACATAGAATTCCCAAGGTTGTGTGTTTCCCCAGGATGGCGACCAGCGGGCCTCCTCCAGGATCTCTTCCATCAGTTTGCGGGGAATTTCGTCGGCCTTGAATTTTCTGATACTTCTCCGGCCTTTGATCGCCTCTTTCAGCTCCATCATCTACCTCCCATTCCCATAATTAGTGAGATGCCCCTGACTTTACCTTTTATCTATTGAAAGTCAAGAGGGAGAAGCGTGAAAAAGTCGAGAAGCTGCGTTTTCCCCTTATCCCAATATTTTCCCCAGGATCTGATTGATGATGGAATTAGTGTCGGGGATTTTCCCGAGGGTAATAATCCCGTAAGGAGCAGCGGTTTCCGCAGTGGAAACGACTTCTTTCCCGTGCAGGATTTCCACCTTCAGCGTACCCTCAACGGTTGTTTTCCGAATGACGCAGGCCGCCGCCAGGCCCTTGCCCGTGTATTCCGCAGGCGCCTTCCCGGTGATCTGGACAGGTTTGGGCATGGCCCCCGTACCGGCGATTGTATAATGGCCGCTGAAGGGCAACTGTTCGCCGCCGGTTACTTTGATGGTATAGTCTGATTCCACGCCCTTCAGGCCCTCACTGCAACCGAACAGGAGGATGATTATCAGGATAAAATAGAGTTTTGATCTTTTCATAGAAGTTTCCTTATCTTGTTATATTTGGCGACTTTTTGCGAAGTCGTCGTGTTTAATGTGGCCGTCCAATTTATTGCCATGCATTGCCTGCCTTTCTTGTTCGGTCAGGAGGCATCCGGTGATGCATTTGTCGATGCAGGCGCCGTCACAGGGCTCGATGTGGATGGTGACAGTCGTATGGGGAAAGCGATCTTTAATCTTATTCGACAGTTCCTTGGTGATCGCGTGGGAGTCCATGACCGACATATGGGGTTCCACTTTCAGGTGGAACTCGACAAAACGGAAGTGCCCCGCCTTGCGCGTCCGCAGATCGTGGTAACCGTGAATGACGCCGTCCTGTTCAACAATACACTGTCTGATCCATTCCACTTCCCCCTTGGGAAGATGGACATCCAGGAGATCCTTGGCAGCCTGGGTGGTCAGATCATAGGCCGCTTTCATGATGAGCAGGGCGACGCCCAAAGCGGCAACCGGATCGAGCCAGAAGAAATCCTGCCCCGGGAAAATCCACTGAGCGATCCAGATCAGGGCCAGCCCGCCCATAACCCCGGCGGAGGTGTACACATCCGTCCGCAGATGCCAGGCGTCGGCCTGGAGGGCAACGGAATCCGTTTCCCGACCGACCTTGAAAAGCATCTCCGATACGATAATATTGACTACCGCTGAAATCAGCATCACCCCGATGCCCCAGCCGATGGCCTCGATCGGCTCCGGATTCATAAGCTTTTTCACGGCTTCGTAAATAATCCAGATTGCCGCCACAAAAATCAGCAGGGCTTCGACGGTGCCGGAGATATTCTCGATTTTACCGTGACCGAAGGGGTGCTTGCTGTCTGCCGGGATGCTGGAGGTCTTGACCGAGAACAGCGCTATGACAGCGGCAAGGAGATCAACGCCGGAGTGGATCGCCTCGGAGATGATGGAGACGGACCCGATCATCAGACCCACAACCAGTTTCATGGCCACAAGGGTCGTGTTGGAGACGACGGAAAGGACGGCCACCCTTACTTTACGGCGTTGAATATCCATGTAATCTCCTTCTACCTTATGGGTTATTTTTTCAATGATAATTAAATTGCCCGGACCCATGCAAAACCTGATACGGGTCGCGGCGTCGGCAATTGTAATAACTCTACGGGATTATTTTGTTAAGACCTGGCCGGGGGGGCCTTGTTGGGGTAGACATAAACTACCTGGGAAGAGATGAAAATGGCCATGGTTTCAGGAACGTCATTAGTCGCGGCAAGAAAGATCGCCGCCTGACCGGGAGAAAGAACAGCTATTGCCGGAGGGGCATCAAGATTATTTTTACTGAAGGTTCCCGAGATTGAAGTTTTGACTTTGCAGATGGAGCACGAGGTCAATAAAAAAGAGCGGTCATGATGATGGAAGGCAACGGCGAGAATGGCCAGGAAAAAGCCGGTCATCGACAATAAGACAATTTTTTTGATCAGGGGGTGACGCATAGTTCTAATGATACCTTGTTCTACGTATGAATTTGGTTGCCACCTAGCATCTATTTCAAAGGCCTGTCAAGGAGTATAAAATACTCATCTGTATTAGTTGATTTTTGGTTTAAATATGCTATTGTATCCGAAAATGAATTATAGAAAGGAGGAATAGCGAGATGGCCGGAACATACACGAAAGGCCGGGTCTACAAGATCGAAATTGCGGCCCTGCAAACCGCTGCTGTCCAGCCCAGAACCTTCATGGAGGCCAACGCCCTGGCGGAGTTGACCGCATCGGTTCTCCAATACGGGGTTCTGGAGCCGATCCTCTTTCGCCTGGACGAGGAAAACAAGCTGAGAATAGTGGCCGGCGAGCGCCGCGTCGCGGCTGCCGGGAAGGCAGGGCTTAAAACTGTTCCGGCGATGTATGTCGAGGGTGACAATCATCAGGAAATTTCCCTCGTTGAAAACCTGCTCCGGGAGGATCTCACCGCGGTGGAGCAGGCGGAGGGAATGGCCCAGCTCATGAAGGATCGAAGTTATACCCAGAACCAGTTAAGTGAAATGATTAATAAATCTCAATCCCACATCAACGAGATCCTTGCTATCAATCGTTTGCCGGAAGATGTGAAAAACCAGTGCCGGACCAACCCCAATATCCCGAAATACATCCTGACGGAAATCGCCAAGGACAAAACGGAAGCCGGGATGGCCGACAAGTTTCAGAAATACATGGAGAAACAGGCTGCTCAGGGGCAACCGAAAAAAACCGCGGCCGCGGCAGGCCTGCGTAGGGAACTCGTCCTGATCCGACAGGTGGACACCCTCAACGGCAAGCTCGTCGATCTTTCCTGGCAGGAATGGACGGAATCGGATCAGCAGGATTTGGCCAACGTCCTGGGGAGCATCCGCCAGACCACCGGAAACATCCTGCAGGCCATGGGCGTAACGAACGCGGACGAGGCGGAGGAGGGGTCGACAGAAGAAGACGATAATGAGCAGAGCGATGAAAGCAAACCTCGCCTTGCATAATTATTGATTAATATTATGTACTTACGCGTTATCGGGAAAACTGAAATTATCGGAATTCCGATAATTTCCCTGAAAATGAAGAAAACTCTCCTCTCATGAAGTAAAGATGCCATTAGGGAAAACTTATCCGCTAGCCAAAATATTCGGGCGCATTTTGAGTCCCTTCGAGTTGTTTTTTCGACGGACGACAGCGGGTGGTATCGTCTTGATCGGCACTACTATCTTGACACTGATCATCGCCCATTCCCAATGGGGTCCCGTATTCCATCAGTTCTGGGAATATCCCCTCGGTATCGGCTTTGGCGACTGGCAGTTGCAAATGACCATCCATCACTGGATCAATGATGGACTGATGGCGATTTTCTTCTTGTTGGTCGGTCTGGAGCTGAAACGGGAAATCATGGTAGGCGAACTATCATCTCTGCAAGATGCCATCCTTCCCGTGGCAGGCGCTTTAGGCGGCATGATTGCGCCGGCGCTGATCTATAATATCATAAATGGAGGCGGCCCGGCGGCAGCCGGTTGGGGAATCCCCATGGCCACGGACATCGCCTTTGCCATCGGGATCCTCGCCTTACTAGGCCGGAAGGTTCCTACCAACCTGGCCATTTTCCTGACCGCCCTGGCCATCGCCGATGATCTTGGCGCCGTCATTGTCATCGCCCTCTTCTATACGCAACAGATCCAGTGGTATTTCCTGACTATCGCGGGAGCCGTCCTGGGGGTCCTGATCCTGTTCAACCAGGGGGGCATCCGCCATCCTCTGCCTTATGCCATCCTGGGCATTGTCCTATGGTTTACCTTTTTGAAGTCGGGAGTTCACGCCACGATGGCCGGCGTGCTCCTTGCCCTGACAATCCCTTCCCGTCCGGCTATTACTCCGGATCAATTCAATGAGCGGATGGAAGAGCTCCAAAAGTCCTTCCATGCGGAAGTCGATGATGCCGAATCCTTCGACAGCCCCCGAAGCAATCACCGTATGGCTACGGTGGCAAAAAACATGGAAAGGGCGGCGGTGGCGGTCCAATCACCCCAGCAGCGAATGGAACACAGTCTTTCGAGCTGGGTCACATTTGTCGTCATACCGCTTTTTGCCTTGGCCAATGCGGGAGTTAACTTTGCCGGCATCCAAATCGGAATGATAATGCTGCATCCTGTTACATCAGGCGTTTTCTTCGGATTGGTGCTGGGGAAATTCGTAGGGATCAGCTCTCTGAGCTGGTTTGCTGTCAAAATCGGCTGGGCTAAACTGCCGAGGGGTGTTTTGTGGCGCCACATTTTAGGGGTTGCCTGGCTGGGAGGCATCGGATTTACCATGTCCCTTTTTATCGGACAGTTGGCTTTCACTTCCCAACCGGCTCTCATAGAAGACTCCAAAATCGGCGTCTTCCTGGCGTCTTTTCTGTCGGCGGTCATCGGTATGGTCTGGCTGTATTTCAGCGCATCCCGGACAAAATAAATGTCATTATGAGAGGTCTTTTTTAACGCTCAGGACCGAGCCCCCCGGCGGGTACTCCAGCGTGTTGTTGAGCTGTGAAACCCTTGCGGGTGAGTGATCCGGGAAAGGCAGTTCGCCCTCGTCCCTCCAGCGGCGCACGGCCTCGACGGCCTCACAACTTTTTTTCTCATCCAGCCCTTCGTCTTTGGACATGTAGAGGGTCTGCGAGGGGAAGGCAAAGCCGCTGCCACTCGACTCGACGAGGTCCATGATCCGCAACAGGAGATCCTCCTGGACGGCAAGGAACGACTCCTGCGTAGTCTCCAAAACATGGGCGAAGATATCCACATCGAGGGCCGACGGACCTAAACCAACGAAACGGATGCGGGCCGTTGCGGAATCCACCCGGGGATGTTGATAGAGAAGCTCACGAGTCTGGGCCAAGAGGTAACGGAGCTGTTCCGTCGTGGTCTCACAGCGCAGATTCAGGGTATGCCGGAAGAGGAACCGGTCATCCCGTAGAGAGAAGTTCTCGATGCTGATCGACGAGAGCTGACCATTGGGGATGGATACTACCGTGCGGTTGAGCGTGCGGATCTGGGTCGAGCGAAGGCCGATGTGCTCAACCGTTCCCTGGTGCTCGCCGGCCTTGCAAAAATCTCCCAGCCGGATGGGCTTGTCCCAGACAAGAAAGACCCCACCGAAGAAATTCTCGATCGTCTTCTGGGCGGCGAAAGCCACGGCGATGCCGCCGACACCGAGACCGGCCACCACCGCCGTGAGGTTGATTCCTGCAAAGTAATAGAAAACTATCACGAGGCCCGTTACGACAGCCAGAGCTTTCAGTAGCGTCGCCGACAGGCGGATGACAGCGTTTGCAGCCGTGGGCCGTCGCCTCTCGATGATCTCCGCACCAACATCGATCAAATGGATGGCGATCCACATCAGGCTGATGACGGCGATGGTAGAGGCCAGAAATGTCCAAAACAAGCGGCCGAGCAGCGATAGTGAACCCAGGGAAATAATGTAAACCGACGCGGCTGCGAATAGAAGCAGCAAGGGCTTGCGTAACTGTTCGATTTTCTGCAGCAGCGTCTCGTCAAACCGCCGCTGCAGCGGCGCGCGCACCATAGTGAAGAGCAGCTTCGTGAAGAGCCAGCCGATAAAAAAAGTCAGGGGAAACACCACGAAAGGAAGTCCCCAGCGGTACAGCGGCTGGCCGGCCAGTTGGGTTTCCGTCAAATAGCCCGGCAGATGTCGTTCCATCCAGGGCACGTCTGTTTCTTCATAGATCTGGGGTACTGATTTCAGGGTCTCTGCTGAGAAAAGCCAGATCGGGGGGTTGTTTTCCTTATAGATACGCTCGAGGAGGATCTTGTATTCCCCTTTCTTTGTCTTGATGACACCAACAATCTCTTCGGTTACAGGCAGGCTGTCCTGGAGGTTGCCTTCGGGCTTTGTGTTCAGCTTGGCGGCGGCAGCCGACACCCCCTGATCGAGGATGTAGTTCAACTGAATGGCGAGCTGTTGGGCCCGCTTGCCTGTCTGCCGCGTGTTGAGATAATCGATGGCCCGCTCGTAGTCATCGCGCTGCATCGCCTTGAGGAAGCCCAGGACAGTGCCCTGGGGAGTGTTGCGACCAAGAGGGTCGTCGTAGGTGATCTCGGCATGGAGGGGGACTTTCGCATCCGGTGCAGATGGCGCCTTTTCGACGGCCAGGACAGACGATACGATCATTAGAACCGGCAGCAGGACCAGGGCAAATATCGCCGCATACTTTCTCGTCATCAACATATTATCTCATCCCTTCATCGTTCGTTGATCCAATATGGAAGCTCTCTTGGGATCAAGTAAAATATCTTGATTTGTAACACATAATTGTCTGCCATCCAACTTATTTGCCGATGATGAAATAGAGAATCCCGACATAAATCAACGCTACGATGAGTTGGCATATCGTCATCGGCAGCCCGTATCGCAAGAACATTTTAAAGGTAATGGGTTTTCCGTTGCCCCCGCTGATACCGGCGGCCACGACATTAGCCGAGGCGCCGATCAATGTTGAATTCCCGCCCAGGGTTCCCCCAAACATCATCGCTACGAACAACGGCAGGGTCTGTAGTGGCCAGTCCGTAAACAAAGAGCCCAAGGCTTCTTCGGGAACCAGCTCTGCGGCAACACAATAACCCTTTAACATGGTAGTCATAGCGGCAACGATGGGAATATTGGCCAGCACACTGGACGCCATTCCCACTATCGCCACGAGGACCAGGGCCAGGGGCAAAATGCTGGCGCCAAACCATACGTAGAGCTTTCCGCCGAGGATGTCCAGGAACCCTGTCTTGGTGAACGCCTCCACCAGAATGAACATGCAGGCGAGAAAAATCAGCGTCTTCCAGTCAACGTCCCGCAGCACGTCTCCAACAGGCTCCACCAGCGTGGCATGGATTACCAGGAGCGCCAGGGAGCAGGCAATAATCGCTGCGGCGGCCGGGACAATCGGTGTGCGCATATTTTCTCCGAAAAGAAATAATAACACCATTATTCCAAGCACGGAAAGAGAGAGGATCGCCATCCGTGGTTTCTGAAGTGGTTGCGGCTGGAGATCGTCGGGCAGCGTTGTTTTTACCTGCCAGATGTCTTTCATCACCCACGGCAGGAGGGGGATCAAAACGATCAGTGTCATTAGCCCACCGATGCTTACCCGCTTGAGGTACTCGATAAAAGTCATCCCGATAGAACTGGCAACGAGAAATGTAGCCGGATCACCTACCAGAGTCAACAAACCGGCCGAGTTGCTGATAATGGCCGTAATGATCAGGGGTGCGGCGATGTCAATCTTCAGGACCCGGGCAGTGCGGATAATAACCGGCGCCAGGAGCATCACTGTGGTGGCGTTGGGAAGGAACATGCATAGGGGTACGATGAGGACAAACAACCCCAGGAGGAAGCGTCGGCCGCTGCCCCTGGTTGCTCGGAGGAAGTGAATGCCGACCCACTCAAAAATTCCCGTCGGTGTCAGGCTTCTCGCCACGACCATACCGCCGAAAAGCAGGGCAAAGGTTGCTCCTGAAGTCCTGACGATGTTCAGGATATCTTCCTGAGTTATGATGCCGAATATGAGCAAGGTGCTGACGCCCAGCATGCCTGCCAAGGCAATGTCAAAGATGTTTAAGGCGATGGACAGGATCACGCAGAAAAAAACAGCAACGCTCAGAATGCTTTGCAGATCAGTCATGTCATATCCTGATGGAGCCTTGAGAGGGTATTATTTCGTGAAAATATTATCCTGTAAAGTTTAGCGGAAAGGAGGGGCATACATTAATCCTCCTTTCGTCCAGAGTCGATTCGGTCCCCGATCGAGATTTAATACACTTTTACGGCCTAGATTACGCTCAAATATCTCGCCATAGTTGCCCCCGCTGGCGATAGCCATTACCGTCCAATCACTGCTTACGCCCAGCAGCTTCCCCAAATTGCCGGTTGTGCCGAGAAATCTGTCCCGGCCCGGATTTCCTCTGGTTGCAGCCAGGGATCGCACATTCTCCTGGGTGATGCCCCTTTCCTCTGCTTCCGTGAGGGCGAAAAGGACCCACTCCACCAGTGTAAACCATTCATTATCACCGGTCTTCACCGCCGGACTCAGCGGTTCCTTGGAAATCTGTCCAGAGAGTATGACGTAATCCTTTGCTCCCCCCGGCAACTGTGATTGAACTGCTGCCAGCTCGGACCGGTCAGATGTGAAAGCCTGGCATCGCCCGGTTGTAAGGTTATTGCGATTCTGCATCAGGGATTCGACGACGAGTGGTCGATATGTCCACTTTTTCATTTGAAAGTAATCGACAAGATTATCTTCATGAGTAGTGCCTTTCTGGACGCAGATCGTAGCCCCCTTGAGATCGGAGATCCGCTTGATCTTGTTGTTTTTCCTAACCATAAACCCCTGGCCGTCGTAGTAGGCGACGCCTGCAAAGCGGATTCCCAATCCGGCCTCGCGGCTCATCGTCCAGGTGGTATTCCGCAAAAGAATATCAATTTTGCCGGATCGTAAGGTCGGGAATCGCTCCGAGGTCTTCAAAGGGACGAAGACGACCTTTTCCGGATCACGAAAAATCGCGGCAGCTAAGGCCCGACAAAAATCGGCGTCTATACCGGTCCACCGCCCCTTCGCATCTCTTACGGAAAATCCCGGGATTCCTTCGCTTACACCACAACGCAGGACACCCTTGGCGCGCACACGATGGAAGGTCTCACCTGCCCATGCCGGTTCAGGAAGGAACAGGGATCCCCACGTTATCAGGAGCAACCAGGTAGTTACAAGAAAAAAACGCTCTGGTCGTAAGCATAGACGGATGAAGAACATACATTACCCTCTCTGAGTAAAATTAACGTCGATATCGAACATGTTCAGTAACTATCATTTTTCCCATGTACCAGTAAATACCAAAGTCGACAAACAGTGCCATGTATGTGTGGGTCTCTTTTGTACCTGAGTGTGTGTTTGCCCTGGCTGCATGATCAGTCTCAGGAGACGATTTGAGATTAAGCGGTAATTTCTTCGACAAAGCATCGCAACACATCCCTGACCTTTCGGCTTTCTTCTCCGACAATGCGTTCTCTTTCCTTGTCGGAAAGAGGGACGGGCAGTTTCCGCAATAAGGCAATTTGGGCCTGCATCTGCTGGCCGTGGACGGTCTCGATCTTGCGCAGAAAGGCGAGGTAGGGGTGTTCGAGGGGCATGTCCGGGGGGAGCAGGGGGATGAAGCGCAGGTGGGCATACAGCCCGTGCGTCAACGCAAGGTAGCGGTAAAACCTCTCATCCATGGTAAATGGCGCCCACATGAATCGGAAGAACTCCAGTTCGGCCAGATGGCGGAAGTATGACATTGAAACGTGGAAATATACAACAGGGTTGACTGACCACTCGGTGACCCGCCGGAGCAGCCCGATCAGTTCCAGTTCATGAAAAAGCTGGTCGTGCAGGAGGGCATACGGTTCCCATGGCATGGGTTGGATTTCCCCACCTGCCAGAATGCTGGCGTTGATATGCTTGATACCGATGAGGAAAGAGGAGATGCGAGTCTGGACATCGCACTCGAGTATGATGCTGCCGAGACGTACGACGGTTTCGTTGTCCGCGCTCATGTCTTTTCTCCGGAAGGCGTCTTTTTGCCTGGTTTCTTTTTCCGTGCCGACGATTTCCGCGCTGTTCCCGTTTTCCGGGCCGAGTCCCTCTCAGATGCAGGCAACACCTGTATCGCCCTCAACGGATCCCCCAGAACAGGGAGATAGAGAGTCTCGGCATGGGGGTCGTCATTGGCCGCCCATGTCGTCTGATCGCCGGGCCATTCGTTCTCAGTCACCTTTTCCATGAAGTCGCCGATGAGGCGCATGGTGATCTCCGGGTACTCGAGGGTGAAAGCATGGCAGGCATGCTGGATCACTACCAGACGCGAGTGTTTGATGCCGGAGCGCAGGATGTCCTGCAATCCGCGATGGGTGAGATAGTCGTACTCGCCGCTCAAGATGAGCGTGGGCACACAGATTCGCGGCAGCTCATGGGAAAAGGAAGAGCTGTTTGCCAGAGACTCCATCAGGTTCTGCAGCGCATACTGATCGTTGAGGGTATATCCCCGCCTCCGCATGGCCGGTATGGAGTCTGCATTGTCTTCGAGCCATCTGCCGCTGAAGTTGAACGGCATGAACCAGTTCTGGAGATACTCGGTTCCTACCGAGGCAAGGCCTGCAAATAGATTCTCCCCGATCCACTTCAAACGCCCGTCTAACTCGGAGTATGTTCCCATGGCCACCAGTCCCCTGAGGACTTCGGGGTACAGTATGGCGAAGCGCAAGGCCACGGCCCCCCCGAAGGAGATGCCGGCCACGAAGGGGTTACACAGCCCCAAGGTGTCGATCAGCCCGGCCATGATCTCCACCTGTCGGTTAAAATCGGTGAATAATACCGGTTTGTCCGATTCGCCCTGCCCCAACATATCGAAGGTGAGCACGCAGTATCCCTTTTCGACGAAGTAGGGGACGTAGGCGCCCCACAGGTGGGCGGCTTGCGTGAGGCCGTTGACGAAGATCAGGGGCTGTGCTCCCGGATCACCTGCGAACTCGTACCTTATGGAGTGATCGTTCAGGGTTATAAATGCCAAGGCTGTTCCCCCATCCCGGCGCTCACTTTGCAAGCCCCACTGGTTTGGCGAGTGTCGACGCGGCAGCGCTTGACCCACCTGCACCTGCGAGCCCGGTGAGATCCGCCGTGAACCGGTCGTCGATGAAAGCCCCGATGAGCCCTCTCAGCACGTTCGGCGCGCGGAAGACGCCATAGTGCGCCTGGGGATCGGAGAGGGTCGCGAAGAGTGCCCCCGGGGTTGCCTGGGCGGCCTTGCGGGCATTCGACATCAGAAGCCAGTTGTCGTTTTCCACGTGCACGACGAGCGTGCGGGACTTGATGCGCCCAAGCTCTTTATTGATGTTGTATCCGAATCCCGCATCGTTACGGTACCAGAAGTCCACGGCGTCCTCGTTCTTTACGCGATTGATATAGGTCAGGGTCTCGTCGTCCTTGGGCTGCCAGTAGAAGACCTCTTTCCGGAGCGTACTCCAGGGTGTGGCCGAGCGCACGGGGAAGGTGTACCCCGTGAGCTGCAGGGTCGACCACATGAACTGCAGGCCCTGGTTCGGGTGCTTCTCCTTGGGGAGATCGTAGTAGCTGCCGTTCGTGCTCCGCCAGTTCGGATCGCTCTCCAGCGCCGCCTGGGCGAGGCGGAAGGTCCACTGGCCCACGGGATCGTCGCCGTCGGAGGCGGTGGCGCCGCCGATGGGCATGATGGCCTTGACGAAACCGCTCGGGGAATACATCAGGCCCCACACCCAAGTCTGGGTGGCGCCCATGGAGCAGCCGGTAGCGAGTTGCACCTGCCCCACCTTGAGGTGGTCGCGCAGCATCCGGCAGTTCGCCGCCACCATGTCCATGTAGCTGTACTTCGGGAACGAGCGCCCCAGGCCAAGGGACGGCTTTGAAGTACCCCACAGCCCGATGGCGTCGAGGAACACGACATAGTACTTGTCTGTGTCGATGGTGCGGCCGGGGCCGACGACAGCGCCGCCGGAAAAGGCGTTCAAGGGCTGTCCCTCGTACCAGGCATTGTACATCCACGCGGAGTCGCCCGAATAGAAGGTGCTGATGATGACGGCGTTTGTGATCTCGCCCTTGTCGTTGCGCCTGGGCGTTCCCACGGCGATGTAAGCCAACTGCAGGGGGCCTGCGCCGAGGGATTCGAGCGTCGTGCCGCCTGCGCCGCCTTCACGCCAGGTATCCGGCCCGGCGTCCAGGTTGTAGGTCCCGCCCAGCTTGAAGTTCCTGATCTCGTAATATTTCTTGATGCCGGCATGGGCAGGGACCTGGATCATGGGGGTTATCTTGGACTTCTGGGGTGGCTCGTCGGCCAGGGCATTGAAGGCAAACCCCGCGGACATCACCACCGCCACTATGACCGACAGCACAACGGGAACGAATATTTTCTTCACGGCTGCTCTCCTGTTATGTACATTCATGGCTCGCCTCACTTCGCAAGGCCTGCGGGTTTCGCGGCCGGGGCGCCGGCGTCGCCGGTTTCCTGAGTGGCGTGGACGAGCGCGTCAACCACGTCGCGCGACATGGTGTTAACCTTCTTCGCCGTCATGAAGTCCACCGTATCGCGGGCGAACTCGTAGGGCACGTCGGTATGGATGAAGTGCCCCACGCCTGGATAGACCTTGACCACAGGCGGGTTGCCCGCAGCGGCCATGCGCTCGGCGAAGGGGTTGATGATATCGTTGGCGAGATCGGTCAGGCCGTTTAGCGCAGTGCCCGGGATAAAGGGCTCACGTGCGCCGAAGGCGAGGAATATCGGGACCTTGATCTCAGTGAGGCGCTTGTAGAGGCTGTTCGGATCGTCTTTGACGAGCTCCGTGCAGATGGAGTACAAGTCGTAGATGAACATGGACACCCACTGGTCAAGCTCGCCCTTGTTGCCCGAGATCATGGCGATGCGCTGGTCGGTATGGAGCCTGGCGTACTCGGTGTCGCGCTTGAAGTAGCCGTTGAAGCTCGGACTCACGGCGCCGGTTTTCGGGTCGCGCTGCCTGAAATAGAAGAAGTCCCGCACGCTCTGTTCGTCACGCCTGGCCTCGGCCTGAAGAAGCCCGGTCTGATCCCATACCTCATGCCACTTCTTCAGGTCGTAGGCATAGGACTTGTCGAAGAGGGGGAGATCTTTTCCGCCCATGTTGAGGTTCTTGGGGTATTCCTCCAGCCCGGCGGGAGCTTCCAGGACCAGGGCCTCCACGGCGTTGGGGTAGCGCAGGGCGTAGCCGAGCACGGTCTGCCCTCCCAGGGAGTGGCCGAGATAGGTCGCCTTCTTCACTCCGAGCTTGTCCACAATGAGGGCATGGAAGGCATCACGGACATCATCCAGGTTGCGGGCCATGGATTTGTCGATGTTGCCAGGGCCAGAGGCGCCCCACTGCGGCATGTCCGGGGCAATGACCCGGAAGCCGTGCTCCACCGCGTACTTGATGAGGAACCCGTAATGTGCGCCGAAGGCCCCCTTGCCGTGTACGACCACAAGCACGGGCGGGTTCTTCGATGTGCCGGCATACTCGTCCATATATCCGATCTCCCACTCCACGCCGCGGCGGTCCCTGACTTTAGCGTACTTCACGGGGAATGGGGAGACCATCTCGTCCTTCCAGAATGACCTGGCCGGGTTAGGCTTCATGTTGATACGTGGGGAACGGTAGTTGGCCGCCGTGTACTTCCGGCCGGCGTCGTTAACCAGCCCGATGTCGTAGACGAAAGTCCGGAAGGTCGGGTCGTACTTAAGTTTGTTGGGGGCGCTGAACACCGCGTAGTGAGCCGTGGGGCTCGACAGGCCGACGTACTGGCCGCCGGGGATGGCTTGGGCCGCCTCGCGCGCCTTGTCGGCAATCAGCCACTGGTCGTTGTCCACGTGCACCACCAGCGTACGCGGCTTCATGCCCGGCAGCAGCTTGTTCACATTGTGGATCTCACCCACTGTGTCGCGGTACCAGAGGTCGCACGCGTCGAACAGCCTGGCCAGATTTTTCAGGTTCGCGCCGGCGTTTGCGCCCATGCGCGGATCGGGCGACCAGGTGAACACATCTTTGGACACGGTGTCCCAGCCCAGGGACTGGCGGTACCCGAGCTCATAACCCGTTAGTGAGAGCATCGACCAGTGGTACTCGACGCCCTTGTTCGGGTGCTTGTCTTTGGGCAGGCGGTAGTAATTGCCCTTGGTCTCTATCCACACGGGGTCGGATTCAAGGGCCGCCTTGGCCAGCTGGAAGGTCCATGCCGCCATGGGCCCCTCGCCGTCCGTGGCCGGGGCGCCGCCGATGGGCATGATCGCACCGACCATCTCCGGATGCATGAGGCCCCAGTAGTATGCCTGGGTCGCGCCCATGGACACGCCGGTGGCCAGCACAACGCGGGATACCTTCAGGTGGTCCCGGAGCAACCGGTAGTTGAGCTGCACCATGTCGTAGTAGCTGTAGACGGGGAAGTTCCTCCCGAGCCCGTCGGAGGGCTTCGATGCGCCCCACAGCCCCAGGGCGTCTACGAAGATCACATAGAAGCGGTTCGTGTCGAACAGCAGGCCCGGACCGACCAGCGCCCCCTCGGAGAAAGCGTTCCCGGCCTGATTCTTGTACCAGTTGTTGTACATGGCCGTGGCGTCGCCCGAATAATAGGAGCTGATCACGATGGCATTGACGATCCTGCCGGATGAATCGCGCTTCGGCGTCCCCACTGCGATATAGGCCGTTTTCGCTGGTCCGGCCCCGAGGGACTCCAGGGAGACCCCACCCCTGGCGCCGTTCTCGTAGCTCTTGGGCTCTTTGACGTCATAGGTTCCGCCGATCAGGAAACCGGGCGCCTCGTATGTCTTCTTGAGCCCATCCAGAGCCGGGACAACAGATCGTTGGGTATGCGGCTGCTGAGCGAAAGCGACGCTTGCCAGCAGCATAAAGACGAGTACGACTGCTGCCTTGAACATGAAACGAGTGTTTCGGGATATCACGTTTTTCCTCCTCTCTTGCTGCTCCGGAAACCGGAACAACTGTACGGGTTGATCACTGTCTGAAATAATCGCTGAATATGCGCGCCAGCAGAAAGGGCTCTTCGATGTTCATGGAATGGCCGATGTTAGGGAAAACATCGAGCCTGCAGTTCGGCAGCAGCCTGGCCATCTCTTCGACATGCTCGCGGGGAATCCAATAGTCGAGCTTGCCGAAGAGCACGAGGTGCTCGTGGGTCATTTTCCCCATCTGCCCCGCAAGGGTTCTCGATTCCCATTCAAGGGCCAGGTTATGCGGCGTGCCGAACCAGACGCCGTCGGAAAGGATGCGCGTCTTCCACACCAGCATCTCGAAGAGATCCCGCTGTTCCCGTGTCGTCGTTTCCGTGTACTGCGGCATTTGCCCCGCCGCCATGGTCTCGGGGCGAAACAGTGACGGAGCAGCACTGGCGAGGCCTGAAAAAGCCATGCCCAGTTCGTTCTTCATCTGTGTCAGCACGCCGCCCTGCCCAGGGGCGAGCTGCAGGCCCAAAGGCGTCACCGGGTCGAGCATGAGCACCTTGCCGAAGCGGCCGGGATCAAGGGCGAGCATGTGGGAAACGATGATCCCCCCGGTCGAGTGCCCGTACAGGCCGCACCTCTTTATCCCGATTGCATTGAGCAGGCCGAGCATGTCCTGCGCGTGCACGGCCATCGAATAGTTGGAGTAGTCCTTTGTGGGTTCAGGCTTGTCTGAATCACCGCAACCGCGCCACTCGGCGGCGATTACCCGGATCGAGTCCGGCAACAGCGGCAGTACAAGATCCAGCCAATCGGCGCAGCCGAGATTGCCGTGTACTGAGAGAACCACATTGTCTCCGGCACCGTGTTCGATATAGTTGATACTCAGGTCTTTCAGTTCCACACGTGGCATATAACCCTCCTTGAAATAGAGCCCGCGGATGTAGAGGACCGGCGCCCGATCATGCATCGCGCGAGCATCGGGTCGAAATCGTCTACAGTTTGTTCATGATTTTTTCACGCATATTCCTCTGACGGCTGTTCAGCTTTCCTCTGGCAGCGACCTCTTCGAGAAGCGCTTTGGCGTCACTGCGGTCACGGGTTTTGCCGAGCAGCAGAGGAAGCGTCTCCAGCGCCCTTTCCGGCTCAAACGCCGCGATGATATGATCGCCTGCTCGTTCTTGATCCGCCTCTTCTCGTCTTCTGAAAAGTCCCTGACGGCCTTGAAGCGCTGGGCCAGATCTTTCCTTGTTTGCAGATTGTCAAAGGAGATCTCTCCGTTCCCCTCTGGGAGTTGATTTCCTGGACGGTAATCGTGTTCCTGCTGTCTTCACTTTATGAGAGGAATTATTATTTAGACTTGCCGGGCAAACGTTCTCCTTCACTCAAACCATTTCTATCCGGTGCAACCGTTTCCAGCCAGGTACAGCGCCGGGCAACTCTTGGGTCCACCTGGTCGTTGCCTATCCCGCGACTGATGATACCTATAATCCGCTCGTCATTGTCGTATTCGGTGTGTGCGGTTAGCGGATTGGCAAAGTCGCCGCCTAATATGTTCTTAACTTCAGCAACATTAAGAACCACGTTCGTCAGGGTTGGACAGATACGCGAGTCCACCTGTTCATCCAGGAAGCGCGGAGGTATCACATAACTCAGGATGTCGTTTGGGTCACTGAAGGCAACAAGGTGAGTCTCTTTGAAAAGCCTGTCTTCCGGTCGCGTGGCGTTAGCGCCGCACAACTCTTCAATGCGACCGTGAACAACCGGAGCCGGTTGCCCCAGTTGCAAGAGGGGGAGCTGGTTTGACAGCATAAAGACGGTAAACCGTTTCTCCCGCACACGACGCAGCTTCTCCTCCAGAACAGGATCATTCTTGGCTGCAGTAGTGGCCAGTTCGGCAATTAACTGTAATGAGTCTACAGTAACGCGACTTCCAATACTATGAGTGATAAAAAAATAATCGTCATCAAACTGAGCCTTATAATCAGGAGCGGAGTTGTCGCAGTAATGAACACCCCCATTAGGCAGGGCTAACGACGACGGGGCCATCAACCAGCAGAGGGCCTGGGACACGGACATCTGGATCAACTTCCGGTATTTACCGTTGTACATCATGACATCGGGAATTGTGTCGTTGACAAAAGTTTTCAGGGCATTGTTGATCGGCGTCCGGCGGAATGAGTAATCGCCTGAGTTATCAAAGGCTATATTCTGTTTTTCCTGTTCGATGATGGTATCCCAGGTTAGTTCGGCAAATATCATCTCCCTTGATTTGTCTGCATTAAAATATCGAGAGATGCGCAACACCCCCAGCTCATGGTCGGTAAATGCAGGATAAGAGATCTTGAATTCATTGTTAGGTTCCTGAACCAGGGTAAGGTCAAGTGACCGCGCCAGGTTTTCCGCCATGCGGGTTGAGTAGCCGGGTCGATGGGATCCGATGCCATGAACCATGAGTACCTTAATAACTCTCGGGGTTGCCTTATTTTGTTGACTCGCCGATTCCTGGGCATATAGAGCGGTCTTGATCCCGGCTATGGGCCTTCCGCGAATGTAACAGATACGGGTATCTTCTTTCTGTTTTGAGGATTCAAGAACAGCCTCCGTTATTCCTTTAGAAATACCCGTACATCCCGATAATATAGATGAACAAACCAATAAAATGAGAACCGGAATTAGCCTATTCGTGATAGTATTAGTCATAATATTACTCCCTTCTATTAATAACAATATATTAAAATGTCATTTGATCTTATGATCAGCGTCAATAAAAGTCAGCCTGTCCGCCGCCGCCACCCATCCGCCACCCATAGTCTTATAGATGTTTACCATATCCTTGAAAAGCGCTCCCACGCTCTGAGCGTTGGCAATTTCTGCATCAAAAATACTGCGCTCCGCATCAAGAGCTTCTATATAGCTTGTATAACCGCTCTCAAATCTGGCCCTGGCGACACGATAGTAAACTTTTAGTGCATCTATCTGTTCTTTTTCTGCTATCAATTGTTCCCTAACCTTCGTTTGACTAACAAGCGCATCGTTCGTTTCACGGAAGGCATTCTGGATAGTCTTCTGATAGTTGAGGAGGGCTTGTTTCTGTAACGCCTGCGCCACTTTGTTCTGCCCCACAATGGCGCCGCCGGCAAAAATTGGGATACTGATCCCGCCGCTCCAGTTCCACGCCATGGCGGGGTTGGTAAACAGGTTTGAAAGACTCGCACTTGCTGAGCCAAAGGCGCCTGTAAGAGAGATAGTGGGGAAGTACAGTGCTCGCGCCACGCCGATACGGGCATTGGCTGAAATAAGAACCTGTTCGGCCTGGCGAATATCCGGACGACGGTCTAAAAGATCGGAAGGAAGTCCCTGAGGAATCATAGGCATGTTGAGATCCGCTATCGTTTTACTTCGTTTGATGGGGCCGGGGTTCTTCCCTAAGAGGATGGATAGCGCATTTTCCTGCTGGCTGATCTGTTTTTCAATAACAGGAATTTTTGAAAGAGCCTGTGCGTATTGCGACCCGGTCTGACTTACCTCAAGCTTTGAGACCATCCCTCCCTGAAACCTTCTCTGAAATAAACGCATTGTCTTTTCTCTACTTTTAACCGTAGAAATTGCTATTGCCAATTGATTGTCCAATTCCAGCAGATTAACATATCCGGTGGCGACAGATGATACAAGCGTAAGTATCACTCCTCTTCTTCCTTCTTCCGAGCTTAACAGATCAGCCCGGGCTGCTTCATCGGCCCGGCGGAGACGTCCCCAGATATCAAGCTCCCAATACCCGTTAAATGATCCCTGATAAGACTGACTTGGGTTTTGTATGCTGGAGGGAATGGGTGTCGCGTTTGCCTCAGAGATCCGGTTAACGCCGCCTGCACCCGATGCATTGATTTGGGGAAATAAATCAGCTCGTACCACCATGAGACGTCCTGCATATTCCTCTACTCGTACTGCTGCAATTTTAAGGTCTCTATTCTCTTTCAAAGCGATGATTATCAAGTCATCAAGGACGGGATCACCAAATTGTTTCCAAAACTCAATATTGGCTACATCCTGTGCCTCTTTTGGCTCATATCGCCATGCAAGAGGCGTGTTGACGGAAGGGCGCTTGTAATCAGGGCCTAAGGCGCAACTAACTATAAATATCGGCATAATCAAAATCATCAGCAATTTTGCTATCTTATTCATGATTTTCTTTCATCATCCGGTTGGACAGTTATTGTTTGTGAACTCTTTCGAGAGATTTTTTCTACGATACAGAATGTAACGGGTATCAGAAAGATCGCAATCCCCGTGGCGGCGCACATACCGCCAATAACGGCCATGCCCATAACCTTTCTTGATAGGGCGCCGGCGCCGCTGGCCATGGCAAGAGGAACACAACCGAGAATAAAGGCAAAGCTGGTCATAAGAATTGGCCGGAGACGTAGACGGGCGCCTTCCAGCGCGGATTCTACAAGAGTTTTTCCTTTCTCCTGTTCCATTTTAGCAAATTCCACAATGAGGATTGCGTTTTTTGCCGAAAGGCCTATAAGCATTACCAACCCGATTTGCGCATACACATTATTTTCATATCTGAACAGCCAAAGGGCAAAGAAGGCGCCCAATACAGCAATTGGAGTTCCTAGCAGAACGCTGAAAGGAAGGGTCCAACTTTCATACTGAGCAGCCAGAATGAGGAAAACGCAGATCAGGGAGAAAAGAAAGATCACCCATGAGGGCATTCCTTCCTGCACCTTTTTTTCCTGGTAACTCATTCCAAGGTAATCATAACCCATCTCAGAAGGCATGGTTTGGGCAAATACTTCCTCCAGGGCTTTCATCGCCTGATTTGAACTGTACCCGGGAGCAGCACTGGCGTTTATCTGAGCGCTACGGTATAGATTGTAGCGCATTATGAATTCAGGCCCTGATATGTTGCGCACAGAAATAAGCGCTGCTAGAGGGACCATGTCCCCGCTGCTGTTTCGAACCGAAAACTGCCCGAGATTTTCGATCTTTGTGCGGTATTCCCCCTCGGCTTGGATGAAAATCTGCCATTGACGTCCGAAGCGGTTGAAGTAATTCACAAATGCTCCACCCATGAAAGACTGCATGGTTTTATATACATCTGACGGATTGACGCCCTGTTTCATTAATTTATCGCGGTCAACATCAATATAGATCTGAGGCACATTCGGACTGAATGTTGAGGTAACGGACGCAAGTTCAGGTCTTTTCCTTGCCTCATCCAGAAATTTCCCGAGATTCTGCGCCAGGAACTCAATACTTTTGCCGGCGCGATCTTCGAGAATAAAAGTGATCCCCCCTGAAGTGCCTATCCCCGGTATTGCCGGCGGGGAAAATGCATAACCAATGGCTTTGGGGATTTGGTATAATCCCATATTAATTCTACCCTTGATGGTTGCATATTTTTCTTCGGGGCTGGTGCGTTTCGACCATTCTTTGAGGGTAATAAAAAAGAATGCACTATATGTATTCTGAACGCCGCTTATCAGATTGAACCCAATGACGGAGGTGCAATAAGCGACGCCGGGTGTGCTCATGATAATCTTTTCTGCCGTCCTTACTACTTCATCCGTACGCTGGAGTGACGATGCATCGGGCAGTTGTATGCCAGCGTATATGTATCCCTGATCTTCCTCAGGCAGGAAGGATGTGGGCAACTGCTTCCCGAAAACACCGGTCAAAATGATCATGGCGGCAAGAAGTCCCAAGCTTAAGCCGGTTTTTCTGACCAATGTTCCGCAGAGGCCAACGTAACCGGTAGTCGCTCGTCCAAAAACGCCGTTGAACCAGTCAAAGAACCTTGTCAGCGGTCCGGCGGATTTCTTCTTCGGCTTCAACAAAATCGCACATAACGCCGGTGACAGTGTCAAGGCGTTGAAAGCGGAGATCAGCACCGATACTGCAATAGTCACCGCAAATTGTTGATAGAGACGTCCGGTAATGCCCGGGATAAACGCTGTCGGGATAAAAACGGCGGCCAGAATTACTCCGATGGCAATTACAGGTCCGGACACCTCTTCCATCGCCTTTAAAGTGGCATCCTTTGGAGAAAGACCTTTTTCTATGTGATGCTCAACAGCTTCCACAACAACAATGGCGTCGTCCACAACGAGACCAATGGCAAGTACCAGGCCGAACAGAGAAAGGGTGTTGATAGAGAAACCGAGGACAGGAAAAAACATAAAAGTGCCAATAAGGGAAACAGGAACGGCAAGGAGAGGAATAAGAGTAGCCCGCCATCCTTGAAGAAAAATGAACACCACGATAATGACAAGAACAAGGGCCTCCGCGAGGGTCTTCATTATTTCCCGGATTCCTTCAGTAACAGCCAAGGTGGTGTCGAGGGCTACAAAATAATCCAGATCTTGGGGAAAACGATTTTTTAGGTCCGCCATCAATTTTTTGGCCCCTGTCGCGGCATCGAGGGCGTTTGATCCCGGCATCTGGTACACGGCTATAATAGCAGCCGGCTTTTCATTCAGCCGTCCGATGAGGTTATAGGTCTGGGCCCCCAGTTCCACGCGGGCCACATCCTTGAGGCGCACAATAGACCCGGCGGCGTCTGCTCTGATAACTATGTTTTTGAATTCCTCCTCACTCTGCAGTCTCCCCTGAGCTCGGACTGCATAGGTGAACTCCTGACCTTTGGGAACCGGTTCCGCCCCCAATTGGCCTGCCGGATTCACTGTATTTTGGGTATTTACGGCATTGATGATCTCGGGGACAGTAATTCCCAAACTGGCAAGCATGTCTGGTTTAACCCAGAAACGCATGGCATACTGACCGGCGCCAAATATTGTAACACTGGCAATCCCATTGACCCGCATCATTTGGTCATTGATATTGATGTAAGCGTAATTGGACAAGAACACGCCATCATAGGTAGCTTTTGGTGAATAGAGAGCGAATATCACCAGCGGTGATGCAAGAGATTTCTGCACCGTAACGCCGGCGGCGCGTACATCCGCAGGTAATTGGGAGTCGGCCTGTCCCACTCGCATTTGCGTCAGCACCTGGTCTGTATTTGCATCCGTCTTGATGTCGAAATTGGCGGTAATCGAACTGCCGCCGTTATTCGTGTTGATGGAATACATGTAGTTCATGTTGTCAACACCCGAGAGTTGCTGTTCTATGGGGGTTGCAACCGACTGTTCCACAGTCAGGGCATCTGCTCCCGTATAATTGGAAGTTATCTTGATCTCGGGAGGTACAATATTCGGAAACTGAGCAATGGGAAGACTTGACAAGGCTACAAGGCCGACGATAACCATGAGTATCGAAATCACCATCGCCACTATAGGTCTGTTAATGAAGAATCGTGACATTTCGCGTCACTCCTTTCCCGCCTTATTCGCCGTCGGTTGTTCAGGTTTGCTCTTCGTTTTCGGTGCCGCAGCATCTGTAACCGGCGCCACGAATGGCATTGTCGTCACCTTCATGCCTGGTCGTATCTTCTGGATACCCTCAACGACAACCGTTTCATCAGGCTTAAGGCCTTCTTCGATGATCCAGAGATTTCCATCTATACGTTCGGCAGTTTTTACCGTGCGAAAATCAATCTTCCCATCGGCCCCGACCACGGCAACAAGATATTTCCCTTGCAGCTCCATAACCGCTCGCTGTGGAACCAGAAGGGCGCCCTTTATTGTCTTGCCGACAGCTCGCACCCGGCCATACTGACCTGGCCTGAGTATTTTTCTTGGATTTGGAAACGACGCCGCGATCTTTATAGTGCCCGTTTTGACATCCACCTGCCTGTCGGCAATTAAAAATTTGCCCTTGTGAGGATACAAGGTATCGTCCGCAAGTATCAGTTCGAGTTTTGAATCCTCTTGACGGCGGGCGCCCTGGCTCGCGACGGCCTTCAAATATTCCTGTTCACTTATGGAAAAGTACACCTTGATCGGGTCTACCTGGGAAACGGTTGTCAGTTCCTCGGGCTGGCTGGGACCGACCAGGTTTCCGATCTGAGCTTTGGCAATTCCTGCTATACCGTCTATGGGGGCCGTGATCGTGGTATATTCGAAATTGAGCTGTGCCTTTTCGAGCTCGGCTTCCGCTCCCTGGTATGATGCCCTGGCTGTCTCTTCAGAGGCGATGGAGTCGTCGAGATCTTTCTTGCTGAGCGCATCTTCGGCGGCAAGCGGTTTGACTCGTTCAAGGTTGGCTTTTGTCTGTCTCCACCTGGCTTCGTTCATTGCCGCCTGGCTTTTGGCTTTATCAAGAACTGCTTTGAAGGGACGTGGATCGATCTGGAAGAGTGCTTGCCCTTTCTTTACAAAGTCACCCTCATGATAGAGCAGCTTCGTCAGATAGCCCTGAACCTGCGCCCGAATGGTCGCATTAACATAGCCGTCAATAGATCCTATCCACTCTGAATTTACGGAGACATCCCGCTGCTGGACCTTGGCGACTTCCACGGTCGGTGGAGGCATAACCTTCTTTGGCTCTTCTCCGCATCCGACCAAGAATATCATCGTTAGCAAGAGTATTTTGATTACGATTTTATTGACAAAAATAGCTTGGCAGTCTAATAGAAGCATTGAATAACGTTTAGCACTCATATCAATGATCTCCACGTTTTCTATATTTTAGATATCTTATATCGAACAGATCAAGGGTCGCCGCGAGTCAATTGCGTTTAATCCGCTGGTTCATCTCAGCCATGCTTGACCTGGTCAATGCTATCATGATTAAGTTTCATGTTTTGCTGAAAAGCGCTTGATGTTTCCATCCAAACTATCAGCCACCGACGACAAGCCTTTTACATCTACCTGCCCGATTATCCGTAACTCTTCATCACTCAGCGAATATCCCTCTTCGCGACAGGCCAAAGCCATATGCAAAGAAGCCCTCTTGCGAAAGGAATCATCTGTGAGCATACGCCCCAGCACTTTTTCTATAGACTCCTGTGACATGATCGACCCCTGATTAACGCCCGGAAATGGGACAATGTTTTACTTTTTCGTTTTATAGAATACAAAATCAGGGCCAATGATATAAGGCGCAATAATATCGCATTGTTATCGCTTATTAGGGGAACATGAAGGAGGGATAATGTCCTTTTATCGGACTATGCGTCCCGATATGGGACACAAGGCATTGCTATTGGAAAAGCATTTTCCCAAGCCTACCGATAAAACATCTTGCGATTGACTTTGAGGATCGCGGCGGCTTTTGTTTTGTTTCCTCCGCAACGTTCTAGTGTAGCTGCAAGCACTTGATTTATTATGTCTTCAAGGGAAATTTCATCCTTTGAAAAGGACGGGAGGTAATCAATATTACCGGCCGCGGTGGATTCGATGGGTTTATGCGTGAATTGAGAATGAATGGAGAGATGTTCTGTACGAATCAATTCTCCCTTGGGAACGATGATTGCTGCACGCTCAAGGCAGTTGCGCAATTCACGCACATTTCCCGGCCAGTCGTATTCAAGCAGCCTGCTCATTGCATTCTGAGAAAGTCCTAACAGCGGCTTTCCGAGGTGATTTCGCAGAATAGTGATAAAATAATCGGCCAGAATAGGGATATCTCCTCGACGCTCACGCAAGGGAGGAATGGTGATGGGAAATACATTTATGCGGTGATACAGATCTTCACGGAAGCGGCCATCCTGCACAAGCTTGAACAAATTGCGATTGGTAGCCACAATCACACGGCAATCGACAGCAAGAAGCTTGTTGGAGCCAACCTTCTCAAACACCCTGTCTTCTAGGACTCGCAATAGTTTTGCCTGCATGTTCATCGGCATGTCGCCGATTTCATCCAGCAGGATGGTGCCCTCTTTAGCCAAAGTGAATTTTCCGTCTCGATCACGGTCAGCCCCCGTAAATGCACCACGCACGTGCCCGAATAGCTCACTCTCCAACAACATTTCGGGAATGGCGGCGCAATTTAGGCCGACAAAATTGGCCGGGAGACCACCACCGGAAAAATGGATTGCCTGTGCAAGTATCTCTTTGCCGCAACCACTTTCACCAAAAAGTGCTACAGTTGTGCGTTGCGATGTGGAAACGCTGGCAGCCAACTCCAAGACATGTTTCATGTCTTGGTCAGAAGTGACAATGTTCTGAAAGCAGTATTGCTGCTTTAATTGCTGTTTTAACTGCTCATTTTCACTGAGTAGATGCTGATACTTCAATGCCCTTCGAATGGTGATCAGCAATTCGTCCGCTGAACAGTGTTTTTCAATATAATCAAAAGCGCCCAGCTTCATTGCGTCTACTGCACTGGCAATACTGCCATGGGCTGTTATTATAACAAACGGGATATTGCTGAAGCGCTCACTAACCTTGCGAAGAAAAGCCAAACCGTCAAGTCCAGGCATAACCAGATCTGACAGGATTAGATCCACTGGCTGTTGTTCGATTAGCAACAGGGCTTCTTCAGCGCTGGATGCCACTACCGCAGAAAAGCCGGCATCGCGCAGTTGGTGTTTCAGGAGAAAACGAAAGCTGGACTGATCGTCTACGACAAGTATCGCTGCAGGTTTAGCCATCACTGTTTCCTATTGATTGAGATGGCAGTTCTGCCCATCCATTACTTTTAGTATTCTATCATACAATGATCTGAATCGGTACAATTTTTCACTTACATTCTCAAAGGAGCTTCCTTGTGACTCAGTTTCAATATTCTCCGCAATATTTGTCAGCTCAGGATCTCGCAAACCACGGGCCACTCCCTTGGCGTTATGAGCGGCCTTGCAAAGACCAATAGCGTCTCCAGTATCATAAGAAACCTCCATGGCCGCGAGCGAAGCTCCAAGGTCCTCGATCAACAACCTCAGATATTCATGCAGGCGACCGGGATAATCATTGAAGTTATCGATTGAATGCGGTGCTATCAATTTCTGTAAAGTTGGGATTGAAGTCATGCCGTTTTTGCGTGTCCATTGTGTGACGTCATATAAATCCGATGTCACCTGGCTATCCAGTGATACCGTTGCAATCTTGGGTGGAGGCGGGGATTGTCCTTCATCCTGGCTTTGATGCAGGGAGAAACGGTTTGGAATGCACCGGTGCAACTCGTTGAGTAGTATTTCGATCTTCAGCGGCTTAGATATATAGCCATCAAAACCCTGCTTCAGTATATCGTGCTCCTCACCCCGCAGGATGTGGGCAGTTACGGCGATAATCATTGTGTGACCCCCGATTTCCTTTTCCTTTTCTCGAATGGTTTGTGTGGCCACGATCCCATCCATAACCGGCATCCGGAGGTCCATCAAAACTATGTCATAACTTCCTTTCTCCCATTGCATCAGGGCTTGCTGGCCGTTGTGCGCTTCCACAACATGATGTCCGCATTTCTGAAGAACTTGCGAGGCATAGAACCTGTTAGATTTCTGATCGTCGACCAAAAGAATCCGCAGGGGCGGACCATCCCAGAGGGGCGCAGATTTATCGTAACTTCCGCCGTCATGATGTTTCTTGACAGGTTCATTGACTATAAAAGGAACTTGAATATAAAATGTGCTGCCGATGCCTTCGGTACTTTCAGCCCAGAGCCTGCCACCCATCACCTCTACCAGCCGAGTGCAGATAGCCAATCCAAGTCCGGTCCCGCCATATTTCCGGGTTATGGAGCCATCAGCTTGTACAAAGGGTTTAAATATTCTTTGCAGTGCTTCCGGGCACATGCCGATGCCGCTATCGTTTACCCGGATATCCAATAATGCGATGTTGTCCTGATCTTTACTTACCGTAATGGTGACGCGAATTTCCCCTTCATCGGTAAACTTGACGGCATTACTTAAAAGGTTGAGCAGGATTTGCTTCAGGCGAAGCGGGTCGCCGATAAGATTGTCCGGCGCCGCTTCGGGGATGTCGGCTGTTATGATGATTCCCTTGTTGTGTACCAGAGGTACCTGAGTAGTGATGACGTCCCTGATAATCTTTCGCAGACTGAAGGCCTCCTGTTGCAGCCCGATTATGCCGGATTCGATCTTGTCATGATCGAGGAAGTCGTTGATCAGTGACATTAAAATATCAGACGATGCTCGCATAACATCTAGATATATTTTTTGTTCATCAGTTAGTTTGGTGTATTCCATTAGTTGGGCTATGCCTATGATACTATTCAGGGGCGTGCGGAGTTCATGGCTGATGTTGGAGAGGAACTCGCTCTTGGCCCTGTTGGCTGATTCAGCAGCATTACGGGCCTTTAGCAGCTCAGCCTCGTAATGCTTACGCGCGCTGATATCTCGCGTCACACCCAGCATTTCTTTAAGTTTGCCATCGGAACTTAAGATAGGCGATAAAGATACTTCGGTCCAGACCTTCGATCCGTCTTTGCACAGCATTTCCAGCTCTCCCCGGAAATTTTCCAAGGGGAGTCCGGCGTGCAGATTGGCAAATAATCTTTTCTGGTAGTCCGCCATCATGGCAAATGAATCGGCAGTTAATTTCTCTTGACTGGTCTGCTCCATGGCCTCAGCCGGCGTATATCCGCGCATTCTCTCTACAGAGGGGCTGATATAGGTGTAGGCGCCGTCAAAGTTCATGGTCGAGATAACATCGAGGGCATTATCGGCAATCAAGCGGTGCCGTTCCTCGCTGGTCCGCAGCTTTTCTTCAATCTGGATATGCTCGGTGATGTCACGAGATAATCCATTGATTCCAATGGGTGTACCACTATAATTTCTGATTAAAGTAAGATCCGTCTCCAGATATCTGAACGTACCATCCTTGTGGTAACAATCCAATTTAATGGTAAAATGCCTGTCTGGATTTCTTTGTTCATCATGCAGCAGTTCGTCTTCGATCATCTCCGACAAAAGTTGCCATGTTTCGGGAACGATCTGTTCAAAGATAGTCTGCTTCTTTTGATCTTCTTTTGTAAAGCCCAGCACTCTTTCCATGGATGGACTCACGTAAGTGATATTCATCTCGGTGTCGCATGTCCAGAGGATACTATTCATTTTCTCAATTAGATCTTTGTATTTCTTATCGCTCTCCTCCAGCATTACCTCACTTTTTTCCAGCGCCTTCTCTAAATCCTTGCAGTTTTCCTCAGATTCTTCAAGTCTTCTGATTCTTTGTTTTAACGCGGACACTTCGTTGTGCAGCTCTTGATTTGTCTTTGCTGGTTCTGTCATCTGATGTCTCCTGTCACGGAGCGTACATACCAACATTGGTTCGGCTTATTAATCAAGGGAAACTTTGACCCCAAATACATCACATATTCCGGATACCCAAAGTTTTATTGCTGATCAGCCCCGATTCTGGTAAACAAACAGGCATAAAAATAGGTACTAACGTTAAGCGGAAGGAGAAATAAATGGATTGTCCATGCGGCTCAGGTAATAATTACGATGGATGTTGTGAACCCTTCATAAAAGGGAATAGTCATCCGGAAACGGCGGAGCAGTTGATGCGTTCGCGATACAGCGCCTACGCGTTACAGGAAATACCATATATACACGATACCATCTACCCCGATTCCCGGGGGGATTGGGATGAGGAGGGGGCATTAAAATGGTCGAAATCCTCTGTATGGAAGGGGTTGGAGATTATTCAAGCCGAGGCGGGAGGCCCTGGAGATGATCAGGGAACGGTTGAATTCATAGCAAGTTTTTCCATAGGGGATGATCGTCTTCAGCATCATGAACTGGCCGTTTTTGAAAGAATGGCGGGGAGATGGTATTTCAAAGACGGTGAGATGGTAAAGCCGAAACAGGTAAAGAGGGAAGCGCCCAAGATCGGCAGAAACGACCCCTGTTCATGCGGGAGCGGCAAGAAGTACAAGAAGTGCTGCGGCAAGTAATTCCGATTCCAGATCAAAGCGCTATCTTCGTTGGCTTGGTTTCATGCGCCCCCGCCAAGGGCCTTGTAGAGGGTAACTTCATTGACGAGGCGGAAAAGATAAAGGCTGATCAGCCCCTTTTGAGAGCCGTAGAGAGAGCGTTGTGCGTCGAGGACGCTCAGATAGTTGTCGACACCCTTCGTATAACGGATTGTGGAGAGGCGATAGGTTTCGGCATTAGCGTTGACCAGTGATTCCTGGGCTTCGATCTGGCGGTTCACCGTACCCTGGACGGCCAGGGAGTCCGCCGTTTCCCGAAAGGCCGCCTGGATTGCCTTTTCGTACTGGGCGATAGTTATTTCCTTTTCCACTTTCGTGAGATCGTATAACGACCACAACCGGGCGTCGAAAATCGGCATGATGATCTGGGGCGCGAAATTCCACGTACTGGAACCGTCGCGGAAGAGCCCCGACAGATCGGCGCTGGCCGTGCCGAAGGTAGTCGTCAGGGAGATGCGGGGAAAGAAGGCGGCCCGGGCGGCGCCGATATTGGCATTGGCGGCCCGGAGGCGGTGTTCCGCTGCCAGGATGTCGGGACGGCCCAGGAGCAGTTCCGAGGACAAGCCGGGGGAAATATCCCGGAGGGGACTGATTTTTCCCAATTCCGGCGGCAGGAGCGCAGGCGGTACGGGAGAGCCGACGATAAGCTGCAAGACGTTTTCTTCCAGGGCAATCAGTTGGGTATAGCGGACGACGTCTCCCCGGGCCGTGTCTACCTGGCTTTGGGCGCGCCGGAGATCCAGTTCGGAGGCGAGCCCCACATCACAACGCCTCCGGATCAGTTTATAGGCATGCTCCTGTGCCTCGAGCGTAGAGGTGGTCAGTTTTAAACTTTCCCGGTCCGCCGCCAGGGTAAGGTAGGCGTTGGCCACGGTGGACACCAGGAGAATCTGGGCGCTGCGGCGAGCTTGGTCCGTGGCAAAGTATTCTTCCAGCGCCCGATCCTTCAGACTCCGGATCCGACCGAAGAAATCTATTTCCCAAGCGGTTACGCCTAAATTGACACTGTACTGCTGGGCGGTCATATCCTGGCCCGTGTAGGAAAGGTCCGCCGGTACCCGTCCTTTGGTCCCGTAGCCGACGGCGTTGGCGGTAGGAAACAGTTCGGCCCGCTGGATGCCGTAAAGAGCCCGGGCCTTCTCGACATTTAAGGCCGCCAGCCGCAGATCGCGGTTATTCTTCAGGGCCGTCTCAATGATCTTTTGCAGGCGTTCGTCAGTGAAGAACTTTTGCCACGGCAAATCCTGCATGGTAGGCGCTGCCGCGTCAGCCTTCATCTCCTTGTAGGCCGCGCCGGTCGGCCATTGGTTGGGAACGGGAGCTGCCGGTCGCTCATACTTTGGGGCCATCGTGCAACCGCCCACCAAGAGGACAATAGCGCAAATAATATGCAAGAAGGTTTTTTTCATGTCACGCCTCTCCCGTCGGGTTTGTGCCGGCGGCTCCGGCGTCATCACCTTTCCGGCGGTTTCCAGTCAGCTTTTCCATCAACACCTTAAAGATTGATTTACCGCCCCCTGACCCGTCCGTTTTACCCGGCCGGCCTTTGCCGAAAAGTCTTTCGATCAGAACGTAGAAGAGGGGGGCAAAGATAACCACCAGGACGGTGCCGGTGATCATCCCTCCCAATACCCCGGTGCCGATGGCGGTCATGGCCCCGGCGCCGGCGCCGGTCGCCAAGGCGAGGGGCAGAACTCCGAACCCGAAGGCCAGGGACGTCATGACGATTGGGCGTAAGCGCAGTTTTGCCCCTTCCAGTGTTGCCTCGACGAGGCCCATTCCTTCTTCCACCCGGGCCTTGGCGAACTGGACGATGAGGATGGCGTTCTTGGTGGTCAATCCCAGGGTCGTCAACAGGCCGATCTGGAAATAGACGTCATTGGACATCCCCCGCAGGCTCGAGGCGATGACGCCGCCAATGGCCCCCAGAGGCAGGGCGAGGAGGATGGCGATGGGGATCGGCCAGCTTTCATAAAGGGCCGCCAGGCATAGGAAGATGACGAGGATGGAAAAGGCGTAGAGGAGGGGCGCCTGCGCCTTGGCCATTCGCTCCTGGTAGGAGAGGCCGGCCCAGTCGAAGCCGATCCCCGGGGGCAGCTTGGCCGTGATCTCTTCCATGGCGGCCATGGCCTCGCCGGAACTTTTCCCCGGCGCCGGCTCACCCCAGATATTCAGGGACGGGAAGCCGTTGAATCTCTCCAGCCGGGGTGAACCGGTTGCCCAGCGGGTGGATGCAAAGGAGGAGAAAGGTGTCATTTGCCCGGCGGCATTGCGGACGTAAAGCTTTTCCAGGTGCTGAGGAAGCATTCGGAAAGGGGTGTCAGCCTGTACGTAAACCTTCTTGACCCGGCCGGCCTGGATGAAATTATTGACGTATGAACCTCCGAAGGCTGCCGCGATGGTATTGTGAATGGAAGTCAAGGGGATTCCCATGGCCCCCGTCTTCTCCCAGTCCACGTCGATCCGGAACTGGGGGACATCCTCCATGCCGTTGGGCCGGACATTCGCCAGCCGCGGATCCTTAGCCGCCATGCCCAGGAGCTGATTGCGGGCATTCATCAGGGCGGTGTGACCGAGGCCGCCCCGGTCCAGCAACTGGAAATCAACCCCCCGGGCGTTGCCCATCTCGATGACGGGAGGGGGCGGAAAGGCGAAGATCAGGGCGCCACGAATCCGGGAAAAGGCCCCCATGGCACGGCCGGCAACGGCCTTTACCCGCAAGTCCGGTCGATTGCGGAGATGCCAGTCTCTCAACTTGATAAACACCAAGCCGTTGTTCTGCGCTCTCCCGGAAAAACCGATGCCGACGATAGTCATACATGATTCCACCGCTTCTTTTTCTTTTTCCTGAAAATGGCGCTGGACTTCGTTGGCCACCCCCTGGGTCTGCTCCATGGTGGAGCCCGTCGGCATGAGGATCTGAGCGAAGAGAATCCCCTGGTCCTCATCGGGGATGTAGCTCGTCGGCATCCGCATAAAAAGAAATCCCAGACAGATTAAGATGATAAGGAAAACCGTCAGGTAACGCTTTTTTCGGGAAAGGACGCGGCCGACGAGTCGCAAATAGCGGTCCCGCAGCCCGAAAAAGGCCCGGTCGAACCATTGGAAGAAGGGGCGCAGAAAAAACACTGCATGATCGGAGGCCTGGTGTCCGCAGGCCACCGGTTTGAGGAGGGAGGCGCAAAGCACCGGCGTCAGAATCAAGGCCACGACCACGGACAGGAGCATGGACGCGGCGATGGTGATGGAGAACTGACGGTAGATGACCCCCGTCGAGCCGGGGAAAAAGGCCATGGGGCCGAAGACCGCCGCGAGGACCAGACCGATACCGATCAGGGCCGGAGTGATCTGCTCCATGGACTTGGCCGTGGCCTCCCGGGGCGGAAGCCCCTCGTCACACATGATCCTTTCCACATTTTCCACGACCACGATGGCATCGTCCACCAGCAGGCCGATGGCGAGGACCATGGCAAACATGGTGAGCATATTGATGGAAAACCCGAAGGCCCCCAGGACGGCGAAGGTGCCGAGGATTACGACCGGCACCGCAATGGTGGGGATGAGCGTGGCCCGGAGATTGCCCATGAACAGCCACATGACCAGGAACACGAGCAGGATCGCCTCGAAGAGGGTTTTGACCACTTCATTGATGGCCACCCGGACAAAGGGGGTGGTGTCGTAGGGGTAGACGACCTTCATCCCCGGCGGAAAGTAGCGGCTCATCTCTGCCAGTTTCTTTTTGACGGCCTCGGCCGTATCCAGGGCGTTGGCGCCGGGGGCCTGACGGATGGCGAGGGCGGCGGAAGGCTTGCCGTTATAAAAGCCTTCGACATCGTAGGACTCGGTCCCCAGCTCCGTCCGTCCCACATCCCGGATGCGGACAACACCGCCGTCGGGATTGGTACGGATGGGGATGGCGGCAAACTCCGCCGGGGTCTTGAGGAGGTTCTGGACAATGATGGAGGTGTTCAACCGCTGCCCCTTCACCGCCGGCACCCCGCCGAACTGCCCGGCGGAAACCTCCACATTGTAGGTCTTCAGGGCCATGATCACATCCTCTACGGTCAGGCGGTAATCGGTGAGTTTTTCGGGGTTGAGCCAGACACGCATGGCGTACTGGCTGCCGAAATTCTGAACCTCGCCGACGCCGGGGACGCGGGCAAGGACCTTTTCCAGGTTGGACTGGGCATAGTCCCGGAGGTCGTTGCCGTCCATGCTGCCGTCTTCGGAGATAAGACCCACGATAATCAGGTAATTCCGTGTGGATTTGCTGACCGTGACACCCGTGCGCTGCACTACCTCCGGCAGACTCGTCATGGCAAGCTGGAGTTTGTTTTGTACCTTGGCCCAGGCCAGATCCGGATCGGTTCCCGGCTTGAAGGTTAATTCAACCCTGGAAGACCCGGCGGAATCGCTCGTACCGGACAGATAAAGCATGTCGTCGAAGCCCGTCATCTTCTGCTCGATGATCTGGGTGACGCTGTTTTCAACTGTCTCGGCCGAGGCGCCCGCGTAGAAGGAGTCGATGGCGATGGCCGGCGGGGCGATGGGGGGGTATTGGGAGATGGGGAGGTTATAGATGGCCAAGCCCCCCAGGACCATCATGGCAATGGCGATGACCCACGCAAAAACCGGACGATCCAGAAAGAATTTCGATAGCATCACGGGCCTCCGTCAGTTAGCTTTTGACGCCGGCGGGGCCGCCGATTTGACTTCCCCAACCGTTTTCCCGGCATTTTCGACAAATGGAACAACCTTCACGGAGGCTCCGGGCTTTACCTTCTGTATCCCCTCAACGATCACCTGTTCGCCGGGGGCCAAACCCTCGGAAACAAGCCATTGATTTCCGAGGGCGCGATCGATGGTGAGCATGCGTTGCTGGACCTTGCCCGTAGCATCGACGATCAAAGTAAGGGGATTACCCTTGGGATCCCGGGATACAGCCTGTTGGGGGAGCAGGAGGGCGTCTTTGCTGATCCCTTCTTCCACTATGGCCCGGACGAACATTCCGGGCAGGAGCACGCCTTTGGGATTGGGAAAGACAACCCGCAAGATTACCGATCCCGTGGCCGGGTTGACGGTGACGTCCCGGAATTGCAGGGCCCCGTCCCAGGGATAGCTGGTATTGTCTTCCAGAATGAGGCGAACCTTGTTCCGGAGATGCCCGTTGCGATGAAGGCTGCCATCGGCAAGGCGCCGTTGCAGGCGAAGCAGTTCCGTTGTGGATTGGGGCACATCGACATACATGGGGTCCAGTTGCTGAATAGTAGCCAAGGGCAGGGGCTGGTGGGCTGTCACCAGGGTGCCTGCCGTGACGTTGGATTTGCCGATGCGTCCCGAGATGGGAGCCGTGACGGAGGCGTATCTCAGGTTTATGCTGGCCGTCTCGAGAGTCGCCTTCCAGAATTGGATGTCCGCCTGGTTCTGATTAAGGGCGGCCTTCGCATCGTCGTATTCCTGCTGACTGACCGCCTTGTCGGCCACCAGTTCCCGCATGCGATCGGCCTTCAGCCTGATCGCCGACAAATTGGCCTCGGACCTGCCGAGGGCGGCCCGGGCATTGTCATGGACGGCCTGAAAGTGAGCGGTGTCGATCTGAAAGAGAACCTGACCGGCCTTGACATCGGCCCCTTCTGTAAACAGGCGCTTCTGGATGATGCCACTCACTTGGGGACGTACTTCCGCGACGAGATTGGCGGACGTCCGACCGGACAATTCCGTCGTGATTACCACCTGCTGTGGTTGGATTGTCACTACGGCAACTTCGGGTGGCCCTCCCGCCGGCGGTTTATTGGAAGATTGTCCGCAACCGGCCAGAAGCAGAATACCGGAAAGCAACCCGGCGGTGGCGATCAGTTTGACCCTCTTATTGATTTGCATGTGGCACCTCAACAGTAAATTTGGCAACCCGTAAGGATGATATCCGATGGAGCGGCTTTGCGATTACGGGTAGTATGTATGAAGGATCATTCTTTTCAAAGAATCCTTATTTATTCTTCATCCCGCTGGAGATAAGACCGGATCTTCTGACGCATGGCCTCGGGGAGCTTGATGCCGATGGCCTTGATACGGCTTTCGTATTTTTCGAAAGAGCGGGTGTGCTGGGAGGTGTTGATGAAGATCTTGAAGTAGGAACGGATGCTCCCCTCCAGCTCGGACCGGAATTCCATGTCCTCGTTTAAGAGATCCTCGACCGGGGCGATCACCCGGTAATTAATGGGGCGGCAAATGGCCCGGTAGGCCACAAAACGCTGGGTCATATCGCATTCGTAATTCTTTTCCCGAATGGATTTTTCCACCACTCCCAGGTCAATGCAATCCATGATCTGAAAGGCGTATTCAGGCCGCAGAACCTCCTCCAGGATGACCTGAGCCTTCCGGTATTGTTCGCACTCGTTAAGATCGGCTTCACCCTCGGGATCGCAGCGGATATAGAGGACAAAGTCAATGTCCGAACCGGTCTGGCAGAGTCCCATGTTGGTGGAGCCCACGACGTCCATGCCGATGTCGTCCTCGATCCGGTCTTCAATGAGGCGCGCCACCTCCTCCATCTTGTCCAGGCGATCTTCTGTTTCCTCCGTCTGGAACATCCGGTAGAACTGCTTGATGTCTTTATAGAGCTGGATCTCCGGGATGTGGGAGAACTTTTTGATCTTCATGTCGAAATTCTCTCCCCCCTTCAGGGCATTGTACCGCTCACGATCGATGATCTTTTCTACCCATCGCTCCTTTTCCCGGTAATAATCGACGATATCGTAGACCCGGTCTTCCACCAGCTTTTTAAAGATGACCTTCCGAATTGTCCGGTCCTCGATTTCCAGGACGTAGAAGCAGCCGCCCTCCGACACCCCGCCGGTCAGGAGGGTCACCTCGCCGAAGTTGGAGGGGTTAAGGTGAATCGTCCCTTCGCTGACCTGGAATCCCCAGTCTCCGTGAATATGGCCGGTCAGGCAGGCCGTAACGGGATTATTGTCCAAGAAATTGCGCAAGGCCGGAGAACCGGAGGTGCCGAACTGGGTAACCCGGTCATGGATGCCGTGGGCCGGCTGGTGGGTGACAACGATATCGGGATTCGCGCTCTTGAAAAAATTGAACATTTCATTCACGTTGTCCGGAATGCCGATGCCCCCGCGGTAGGGCACCACATAACGCTGGGGAATTCCCGGCGTCCAGGTATCCGCCCCGCCGTATCCGGCTATTTTCAGACCTTCGACGTCGTAACTGTGCAGGTGCAGATCCCGATCATGGAGAGAGGTGTATTTGAGATCCATGTCGTAGTTTCCCGGCAGACAGAAGACGGGGGTCTTCTGCTTGATAGCCATGATGTTCTCCAGGACCTTGTATTTCTGCTGCAAAACCCGGCGGGCGCGGATGGTATACTGCTGATATCTTGTCCCCTGCTCTTCGATGTCTATGGAAATGTCCGGCATTTCCAGCAGCTCATCCACAAAATCCTCAATCAGCATCTCCTCCTTGCCCATCCTGATGCGCAGGCCGTGGAAGAATGATTGCAGTTCGTGGTAGTTGATGGCCGTATTCATGTGGTAGAAGGGAATGTCGATAAGATCGCCGGAGATGATGTATAAATCGGCAAGGGTCTCCGACAGAAGGGTCTTGACCCGCTCAAAGGCGCCATGAATATCGGCGGCATAAATAATTCTCATACAGGAATACCTCGTAATTAATAAATCCTGCCGATTTCAGCATTGCTCGTGACATTAAATATCGTGGCCAATTTGTCAAGAATAATCGGAAGGAACACGATCCTTGACTTAGAGCTTGAGCGAAAGCTTTCCTGTGGGTATCCCTTGTGTTTGCAGGGAGATGAATGTCCATTAACCCCCATGCCCGAATCCGGGCGCAATGAAGCATGAAAATCCTTGTCAGGGGCTGAAAAAATACTTGACAAATTATTTTTAATGCTTTAATTCCCACTAAAAAGATAGAGATTGTATAGAAATGAAATTATCAACTAGAGGTAGATACGGAGTCCGGTTCATGTTCGATCTTGCCGCCCATTACGGGGAAGGCCCGATCTTTCTTAAGGATATTGCCCAGCGTCAGGGGATCTCGGAAAAGTATCTCTGGCATCTTGTGACACCTTTGAAATCGGCCGGCCTGATCACTACCGTCCGGGGAGCGAAGGGCGGCTATTATCTGTCCCGGTCTCCCCAGGATATTAACCTGATGGATGTCGTCAGGATCCTTGAAGGCCCGATTTGCTTCGTCGATTGCGTTGAAAACTCTTCCCTTTGTGACCGGGCGGAGGGTTGCATTTCCAGGGAGGTGTGGGGAGAAGTATCCCAGAAGGTTGACGAGATCCTCTCAGGTATCACCCTTGAGAATCTGATGGAGAGGCAGCGCAGCAAGACGCCGGATGCGGCGATGTTCATCTGAGGGCTGCATGAAAAGTTCATTTACTTTGTGGCACTTCATGCTTAGTAAAGAAGGGCCATTTTGAAAAGCTTTCTTAAGAAAGGAAACGGTAAGATGTGGATTGTCCTTATGATAATGTGTTGTTGCACCGGGGCGTGTTGTCCGTCCAACCGGGAGGGTTGAGCTTGAGCTGACCATCCCCGATAGACGACGGAACAAAGGCCCACTAAGCCGAGATGAAGGCGTTTTTAGTGGGTTTTATTTTTTTTGAAAATATTCAGTACAAATAAGGAGTGAAGAAATCATGTCAAAGAAAAGACTGGATACCTTAGTCGTTCATGCCGGCCAGGAAACCCCCGATCCCGTTACCGGCGCCCGGGCCGTGCCCATTTATCAGACCACGTCCTATGTCTTCAAGGATACGGCCCACGCGGCCAGCCTCTTTGCCCTCCAGCAATTCGGCAACATCTACACCCGGATCATGAATCCCACGACAGATGTCTTCGAACGTCGGATTGCGGCCATCGAAGGGGGCAGCGGGGCTTTGGCCGTCGCTTCCGGTCAGGCGGCGATCACCATGGCCATCCTTGGCGTTACCCGGTTGGGCGACGAGATCGTAGCCGCTGATAATCTCTATGGGGGGACCTATCAGCTTTTCCATCATACCCTCCCCCGGTTGGGCCGGACGGTTAGATTCGTAAATTCACAGACGCCGGAGGCGTTCCAGCAGGCCGTGACGGATAAAACCAGGGCCATCTTTGCGGAAACTATCGGAAATCCGAAGCTGGACGTTCCGGATTTTGAAGCAATCGCTGCCATTGCGCGGGAAGCCGGGGTTCCCTTTATTGTGGATAATACGTGCGGTGTGGGAATTGTGCAGCCCTTGGCCCATGGGGCTGATATCATCGCCTCTTCCGCTACGAAATTTATCGGCGGTCACGGGACATCCATTGGCGGAGTTATCGTGGACGGAGGCAAGTTCAACTGGGGGAACGGCAAATTCCCCGAATTCACGGAACCAGATCCCAGTTACCACGGCCTGAAATTCTGGGAGGTCTTCGGCGCCTTCCCCGAGGCAGGCAACATCGCCTTCATCATCAAGACCAGGGTGGAGCTGCTCCGGGATCTCGGGGCCTGTCTGAGTCCCTTCAACTCCTTCCTTTTCCTCCAGGGCCTGGAAACCCTGACCCTGCGGCAGAAGAAGCACTCGGAAAACGCCCTCGCCGTGGCGGGATTTCTCAAGGAACACCCCCTGGTGAGCTGGGTGAACTATCCCGGTCTGCCGGAGCATCCCAGCCACGCCACGGCCCGGAAATATCTGGACGGTCGTTACGGCGCCCTGGTGGGCTTCGGCATCAAGGGCGGTCTGGAAGCGGGGAAGAAGTTTATTGAAGCTGTAGAACTGCTCTCCCATTTGGCAAATATCGGCGATGCCAAGAGCCTCGTCATCCATCCCGCCTCGACGACCCACCAGCAGTTGAGCAGGGAGGAGCAGGAGGCGACGGGGGTAACGGAAGACTTCATTCGTTTATCCATCGGCATCGAGGATGTCGAGGATATTAAAGAGGACATCGATCAGGCGTTGAGAAAAGCCGCCCGTCCATGAGTCCGGGACAACACCGCCGAAACAAAACAATCCCTCCCACTTCAAGGGGGGAACATAGATACTAACTTTCCCTCCCCTCCAAGGGGAGGGTTAGGGTGGGGATGGGGTCATGATAATTAGGCGATTTAGGAGAAAAAATGAAAATATATAATGATATTACTGAAACCATCGGTTATACACCCCTGGTCCGGCTGCATCGCATAGCCAACGGGAGCAAGGCGCAAATCGTGGCGAAACTGGAGTCTTTCAATCCCCTGTCCAGTGTCAAGGATCGCATCGGCGCCGCCATGATCACGGACGCGGAGAAACGGGGACTCCTGAAGCCCGGCGCTGTCCTGGTGGAGCCCACCAGCGGCAACACCGGCATCGCCCTGGCCTTTGTGGCGGCTTCCCGGGGTTACCGGCTGATCCTGACCATGCCGGACACGATGAGTGTGGAAAGACGGCAACTTCTGGAAATCTTTGGGGCTGAACTTGTGCTCACCCCGGGGGCGGAAGGGATGAAGGGGGCCATCAGGAAAGCGGAAGAACTGGCAGCGACGATTCCCGGCGCTTTGATGCTCCAGCAGTTCAATAACCCCGCCAATCCAGAGATTCACCGCCGGACAACGGCGGAGGAAATCTGGAACGACACGGACGGGCAGGTGGACATCCTGGTGGCGGGCGTCGGCACGGGTGGTACCATTACAGGGATTGGAGAAGTTATCAAGGCCCGGAAACCGGGATTCAAGGTGGTCGCCGTGGAGCCCTCCGATTCGCCCGTCCTTTCGGGAGGTCAGGCGGGACCGCACAAGATTCAGGGTATCGGCGCGGGCTTTGTGCCCCAGGTGCTCAATAAAGATGTTATCGATGAAATTATCAAGGTTACGAACGAAAACGCCGGGATCATCGCCCGCCGTCTGGCCAGGGAAGAGGGAATTCTCGCGGGGATATCCTGCGGCGCCGCTGTGTGGGCCGCCCTGGAGGTCGCAAAAAGACCGGAAAACGAGGACAAGTTAGTGGTCGCCATCCTCCCCGACACAGGGGAAAGATATCTGACCACCTGGTTGTTTCGGGAAGGCTGAAGCCAGGATGGGGATCGATTTTTTCCCGGTACGGAATTCATTCAGCTCGTTGTGATGGTGTTGAACAGGGGAAATTGGTATGGTGTCCCCGGATATAAGGAAAATTTTAAAGAATGGCATTAAAAATCATTAAAGAAGAGCAGGCGCGGCGGGAAGAAGGGGTAGTGGAGACCCAATATTTCACCTTCGCTCACCCCCCTCACGAACTCCTGCTCGACTGCGGCGAAAACCTGGGTCCCATCACCCTGGCCTATGAGACCTATGGCCGTCTCAATGCGGAGCGGTCCAACGCCATTCTTGTCCTCCACGCCCTGTCCGGAGATGCCCATGCCGCCGGTTTTCATGCGGGGGAGGATGATCCGGGCTGGTGGAGCGAGATGATCGGTCCGGGCAAGGGCTTTGACACAAACGAGTATTTCGTGATCTGTTCCAATATCATCGGCGGTTGCAAGGGCTCGACTGGTCCCGCGTCTCTGAATCCGAAAACGGACCGGCCCTACGCCTTGGACTTTCCGTTCCTGACCATCGCCGATATGGTAACCGCCCAGCGCCATCTCATCGATCATCTTGGCATCGAGAGACTTCTTTGCGTCGCCGGCGGTTCCATGGGGGGGATGCAGGCCCTCCAATGGGCGGCTTCCTATCCGGAACGGGTGCGGTCGGTCATTCCCATTGCCACGGCCCTGAAGCACTCTCCTCAGCAGATCGCCTTCAACGAGGTGGTGCGTCAGTCCATCATGGCCGACCCCGCCTGGCGGGAGGGGAACTATTACGATTTCGGGCAACCGGAAAAAGGGCTGGCTGTGGCGCGCATGATCGGTCATATTACCTTCATGAGCGATCAGTCTATGGAAGAGAAATTTTCCCGGCGACTGAAAACCGGCGCCTTCAGCTTTAATTTCGATGCCGACTTCGAGGTGGAGGGCTATCTTCGCTACCGGGGGGCAAACTTTGTGAAGCGTTTCGACGCCAACTCGTACCTCTATATCACCAAGGCCATGGATTACTTCGATTTGTCAGGCGGGAAATTGATTCGGAGCGGCAAACCGATCCAGACCCGCTTTCTGCTCATCTCCTTCCAGTCGGACTGGCTGTATCCATCTTATCAATCCCAGGATATCGTCCGGGAACTGAAGGGCAAACAGGTGGATATCACCTACTGCGAATTGAAATCCACATACGGTCACGATGCCTTTCTGGTAGAGGTGGAGGAGCAGACGGAACTGATCCGGCATTTCCTAGGCGTGACCTTGAAAGGTTACCATAGCTGGAACGGCCAAGGGATAAAATATGGCGGATTCGGGTAAGCCAGACACTTCCCTGCACGGAATGTGGGGGAGGGTAGGGGTGGGGATGGGTTTAGAAAGGAATATGAATTGTCATCTTCATTGAACATGTTTCCAGAGCGCCCGGATCATCGGATCATTTATGATGCGATCGCACCGGAATCCCGGGTTCTCGATCTTGGTTGCGGTACCGGAGAGCTTCTGTATCATCTGGTCCGTTTCAAGGAGGCCAGGGTTCAGGGGATCGAAATGGACAAAAAAGCGTTTTATGAATGTGTAAAAAGGGGATTGAGCGTCTTCCAGGGGGACATTGAAACGGGTCTCGTGGAATATCCCGACGGGGCCTTTGATGATGTCATTCTCAATCAGTGCCTTCAGGAAGTGCGCAAAGTTGATTTTGTCATTGAGGAATCGCTGCGAATAGGGAAGCGGGTGATTGTGGGGTTTCCAAATTTTGCCCATTTCCACTCCCGGCTGATGCTGGGCTTGGGGGGACGCTCACCGATTACGGCCTCCCTGCCCTATTTGTGGTATGATACGCCGAATGTGAGATTTCTCAGCATCAAGGATTTTCAGATATTTTGCGCTGAGAAAAGACTGAAGATTCTGAGCGCCCATTTTCTGGGCAAGACGGGGCCGGTCGCATTCTGGCCGAATCTCTTCGCCCTGAATGCGGTTTTTGTGCTGACAAAAGGAAAGGAAGGTTGATAAAGATGAAGCCTGTCTATTTTGATTATGCGGCGACGACTCCCTGCGACCCCGAGGTAATGGCGGCCATGTTGCCGTACTTTTGCGAACGTTTCGGCAATCCGTCGAGCATGCATGCCTTTGGCCAGGAGACGAAAGGGGCCGTCGAGGAGGCCCGGGAGCGGATCGCCTCCTTTTTGGGGGCGGCGCCGGGAGAAATCGTCTTCACCAGCGGCGGCACAGAGAGCAACAATATGGCCGTCAAAGGGGTGGCCTATGCGCGGCGGGGCAAGGGAAACCATATCATCACCTCCCCCATCGAACATCACGCCGTTCTGGAGCCGTGCCACTTTCTGGAAAAAGATGGATTTGAAATCACGATCCTGCCGGTGGACGGCGACGGTCTCGTTGATCCCGATGATGTCCGGCGGGCGATTACGGATAAAACGATCCTTATCTCCATCATGCATGCCAATAACGAGATCGGGACGATCCAGCCCATTGCCGAAATCGGCAGGCTGGCCCGGGAGCGGGGTATTTACTTTCACACCGATGCGGTCCAGACCCTGGGGCATCTGCCCTTTACGGTGAACGACCTGAACGTGGATCTCCTGAGCGCTTCGGCTCATAAACTTTATGGCCCCAAAGGAATCGGCCTGCTTTACGTGCGGAAGGGGACACGACTTACTCCGTTCATGCACGGCGGGGAACAGGAAAACAGGCGCCGGGCTTCGACCCATAACGTGCCGGGAATCGTCGGTTTCGGCAAGGCCGTAGAGTTGGCCCAGGCTGCTCTTGCAGAAGAGGTCCGAACCCTGACTGCCTTTCGGGACAAGTTGATCAAGGGCTTTCAGGAGAAGATGGACCAGGTTAAACTAAACGGCCATCCGGCAAAACGCTTGCCCAATAATGTCAATATCTCGATCGCCCACGTGGAGGGAGAAGGAATGCTCCTCAGCCTGGATATGCTTGGTATTGCCTGTTCCACCGGATCGGCATGCTCGTCGGCGAGCCTGGCGCCCTCTCATGTTCTTATGGCCATCGGTCTGCCCCATGAGTTGGCCCATGGCTCCTTGCGCTTCAGTATGGGACGGCCGACGACAGCGGCGGATGTTGACCGCCTCCTGGAGGTTTTGCCTCCCGTAGTGGCAAAGTTGCGCGCCATGTCGCCGTTATATAAATAAAGAGAGGTTGCCATGAGTCAATACAGTGAAAAAGTAATGGATCATTTCGCGCATCCCCGTAACGTGGGGGAAATCGAAAACGCCGACGGCATCGGCAAGGTCGGGAACGCTGTCTGCGGGGATATTATGAATCTCTACCTGCGGGTGGAAAACAACGTCATCACCGATGCCAAATTCAAAACCTTCGGGTGTGGAGCGGCTATTGCCACGAGCTCCATGGTCACGGAGCTCGTGAAGGGCAAGACCATCGACGAAGCCTTGGCCATTACCAACCGGGCTGTGGCGGAGGCCCTGGGAGGGTTGCCGCCCATCAAGATGCACTGCTCCGTTTTGGCCGAAGAGGCTTTGCAGTCGGCCATTGACGATTATTTGAAAAAGCAGCGGGATAAAGCATGAGCAAAAAGGTGGCCATAGCCATCAGCGGCGGCGTGGATTCCTCCGCTGCGGCCTGGCTTCTTAAAGAAGATGGACATGATGTCGTCGGCGTCACCATGTGCCTGGGCATCCCTACGGCGGAAGATGGCCCCGTCAAGTGCTGCGGTCCCAAGGAGATCGAAGACGCCCGGCGGGTCTGTCAGAAAATCGGGATACCACATTATGTTCTTGATTTTGCAGGCGATCTTGAAGAGAAGGTCATTCGTCCCTTCGTTGCCGAATATCTGCAGGGGCGGACCCCGAACCCCTGTGTGGAATGTAACCGGTCCATCAAGTTTGGGACCCTCATGCAAAAGGCGCGGGCAATGGGTTTCGAGTACCTGGCCACGGGTCATTATGCCCGGGTGGATCATGATCATGTCCCCTCCCGCCTGCGCGTTCCCCGGGATATAAGGAAGGATCAGACCTATTTCTTGTATGCCATGGGCAAGGAGGAACTGCGCCATGTATTGTTTCCCCTGGCCGATTATCACAAGGATGAAGTGCGAAAGCTGGCCGCGGCGGCCCAACTCCCTACTTCGGAAAAACCGGATAGCCAGGACATCTGCTTCATCCCCAAGGAAGGAATAGAGCCTTTCATCAAGCAGTATGCCGGGGAAAAGATCAAACCGGGAGATATTGTGGACCGTGAGGGAAGGTTGCTCGGCCGCCATCGGGGGCTGCCCTTCTATACGATAGGACAGCGGGGCGGTCTGGGGATCAGCAATCCCGTTCCCCTTTATGTCCTGTCCCTTGATATTGAGAGCAACCGGCTTGTGGTCGGAGAGAAACACGAGGTTCGGGCAACGGGGCTTATTGCCGATCAGATCAACCTGCTTGTGGACCATCCCCCGGAACGGGCGACGGCCAAGATAAGGTATGCCCATCGTGCGGCGCCGTGCCGGATAGACTGGAAAGATGAATCTGTGGGCGTCTATTTTGATCAGCCCCAGGAGGCCATCACCCCCGGCCAATCCGTAGTCATTTATGACGGCGACGTGGTCGTGGGAGGAGGCATCATCCGGGAGGCAATAAAGTAATACCAAAGGATTCACCGATGAGCATTGTTGAAAAGATTTTGCAGCTGAAGAAAGAAAGAAACGCCGTTATCCTCGCCCACAATTATCAGATTCCCGAGGTGCAGGATATTGCCGATTTTGTCGGTGACTCTCTGGGCTTGAGCATGCAGGCAGCAAACACGGACGCCGATGTCATTGTCTTTTGCGGTGTCCACTTCATGGCGGAAACGGCCAAGATCCTCTCCCCCGAAAAAATCGTGCTCCTCCCGGAAAAGGCTGCCGGTTGCCCCATGGCGGACATGATCAACGCCGATCAGCTCCGCGCCCTGAAGGCGGAACACCCCGGGGCTAAAGTCCTTTGTTATGTCAACACTACTGCCGCCGTCAAAGCTGAGTGCGACCTGTGCTGCACTTCCGCAAACGCCGTCCGGATGGTCCGGGAAGGGCTGAAGGAGGCGGAAGAAATCATCTTTGTCCCCGATCATTATTTAGCCGATTACGTATCCACCCAGACTGGACGCTCCTTCATCGTCTGGCCGGGCTTCTGCCCCACCCACGCTCGCATCCTGCCGGAAAACATTCTCCAGGAAAAGGAGCTGCACCCGGAAGCGGTAGTGATCGCCCATCCCGAATGCCCGCCGGAATTACGCAAGTTGTCCGACTGCGTCACCTCCACGGAGGGGATGTGCCGCTTCGTTAAGGAGACCAAAGCCAAAGAAATCATTGTTGCCACGGAACGGGGCATCCTCCACCGCCTCCGGAAGGAAAATCCCGAGAAAGTCTTTTATCCGGCCTCTAAATTTGCCCTCTGCATGAACATGAAACTGATCCAGTTGGAAAAGATTCTCTGGGCATTGGAAGACATGTCCCATGAGATTATCGTTCCGGAAGACATTGCCGACTTGGCCCGGGCAAGCATCCAGCGGATGCTCGATTTCAGCGAGTGAAAAAGGAAGATAAAATGACGAAAGGTATTGTTGTAGCTGTTTGTCACAGCGATCAGAAAGGGACCCGCAAGGCGCCCATACCATCGGGCATCTTCATAGAAAACTGCGGCATGTCCGGAGACGCCCATGCCGAACAAGGCATCCGGCGTCAGGTGAGCCTCCTTGCAGAGGGAAGCATCGAGAAGATGAAAAAGCTGGGCATTGAGGTGGGGCCCGGCGATTTTGCCGAGAATCTGACCATTTCCGGTATGGAGTTGCATAGCCTGCCGCCGGGAACGCAACTGCTGGCAGGGGCAGAAGTTCTTCTGGAAATAACACAGATCGGCAAGGCCTGCCACAAGGGGTGCGCAATATTTAAAGAGGTAGGGACTTGCATCATGCCCAAGGAAGGAGTCTTTGCCCGGGTGGTTAAGGGTGGTGTCGTCAACACCGGCGATACTGTCGAGGTAGTGAAGGAAGCTTGATTATCTAGAATATTGGCAGACTGAGGAATATAACTATGATTGAAGCAAAGGAAATGGACCTGGCGGCGTTAGTGGACTCCCTGTGTGTTACGAACAACGGCTTTTCCGGGGCCATGCGCCGGGATCAGAATGACCAGCCCCTTCCCTCTCGGGATGTGATCATTGAAATCGTCGAAGCCCTGCGCTCCGCCCTGTTTCCCGGATATTTCGGCTTTTCGGGACTCCGGGCAAGCAGCGTCCACTTTCACGTGGGAGCCACCCTGGATCGCCTGCGCCCGATTCTTGAGGAACAGATAAAGAGGGGACTCTGTTTCTCCTGTGTCCGGGGATACGCTTCCATCAAAACCCCCCATCCCAGAGATTACTGCCCCGAATGTGATCATCGCCCCGAAGACGTCACCAATCGCTTTCTGGCCCGCCTTCCCGCTATCCAGCGCCTCCTGTCCACGGATGTTCAGGCCTCCTTTGAAGGCGACCCGGCTGCTTCCAGCTCCGATGAGGTCATCTTCTGTTATCCCGGCCTCCTGGCGATCACCAATTACCGCCTTGCCCACGAACTCCACTTACTGGAGGTACCTCTCATCTCCAGAATGATCACCGAGTATGCCCACAGCATTACGGGAATCGATATTCACCCCGGGGCGAACATTGGCAGATATTTCTTCATCGACCACGGCACGGGAGTGGTCATCGGGGAAACCTGCGTCATTGGCGACCGGGTGCGCATTTATCAGGGGGTGACACTGGGGGCCAAGAGTTTCAAGTTAGACGAAGAGGGCAAGCCGATCAAGGGTATTCCCCGTCATCCCGTCGTGGAAGATGACGTGACAATCTATTCCGGGGCAACCATCCTGGGCCGCGTCACCATCGGCAAGGGCTCCGTTATCGGCGGCAATGTCTGGCTTGTCGAAAGCGTCCCCCCCTACAGCCGGATTTCCCAGGCCCAGATCCGGCAGGAGCATTATGAAAACGGCGCCGGGATCTGAATCGCTGTGGATACATTCCCTGCGGCTTGCCGCAGGTCCTTCATTCCGGCCCGATCCGGGGTCCGGCATGAAGAATAATAGCCTGCTACGTGCAGTAAGAAGGTTAATTGGGGGGGGAACCCCTGAAAAAATATCGGGATAAGGGAGAATTCATATGGCCAGCGTAAATCTTAACAAATGTCCCAAGGTTTATATTCTCGAGACACACCGTTCCAAAACGCCCGATTCCACCCTTCAGTTTATTGAACGGATCAAGGAAACGGTGGGGATGATGTCATTCCGGAACGCCACGGAAGTAGACAGGATCGGGATTCAGGTTTTCACCTGTGATCGCATCAGACCTGATGGTTCAATGACAAGTCACACCGGCAAAGGTGTTTCTCCGATCCAGGCCCAGGTCTCCATCACCATGGAGGCGATCGAACGCTACTGCTCCGAATTCAAAGAAGAATATCTGGATAAGCTTGTCCGGGGTAGTTACAACCAGCTTAAATCAAAGTTTAACGTCCTCGATCCCCGGGAAATGATTCTTTCCGGGTTGAGCGATTATGATCACGACTTGGAAATCCACTGGGCATGGGGAAGCGATCTATCCAAAGGCGAAGAGATTCTCGTTCCGGCCTGCGCGGTATATCATCCTTTCCACGAAGACAAAATATTGATGATGAACACCCATACCAATGGTATTGCCGCCGGGAATACCATGGAGGAGGCGGTTATTCACGGTCTTGCTGAGGTTGTAGAACGAGACGCCTGGAGTATTGCCCAGTATACACAGCATTTCCATGATGCCATCTTTATCGAAGACGACCGGGAGAACGATTTCATCATCGGCATTTTTGAAAAGTTTGAAAAAGCGGGAATCGAAATAGTGGCTAAGGATCTTACCACTGATGTAGGGATACCTGTGGTTGCTGCTTTTTCCCGCGATTTGCAAAACCGGACCATGGAGACCATAGATGGCTTAGGAGCCCATCTGGATCCCAAGGTGGCTACGGTGCGCGCTCTCCTCGAGATTGCGACAACCCGCGCCCTTTTTATCCAGAAATACGGCCTGGAAGGGATGTGCGAAACGGCTCCTCTTTATCTTCGCCAGGGGGAAGATGAAAACTTCCGTTTCTACGCCTATAATCAAAAGGGGATTAAGGAACTGGAGGTAGGCTACAGCACCGACATATATGACGACATTAAAAGCATGCTTGCCAAGCTCCGAGCCCGGGGGCTGGAGCGGGTGATCGCCGTCAATCTCACTCGGTCCGATGTGGACATTCCCACGGTCCGGATGATCGTCCCCGGCATGGAGACTTTTTGTTTTGACAAAACAAGGGTTGGGGAAAGGGCCATGAAGGCTCTTGCTGAGGAAGCTTGATTTCCTTTATAAGCTGTCGAAGAGGGCTTCCACCCTGGTCCGGATCTGTTCGACGTCGCCGTCGGAATAGTCCGTTTCAATCTTCAGGCACGGCAGGCCATGTCGCTCTTGCGCATGCTTCATGATTTTATAGGACTCCACGTTGTAGGCGTGACAGGCGTGGAGAACTACATCGATGACGACGTCGGGCTTGAACCTCTTGATCATCTCATCTAGCATGGAGAGGCGTTCGCCGTTCGGTGTCATACAGGAACAAGGGATCTTCAGGGTCGCTTCCGCAACCGCCCGCAGGGGATCGCCGGTTCCCTCCTCGATACGGATGGAATAACCCTTCATCCCGCTGCATGCCTCCAGGGCAACAATGACCCCGCCGGCTTCCTCGATGATCTTCAATACCTTGCTTGCGTCCCCCCCGATGGGACAGCCGCTCACGAGGACCCGGGGGGAATCGGAAGTTCCGTAATAAATCCCTGATGTTATGCGATTATCCAGCGTGCGGGAGATGTCTGCCATAAGAGTCTGGAGCTCGCCGCTATTCGTGACTGCATCGAGACCGATGACATCGTATAGCTCCTGCCAGTTGAGAGGAGGAGGATGCAAGGCGGCATAATCAAAAAACCCGTCGATAAGGCGGCTCTTTTTGTTTGTCTCCCTGATTTCCGCCTCGAGTCGGTCCACGGCGATATTGGCCTGGAAAGTCGTTTCCAGAAAGGTCTTGAGCTTGCGAACCATCTCCGTCCATCGTTCCCGGACGTCCTCCTCATCGGGCAGTTGGGGGAGATCCATAACGTGGGTAGGCTTGAGATGGGAAATAAGTTCGAACATCTTCTTTTTCCCGTCGCAAGTTGTCTCGCCGATTACGGCTTCCGAGAGTTCAAAGAGGAGACAGGTATTGGTGCGGATAAACCCGAAGCTGGATTTGATCAGGGGGCAGAGATTGGCGGGCAGGACTGTCTCCGCCGCCGGAATTGTCCTTTGCGAAGAGGCGCAAAGGGAAACGGGGACGGCCCCGATGGCCCGGATCAGCTCCACGGGGGCGTAACCGCAATATAAACCGACAACGGGGAGCCCCTGCTCCCTTATTTTAAGAATGTAATCAAGAAACCGGCCGGCGGGATCCGACTTATAACGGTCGTTGATCAGCGGGCCGAGAATATTAGAGACTATCAAACAATGCCTCCACGCGGGTCCGGATCTGTTCGACGTCGCCGTCGGAGTAATCCGTTTCGATTTTCAGATACGGCAGATTATGCTTGCTTTTGGCATGGTTCATAATCTTGTAGGACTCGATGTTATAGGAATGACAGGCATGGAGGACAACTTCGATGACCACGTCGGGCTGGAAACGGGCGATGGTCTTGTCCAGTTCGTCCAGTCGCCGCGTATTGGGGGTCATACAGGAGCAGGGAAGCTGTAGATAGCGGGCGGCAACGGCGGCGATGGGATCGCCCGTATTCTCTTCAATTTCTGTCATAAAGGGTTTCATCCCCGTGCATGAATCCATGGCTACGACCACTCCGCCCGCCTCTTCGATGATCTTGTAAACCTTTGTGGAATCGCCGCCGACGGGACAACCGGTAACCAGCACACGGGGGGCGGAGGCGGTTCCGTAATGAACGCCTTTTGCTTCTCTTTCTTCAATCGTCTTGAAGACCTCCTGAAAGGTCGCCTGGAGATCCTCAGTGGTAGCCACCTGGGCCAGAAAGGCCAGTTCGTACGTCTCGCTCCATTTCAGGAGGGAGGGTTTTTTTGCTGCATAGTCGAAAACGCGATTCATCAGGCGGTTTTTGACATTTGTGGCCTTGATTTCTTTTTCTATACCTTCCGGAGCGGCCGATGAGGCAAATGTCTTTTCCAGAAACCCCTGGAGCTTGGTGACCATCACGGCCCAGTTGGCCAGGGCTTCCTTCTCGTCAGGCAATTGGGGCAGGTCCATGACAAACATGGGTTTGTACTCTGAGATCAGCTCAAACATCTTCTTTTTGCCGTCGCAGGTGGTTTCCGCCACCACGGCGTCGGAAATGCCGAAGAAGGGGCAGGTATCGGTGATAATGAACCCGTAACTGGATTTGATGAGGGGGCAGAGATTGGCGGGCAGGACCGCTTCCGCCGCTGCGATGGTCTTGTTAGCAAAGGCGCAGAGAATAGCCGGCACGGCCCCGACAGCGCGGATTACCTCCATGGGGGCGTAACCGCAGTAAATGCCCGCCACGGGCATCCCGCTCGATCGTTTGTTCTGGATATACTGAAGGGCTCGCTTGGCGGCTTCGCCGACAAATTCGTCTTCGATCAGGGGTTTCACATCAGGAACATTAAATGTCATCTTTCTTTTCCTCCGTTATTTTTTAAATAATTCAACCATTTTTAGCCGCCAAGAGGGCGCATCCCAGGGCGCCGATGATCTGCGGATCCTGCGGGGTGCGGATATTTCGCCCCAGGGCTTTCTCGATCTCCTTCTGCATGCAACCGTTCAGGGCCACCCCGCCGGCAAAGATTACATCATCAGCGACTAATACCCGTTCCAGAAGGGAGACTGCCCGGGCGGCAATGGCCCGGTGTATTCCTAATGCAATCGACGGCCTCGCTATCCCCCGGGCAATGGTGGAAATGACCTCCGATTCGGCGAAAACGGTGCACATGCTGTTGATGGGATGGGATGTTTCCGCAGACATTGCCTCGGTCATGAAGTCGCCCAGAGACAAGCCCAGGGCGGTGGCCATGATTTCGAGAAAACGGCCCGTTCCGGCGGCGCACTTATCGTTCATGTGAAACTTGTCGATCCTGCCGTCCGCGGTGAGGGAAATGGCTTTGGTATCCTGACCGCCGATATCCAGGATAGTGCGGCAGGAAGGGAAAACCGCCCGGGCCCCCAGTGCAAAGGCCTTGATCTCGCTGACCGTTTCGCACCGGAGATATTCCTTAACCAGATGGCGGCCATAACCGGTAGTCACTAGTGGTCCTTCAGGAGCATCGTCGAGGATTTTCCGGCAGACGGCGAGGGGATCGTAGGATGTCAGGACCTTGTGGGTCAAAGCGATAGCATCGTTTTTCCAGACCACCAGCTTGATGGTCCGGGAACCGATATCCAGACCGAGGGTCGTCACGGATGATTACCCATTCCTTTACAATAAATAGGTATTTTGAAAAACAGGCTTGAGAGCGAATAATCAGGTGCAAAAGGCCCCCTCTCGTTGTGTAGATACCTCGGAATATTTGGAACTTTTCGGATCATTTCCTCTTGCCTAAAAATCTCTGCCGGAGCTCCGGCAGAGGTTAAATAAATGATATAATAAATGAACTGACGACAACGCGCGCCGTTTTTCCATTTGTAAATATTATCCAAGTCGAAACCTTTACAACGTTTACTGCGATACATGTTAACGTGTGCGGTGTCTCGACAATCTACCGTAAACTGCTTTCTTCCTAAAGTTTCTTTACCAGCTTGCTCGCAGGCCCCAGCGCCTGGACCTTCGCCGTCACCCCCTTGATGACCTGGGTAAAACGCTCACCTTCGGAGGCGGAAACCCAGGTAAACATGCTTCTGTCGCCTTCCATACCGATGTAGTCCAGGAATCCTTTCAAAGTCGCGAACTTGCGGCGCGCCACTAAATTTCCTGAGATATAGTGGCATTCACCAGGATGACAACCGGAAACCAGAACGCCGTCGGCGCCAGTCTGCAGAGCTTTCACGATGTAAAAAGGGTTGATCCTCCCCGTGCAGGGAACGCGCATAATGCGCACATTCGGCGGATACTGAATCCTGCTGATACCAGCCAGATCGGCTCCCGCGTAAGTACACCAGTTGCAGACGATGGCAACTATTTTGGGTACCCATTCTTTGTTTGCTAAATTTTCAGCCATATATTCTCCCTCCCTTGGAAAGATTTGATAATATCGTAAAGCCTGAACCCATAGCTGAATCAATGAAATCGCTATTTATTGGTTTAACCCGATGGAAAAGGAATAAATATCAAATATTGGACCCGGCGGTGGCTAGTCCAAAACTTCGAAAGACATGCCGAAGATGCGTTCATGGTCGTCAACCAACAAGGTGAATAAGCATCGGTCTTTAACAAATTTATAGGGTGAATCTCCTGTGGAAAAACCCGCTCGCCGGATAATCTCCTTCCCCTTGGAAAACGCATCACCGATATGAATATTGAACATGCTGGTTTCTTTGTTCCGGGTGGTAATTCGTCTGATGCGGTCATTGAATCCGTAACTGACGGTAAGATCCAAAGGATCGTAAATGTACTCAAACCCTTTAAGACAAGGCTCTTTTATCGGCACAATGCCACGAATGCTTTTGTCGTCATGAGCGGAGAAAAGGGAAAGCCCAAAGACGTTTATTTGTTTGTTGAGTTCTTCGCCGCCAAGCCTGTTTGCCAGACAGCCCGTCAATAGAAAAATTATAATGCCGAGCAGAACCATGGAACGCATTGATTCTATTCGATAATGAGCCTGTAACTTCTTAATCATCTCCAATCTGAACACTGGATCACCTTTCCCACTTCCGCTGTCGATGCTTCATCTCGTCAGCTATATTTTCTGCCAGTAAACTACATGTGCAAAATTGGTTAGTTAGGCCGACCCTTTCCCATAGAGATCGGCCTGACTAACCTGAAGTTCTATTGATTTTTTACTTAACAACGGCAGGGTACCCATACTCCAGCCATCCCGTAATGCCGCCAGGGTAACGATAGACATTTTTATAGCCGTTCTCGACCAGGATTTTCGCTCCCCAATGGCTTCTTCGGCAGGCCGTGAAACCGCAGTAGACAACGATCGTCTTTTCTTTGTCCGCTCCTGCTGCATCCAGGATCGTCTTTTTGTCGAAGGGGGTTAATTCTTTTTCCGTTTTTGGCATCGGGCAATTGATCGACCCGGTGATATGGGCATTGTTGTAATCTTCTTTCGGGTGCGAATCGATCAATACGAGCGGTTTTTTATCAGTCAGCCACTTATTCAAGGTCTCTGCGCTAACCAACTGGTAGCCGCCGCTTTTAACATCTGTGACAAGGGTCATAGACGCTTTCTCAATCGGCGTTTCCAGGCCTTTGGGGGATGTCCCCACACCGGCGCAGGCAGCCAGGTTTAAAACAGACAGTAACGCGACAAAAACAATCCACTTTTTCATAAAACACATTCTCCTTTCCAATTTGATATAAATACGCATCGCATTCTAAATGCTATGGCACTTTCCATAACGGATAATCCGGTAGGGCTGGGCATAGACCACTCCCTTTACGGAAAAAATCCTTAATTCTTTTGAAATAATTGCGAAGTTTGGATACTGATTAACCAATTATACCTCCTGATATCGCCATGCCGCATTCTCCGCGGCATGACCAGCAGAAGGCTAATCGGCCAAGGGCGGGAAAACGGCAGGACGGCGTTGTGCGGAGAACCACCCGGGTTCTCTACCAGCGCCTCATATTAACGGGGTGAAGAATAATAATAAATAACTCATCGATTTCACTCTTAATCCATCCAGAAAAAGCATAATGTAACGGTGAGCTTATAGACAATCCCAAGGAGCATGTCAATAACAATATGGCCGATGGATATGTGGACACAGATTGCCCCATTGCATTAATGGACGCTATACTTCTTTGATTTGGCAGGGAGCTTCTTCGAGGAAAAGATTTTTTTTAATGAGAGCATTTTTTTTCTTGACAAAAGTTTTCCAATCGATTATACACCATTCCCATCAAAACAGTAGGGATTGTGTTTGCTGGTTCAAATTATAAGTGAAAGACCAATCAAAGGGCGATTAACGAAATTATGAAGGATAATTCAAAATTACAGAGAATCAATACAGAGGGACATGGTCATCGCAAAGACGCTGCCCGCCTGCCCATAATGATGTGTTGTCCTATGCATACCCGCCGCCGGAACTGGGGAGGTTCGTTCATGTAATTTACTGACAACAGTCATAGCAGATACAAGACGACGAAGCCCACCAACCGGAAGCGATATGCAACGGTTGGTGGGCTTTTTATTTTTTGACAACAAACAAATTAAAAGACAGGAGGAAAAGAAAATGACGGAAAGAAGATTGGAAACATTGGCATTACATGCGGGACAGGAAATTCCCGATCCCACGACAGGCGCCCGGGCGGTACCCATTTATCAGACGAGTTCGTATGTATTCAAAGACACGGGCCACGCCGCAAATCTCTTTGCTCTCAAGGAATTCGGCAACATTTATACGCGGATCATGAACCCCACGACGGATGTCTTTGAAAAGAGGATCGCCGCCATTGAAGGAGGGACGGGCGCATTGGCCGTGTCCTCGGGACAGGCCGCAGAAACATTTGCGATCCTGAACATCACCCAGGTGGGGGACGAGATTGTGTCTGCGGATAATCTCTATGGCGGAACCTATCAGCTCTTTCACTATACCCTTCCCAAACTGGGACGGACGGTCAAGTTTGTCGATTCAAAAAAGCCGGAAGCGTTCAAAGCGGCAATCACGGAAAAGACCAGAGCAATCTATGCCGAGAGCATCGGCAATCCCAAGTTGGATGTCCCCGATTATGAAGCGATCGCGAAGATTGCCCATGAGGCGGGAATCCCCTTCATTGTCGATAACACCGTCGGAGTCGGATTGATAAAACCGATCGACTACGGAGTAGATATCCTGGCCACGTCGGCGACAAAGTTTATTGGCGGACATGGCACTTCTATCGGCGGGGTGATCGTCGACGCCGGAAAGTTCAACTGGGGAAACGGAAAGTTTCCGGAGTTTACCGAACCGGACCCGAGTTATCACGGGCTGAAATTCTGGGACGTCTTCGGCAACTTCCCCGGCCTTGGCAACGTGGCCTTCATCATCAAGGCCAGGGTTCAACTGCTCAGGGACATCGGAGCAAGCCTTAGCCCCTTCAATGCATTTCTGTTTCTCCAGGGACTGGAGACCTTACCATTAAGGCAGAAACAGCATTCGCAAAACGCCCTGGAAGTGGCAAAATTCCTGAGAAAACACCCCCAGGTAAGTTGGGTCAATTATCCCGGTCTGGTGGATCATCCCAGTCATACCCTGGCCGTAAAGTACTTCGGCAGTCACTATGGGGCGCTGGTCGGGTTCGGCATCAAGGGAGGATTGGAAAAAGGAAAAAAATTCATCAATTCCGTCAAACTTCTTTCACATCTGGCCAATATCGGCGACGCCAAGAGCCTTGTGATTCATCCCGCGTCCACGACTCATTCCCAATTGACAAAAGAAGAACAGGAAGTAACGGGTGTAACGGAAGATTTTATCCGCCTCTCCATCGGTCTCGAAAACGTGGAAGATATTAAGGAAGACATCGATCAGGCCCTGCAACAGGCAGCTTGACCTAAATGAAAGGAAGTTGAAAAATGAAGATATATGAAGATATTACCAAAACCATTGGGCGAACTCCGCTCGTCGCATTGCATCGAATGTCCAACGGGACAAAGGCCCGGGTAGTTGCGAAACTGGAGTCCTTCAACCCCTTGTCCAGTGTGAAGGACCGGATCGGCGTAGCCATGATCGAAGACGCCGAAAAGCGAGGTCTGCTGAAGCAGGGCGCCGTCATCATCGAGCCTACGAGCGGCAACACGGGCATCGCCCTGGCTTTCGTTGCCGCCGCGAAAGGCTATCGCCTGATTCTCACCATGCCGGATACCATGAGTCTGGAAAGGCGGCAGCTCCTGGAGATATTTGGAGCGGAGCTTGTCCTGACGCCGGGCGTCGAAGGCATGAAAGGCGCCATCAGCAAGGCCGAGGAACTGGCGGCGGCGATCACCGACGCAGTCATTCTCCAGCAGTTCAATAACCCGGCGAATCCCGAGATCCATCGTCGGACGACGGCCGAGGAGATCTGGAATGATACGGACGGCCAGGTGGATATCCTTATTGCCGGCATCGGCACCGGAGGGACCATTACCGGCGTAGCCGAAGTGATCAAGAAAAGGAAACCGTCATTCCAGGCTATCGCCGTCGAGCCCGAGGCATCGCCGGTGCTCTCGGGTGGGCAGCCGGGACCCCATAAAATTCAGGGGATCGGCGCCGGCTTTGTCCCTCAGGTGCTTAACCGGGAGATCGTCGACGAGATAATCAAGGTCTCCAATGAAAATGCCGGGATTGTGGCCAGGCGTCTGGCCAGGGAAGAAGGTATTCTCGTCGGCATATCGAGCGGCGCCGCCCTCTGGGCCGCTCTGGAGGTGGCAAAAAGACAGGACAGTCAAGGGAAACTCATCGTGGTCGTTCTTCCCGATACGGGAGAACGGTACCTATCCACCTGGTTGTTCAAAGAATAGAGGTAGAGTTATCAAATGGATACACAAGAGAGATATAAACTGAATGTTCAGTTGGCGCAAATGCTGAAGGGCGGTGTCATCATGGACGTGACCAACGTGGAGCAGGCAAAGATTGCCGAGGAGGCCGGCGCTGTGGCCGTCATGGCCCTGGAACGGGTGCCGTCGGATATCCGCAGGGATGGCGGTGTGGCCAGGATGTCCGACCCGGCCATGATTACCGCAATCAAGGAAGCCGTCACCATCCCGGTGATGGCCAAGGCGAGAATCGGTCATTTCGTGGAAGCGCAGATCCTGGAAGCGCTGAAAATCGACTATATTGATGAGAGCGAGGTGCTGACGCCTGCGGACGAGGAATGCCATATCGACAAGATAAAATTTTCCATCCCCTTCGTATGCGGCGCGAGAAACCTCGGCGAGGCCCTGCGCCGCATTGCCGAGGGAGCAGCCATGATCCGCACTAAGGGTGAGGCGGGAACGGGAAATGTTGTTGAGGCAGTCCGGCACATGAGAACAATGAACAGGGAAATAAGGCAACTTCTTAATATGCCTAAGGAAGAAGTGACAAGTTTTACCAAGATAAACGGCATCCCTTATGAGCTGGCCCTACATGTTCGTGAACTGGGACGGTTGCCCGTTGTCAACTTTGCCGCCGGTGGTATTGCCACCCCGGCAGATGCAGCTTTGATGATGCAGCTCGGCTGCGATGGCGTCTTCGTCGGCTCCGGCATTTTCAAGTCGGCGAACCCATCCGTCCGTGCTCGTGCTATCGTCAAGGCGACTGCCTACTATGAAGATCCCATTAAGGTTCTTGAGGCATCCATAAATCTTGGCAAGGCAATGACCGGTCTTGAGATCTCTGAGATTCCGGAAGGACAACTTCTCGCCGGAAGGGGCTGGTAAATATGATAGGCTTCTTGATCTTCATGGGGAAGTTTTGAAATTATTGACGATCAATAAGACTTAACGGTATGTATTAATAAGCGAATAACCTTAGTGCTGTTGCCGTCCCTTAATCTGAATCAGGGTCCTTCCGGTCGCAGGAAAACTCTTGGCGATCATCGCGATAGAAGATACAAGCCGTGGTCAATTCTTTTTTTAGCTTTGCCCGGGCGCGGTGCAGCCTTATCTTGGTTGCCTGGAGGGTTAACCCCAGGATGTCTGCAATCTCAGCGTCGCTCATTCCTTCCAGTTCACTGAGGACGATGACGGAGCGGTAAGTTTCGGGCAGTGTTTGGATGATTTCCCGGATGCAACCGTTCATTTCCTGGCGAATGACCCGCTGCTCCGTGGAGGCCACCAACTCACCTGTCCAGATGTTTTCATCTTCTTTGGTTTCCGTGATGGCCTCCACGGGCAGGAGCTTTTCCCCGGCGTGACGATTAAATGGACGACGAAGTTTGTCCCGTGCTGCATTGGTTGCAATATGATAGATCCAGGTGGCTAATCTGGATTCGCCCCGAAAGCTTCCCAAACCCTGGCCGATTTTTACAAATACCTCCTGGGTCAGGTCTTCTGCTTCGTTTTCTCCGACCATCCGGGTCAGATAACGGGAGATCTTTCCTTGATACTCATCATAGACTTGCTGAAATCTTATTTCCTCACTGTCCATAATACTCATCACCGGCGCTTTTTTCCATTTTATACCATTCCATCGCTATGAGCAACAACAGGAAGCTTCGCGGTTATCACATGCTTGTTGAGGAAGGTCATTGCTAAGCAGGTTCATGGCGAGTTTGTCCATGCTGGCCGTCGCTCCCCTCCTGACTATTTTGGCTGCTTCCACCGCCTCCATGATCTCGCTACGGTCAATGCCAGATTCCAGTGCCCTGGCGACATGATATTCCAGGCAGGGGTGGCAATTTGCCCCTATGGACGCCCCCACCGACAGTAATTTCTTCATCCGATCATCCATATTCATCCACCTTGTTTTCCCTTCATTTTTTCTATGTCTGCCTTCAGATCACCGATCTCTTTTTTCATCTCTTCAAGATCCGCAGAACCGACACCGCCGAAGCAGCAGAAACGCCTGTTGCCCCTTCGCGACCTGAAAAAAACACACATCGTTATGCACAGGGCAATACCTACGAGCGGTACTACCCACCACCATGCCCACACGGGCCACGACCCTCCACACCACCCGCACATAGCTTTACCTCTCCATATTTTCCCGGGCTTTATCCATTGATTTCCCGGCTAATCAGTAAACGTCTATTTCGACGATCCCGCACCCTGAACAAAAGAGGACATCATTCCCATTTTGTCGCCGCAGAAGGACTGCATCTTTTCCATCATTGCCGACTTATCTTTTTCGGGCATATCCTTCATGTTACTGCATGGACACATCGCCGCCATTTTCTCACAACAGGCTTTCATCTTCTCTTTATCTTCCTCCGACATTCCCCTAAAGAATCCTTGCATCAATGAGCCAAACATCTTTTCCATTTTCTACCTCCGTTTGATTTTTTGCGCTGATTTAACTCTATAGACGAGAAGAAGTCCCCAAAAGATACACGGGGAAAATAATTTCTTGGTGTTTAATAATCGGCGAAAGATGGATGCCATACCGATCAAGAGCAACAGGTTCCCCCTGCCTTGCCCATGGACGGATTTTTGGGATCGACGAAGCAACAGCAGGAAGCGCTTTCCCGGTTCAACATCCCGTTGATCACCGCTGCGGCACATCCGACCCCGGCCTCAACGGACACGGCGCCGACGGGACAATTGAGACTACAGGCTCCGCATTCCATACAGGCGTCGCGATTCCTGATCAGGACACGTTTTCCATCGATCGCCAGTACCCCATGGGGGCAGACCTCCAGGCACATACCGCAACCGGTACATTTATCACTATCGACCCTTAAGGTGACGACATCCTTCAAATAGGTCAAATCCTTCATTTCATCCTCCTTAAAAAAAACGAGAAGCCAGTAAAATGGCAAAACCGTAAAGACCAGCGCCGATTTCCAGAGGCAAGGCCCAACGCATTTCCCGCTTCACCCCGGAAAGAGAAGTGTATGTGGAAGCGCCGGTGAAGTTCATGGCCAGATAGGCGGAAAGCGCCGGAATTATGAGCAGCCAGGCTCCTCCGAACAGGATCTCCCGCCAACTCCGGAGATCACCTCCCCATGCATAGAGCAGGGCGATGGCTAGCGGCAGTCCGACAGCGATTCCTTTTGTTGTAAAGGCCCGTCCCGGCAGATAGGGGAGGAGAAGGGGAGTTAAGACCGCACCGGAAAAAATGGCGCTTAAAAAGGCAATTAACGAAAATATGCCATCATGAGTCATATTTTGTACGAATCCCCCGGCCCCGCCGAAACCGCTGGTGAGGAGCAGGATGGGAATGATGACCAGAGCAGGCTTCAGTACGGCGACTATTTCAATGGGAATGAGGACGGCGCGCTCCCGCAGAGGGAAGGCTTTCCGTCTCATTGCGGCTGTCGCCCGGAGGCCGGCGTCGAGATAGGCGGCGACATCCCGGGCGAGAATTGGCCCGTAATGGACCTTAAACCCAGACTGTTTTCTGACCAGATGGGCGGCTACGCCGGGAGCGCCAAGTTGGGGCAGGATCAGATCACGGTGCTTCACCACATCTTTCAAGCCACTGGCCGTGATCCGGCGGATTAGTTCTTCCGTTCTGAAGGTTCCTTTACCGGCGGCGCACCAGACGTTGATTCCGTCCGTGTCGAGGACGAGGATCCAGACATTCCGCCCCGGTAAGGCCTCCCGGAGGCAGTCGAAGGTCATCTTGTAGTTGGCCGTGACTAGGACGGGGGAAGACTCGTCGGGCGAACCGAGGGCGTACAGACCCGGATCGACGGCATAGTGCATCCTGCCGACTCCCCAGCGCGCCTTGATCGAACCCCAGCGGTCACAATATGTCAGTGCTGACGAAACCTGGGGAATCCTTCCCGAAGTACCTGCCACGGAACCGTCTACAAACGCCTGATCCAGGCGGGGCGGGCTCAGCGAGACCTCGCTGCCCGAAGCCGCGCAGGCCGTAAGGGGAGCCATGGGTAGAGGTAGCAGGACCTGCCTATTCGCGAGATCATTTGCACAAGCTTTCACCGTATACCCCCCGCAAGAACCCACAGTCCCCAGGCAACGAGTATCAAACCGGCCGTCCGGCTGAGCCAGATATTGTCCGTGATCTTCTCCAGAAGCATGAAGGCGGTGAGTGCCGCCATCCAAATCATATTCATGACACCCAGCACAAAGGAGAGAATCATGAGAATCCAACAGCAGCCAACGCAGAACATGCCTGCCTTCAGGCCCATGATCAGAGCGCCTCGCCGTCCCTCCCGCCATTCCGTCATCAGGAATCCAAGTGGTGAACGACACTTGGCCATGCAGGCATCCCGAAAGGGCGTCCATTGGAAAATACCGGCAGCAAGGAGTAGCGAACCGCCTAAGAGGGGACTGGTAATAACCATGTGATGCGTGAGCAGCGCAGAGAGATGAAGACCCCACTGGGCCAGCGTGGCCAAGCCGCTATATGCCGTCCAGATGGCAAGGTATCCCAGCACGAAGAGCCATGTCGGGATGAGGGGAGTCTCTCCTTTTGTCTGCTGTCCGTTGACAGTGGCAAACATCATGATCATGGGCGTGGCAGCGGGAAGCATCATGGCTGCCATCATAATGGTCCACATGACGAACAAATGTATGATATCCCCTACCCCCCAGTGCATCAGGCAGGGCTTGGCCATATTCATTCCTGTTCCTAGCATGTTCATCGCCATATGAATCATGTATCCCCAGGCGAAAACAGTTATCATGGCAAGACCGGAAAATATGATCAGCCGGTCCTTATGGAACAGGTTCAGCGTAGCCAGTTTTTCAGAAATAAACCTTTTAGTGTCTGTCATTGCGCCGTCCATGAAAATTTTGAATACAGGGCATGAGTTCCTTTGGTCGAGAATGTGTAGTCGTCTCCGTCTTTCCACCACGTTTCCCCCGAAGCAACGACCTGACGTGTTGAATGAAGATAGTTGAACATATTCTCGAGCACTACGGTCTGATCCCGATCCTGACCGCGAAGACACTCGACCGTCGTATCAAAGATATCTTCGACCCACATCCGCTTCTTCCTCCCCTGATCATCGAAGTGGATCGGTAAATAACGGGTCGGCCTGCGCTTTTCAACGAACCGGCTGAGGATGACCCAGGGACCGCCTGACTTCCCTGTGAGGATGTCCTCGATCGCGTTGCGCTGGATATCATCCGCCCGTTCGTCGATAAAGATCGTCTCAACCCATTTCCCGTTGAACATCAATTGGGGTGTATCATACAGAATGATGACGTTGAGACCATGAAGAGGAATTCCATTGAATTCGCCTTCATCGATGTGAATTGACCAGTGACCCAAACACCGATCATAAGTGCAGAGCTGTTTAAAAGAAACATGGGCCGGACAGACGATCTGGCAGTTGCAGTTTTCAAAAAGGAGCCCTTTGGCCCACCATTTATTCGTTGTATTTGTTGTCTCCGGCATTAATATTCCTCCTTTTCCGATCAAATTCAGTTCATTTTACCTCAAATTGAATATTCAGTCAAAATATATTAAATCAGATTTATCAGATAATACGGAATATAATCAATGGTAAGAAATTTGTCAAGTATCAAATGAGATTTTTTTACTTGATTTTTAAAGGGTGATCAAAAAAAATGAAATCAAAACCTTGAAGGGGTGGATAACTTTCAGATATAAGGGGACGTCGAAACATGATAATGAATCTCCCTACAGCCGAATCTTCTGGCCCAACTACGGCAAGAGCTGTGTGAGCGCGATGTCGGGATTTAAGGATGTATGGGAATATTCTTAAAAAAAAGGTTTAATGCTGTACTGTATCAAACAAAAAAGGAGGAATTTTATTATGAAAAAAGCGATATGGATAATGCTGGTTGTTTTACTGGTTACGGGTTCAGCCTGGGCCAAGGATTTTTCCCTGACGAAAAAGGCCGGGCCTTACACGGTTCTGATTGCTATCGACAAGAACCCACCGGTGACAGGTCTGAATAAAATGACCATCGGAATCAAGGATGGCGGCGGCAAAGATGTCACCGATGCGGGAGTGGCGGTGGATTACGGCATGCCCGCCATGCCCGGCATGCCTGCCATGAATTACAAGTCGGGCACAACTCTGAAAGACAAGCAGTATGTGGCAAACCTGGATTTCTCCATGTCCGGTCCCTGGAGCATAACCGTCAAGATTACGCGAGCGGGAAAGACGCAGGCGGTGAAACTAAATGTGGATGTCAAGTAATTACTTGAAATTCATTGGATATTTTCAGGTATTACTGCTCTTGGCGTCACCTGTAATGGCCCAGGATTTGAAACTGAATGACCTGGTTGGCGAGGCGCTTAAGAACAGCCCCGAAATACGGGCATTTCAGTCCAGGATCGAGGCGGCGAAGCAGCGGATTCCTCAGGCGAAAAGCCTCCCCGACCCACAGTTGACATTCGGCTACCAGAACGAGGGGTTCGACCGCTATAGCTACGGTGAGGAACAGGGTTCCCAGTGGATGTTCGGGGCATCCCAGCAGTTTCTCTTCCCAGGCAAACGCGCCCTGAAAGGCGAGATGGCGGCCCGCGATGCCGAAAGTCAGGAGGCCATGTACGAGCTTCTGAAGCTCAAGACCGTGTCGCGGGTGACGGAACTTTATTACGACCTTTTTCTGGCCCACAAGAATATCGATCTCCTGAAGAATCGGGAGGTTATTTTTATTCGCATCGAAGACCAGGCCCTCGCCCGGTACAGCACCGGGAAGGCGATGCAGCAGGAAGTTCTCATGGCCCAGACGGAAAAATACATGCTTCTTGAAAAAGAAGCCATGTTCCGTCAAAAGATCCAGTCCTTGGAGGCCATGCTGCGGGCGGTGGTCGGTCGTCAGGGGGGGGCGCCGCTGGCAAGGCCGCCCGAGAATCTGCCCTATCGGCTTTTTCTCCATGACGCCGACACCGCAGTGCAGACGGCGCTCCAGCACTCGCCTGAAATCAAGTCCCGGAACAAGATGATCGACGCCGCCGACGCCAGGGTCATGCTGGCCAAAAAAGACTATTTCCCGGATTTCAGCGTGAACGCCGGCTATTTCAACCGGACGGGTATTTACAAGGACATGTGGGGCCTGGCCTCAACGATCAATATTCCCATTTATTTCAAAACTAAGCAGGAACCGGCCGTTCTGGAAGCCAAAGCAGCCCTTTTGCAGGCCAAGCAGGAACTGGAAGCGACTAAGCTCATGATTGACGCCGCCATCCGGGACAATCTTTCCATGGTCAAATCGGCGGACAAACTCATGGACCTGTATAAGAACGGCCTGATTCCCAGAAACGCCCAAGATGTCGAGTCGGCTCTCTCGGGCTATGCCACAGGCAAGACGGAGGCCATTGTGATCCTCTCACGGGTCAAGGCGCTTCTGGAGTACGAAAACCAGTATTGGGTGCAGTTTACGGAAAGGGAGAAGGCCATGGCGAGGCTTCACGCGATCACGCAGGGTTTGGAAGAGACATCGGGAGGTGCAAAAAAGTGAATCACTCCTCGAGGAATGTCCTAGGTTTTGCTGTGTTGATAACCGCGGCAATCTTTTTTTTGACCACCCTAAATCTTTACGCCCAGGGCCATGCCGGGCACACGGCGTCGCCCACCGCCTCGCAGTCGAAAGCCGCTACCCCACAATCCAAGGTCGTTGCAACCCCGCAACCCAAAGCTCCTGCTGACCAGGAAAAGGTGGAAGAAGTTCCCCAGATCGAACTTACAACGGAGCAGATGCAGCGCATCGGCGTCAAGACCGTCACGGTGACCGCAAAGCCCCTGCAGAAAATCATCCGCACGGTGGGACGGATCGAGACAGACGAAAGGAACCAGACCACGATCAATGCCAAGGTCGAAGGATGGATCGAAAAGCTCTATGTGGACTATACGGGACGTTATGTAAAGAAAGGGGAACCCCTGGCGGATATATACAGTCCCGAACTGCTGGCGACCCAGCAGGAATTTCTCAATACCCTGAAATGGGCCGGTCGGCAGACCGATAAAAAAGCTCAGGACGGCCACGATCATTCGGCAACCGGAGTGCCGGATGCCACGTCGGACTTGCAAAAAATGCTGGAGAAAGACGCCTCCGCCACCCTCGATGCCGCACGGCAGCGGCTTCGCCTCTGGGATGTCTCGGGCGAACAGATCCAGCAGATCGAAAAAACGGGGAAACCCGTCCGGACCTTCACTCTCTATAGTCCCGTCAGCGGCTACATCACCCAGAAGATGGCCGTTGCCGGCATGAAGGTCATGCCCGGCGAAAAACTCTTCGATGTGGCTGATTTTTCCCGTCTCTGGATTATCGCCGACATCTATGAGTATGAGCTGTCCGCCGTGCGCGTCGGCCAGCCCGTCTCCGTCACCCTCAGCTATTTTCCGGGTCGGCAGTGGTCTTCCCGGATCGACTATATCTACCCCCTAATCTCCGCCGAAACCCGGACAGCGAAGGTCCGTCTGACCATGCCCAATGCGGACGGCCAACTGAAGCCCCAGATGTTCACCAACGTGGAGATCCGGATCGGCCTCGGCAGGCGACTATCCATCCCGGACTCGGCCGTAATTGATACGGGCAAGGGCCAAGTGGTCTATGTGGATCAGGGGAACGGCATCTTCGAACCCCGGGAGATCCGGACCGGAGTGCGGGCAGAAGGCGCCGTGGAAGTCCTGCGGGGTCTCAAGGCCGGGGAACGGGTGGCTTCGGCGGCCAATTTTCTCATCGACTCCGAGGCTCAGCTCAAAGGCGTGAAGCCCCTTTCCAAACCCTAAACAAAGTGAAAGGGCCTTCTCATGATCGCTAAAATCATCGAATTAAGCGCCCGGAATAAATTCGCCGTCTTTCTCATGATGGCCCTGGCGATTGTCTGGGGCTATTGGACCGTAAAGAACACGCCCCTCGACGCCCTTCCCGACCTAAGCGACACTCAGGTCATCATCTACACGGAGTGGCCGGGTCGGAGCCCCGATCTCGTAGAGGATCAGATTACCTACCCTATCACATCGACACTGCTTGCTGCCCCTAAAGTCCAGGCCGTGCGGGGTTTTTCCTTCCTGGGCAGTTCCTTCATCTACGTGATATTCGAGGAAGGGACCGATATTTACTGGGCGCGGAGCAGGATTCTGGAATACCTCCAGGCGGTGAAGAACAAGATTCCCGCCGACGTCAATCCCGTCCTCGGTCCCGATGCCACCAGCCTTGGGTGGGGGTTCTCCTACGCCGTTGTCGATGAGACGGGTGGCCATGATCTATCCGAACTGCGCAGCATCCAGGACTATATCATCAAACTGGGTGTGGAAAGTGTCCCCGGCGTCTCCCAGGTGGCGAGCCTCGGTGGCTTTGTAAAGCAGTACCAGATCACCGTCGATCCCAACCGCTTGGCAGCCTACAACATTCCCCTGACGAAGGTCATGGAGGCCGTAAGAAAGAGCAACCGGGATGTGGAGGGGCGCGTCCTTGAACTATCCGGTGTGGAATACATGATTCGGGGGCGGGGGTATATCAAGGGGCTGCAAGACCTGGAGAGTATCGCCGTGGGCGCGAACCCCGGCGGCACGCCTATCTATTTAAAGGATGTGGCCCGCGTTCAACTGGGTCCGGAGATCCGGCGCGGGCTTGCAGATTTGGACGGTCGCGGCGAAGTGGCCGCCGGGATTGTGGTCGTCCGCTTCGGTGAAAATGTCCTGAATGTAATCGAACGGGTGAAGGAAAAGATCAACCGCGACATCGCTCCGAGTCTTCCCAAAGGGGTTAAGATCGTCACGACCTATGACCGTTCGGATCTTATTCTGCGCTCCATGGCTACCCTCAAAGATGAGATTATCAAACTGACCGTGGCGGTAAGCGTGGTCTGTCTCGTCTTCCTTTTTCACCTGCCCAGCGCCCTGGTGGTGATCGTCACGTTGCCCATGGCCATGCTCATGGCCTTCATCACCATGTATTACCTGGGCGTTACCGCCAATGTCATGAGCCTCTCCGGCATCGCTATCGCAATCGGCGCCATGGTTGACGCCGCCATCATTATGGTGGAAAACGCCCACAAGAAACTGGAGGAGTGGGAACATGAGGGACGACCGGGGAACAGGACGGACGTCATCATTGATGCGGCCAAAGAAGTGGGACCGTCCCTTTTCTTCTCCCTGCTGGTCATCACCGTGGGGTTTCTTCCCGTTTTCACTCTCCAGGCCCAGGCGGGGCGGCTATTCAAACCCCTGGCTTATACGAAGACCTTTGCCATGCTCTTCTCTTCCTTCCTGGCCGTTACCCTGACGCCCGTCCTCATGACCCTGTTCATCCGGGGCAAGATCCGCCCTGAGGAGAAGAATCCCATCAGCTTAATCCTCCATAAGCTCTATGAGCCCGTGGCCCTTTTTGCCGTCCGTTTCCAGAAAACGGTGATCATTACCTCCGTCCTCATCATGGCCCTGACGATTTACCCGTTTATGAAGCTGGGTTCGGAATTCATGCCGCCTCTCTATGAAGGGACATTGTTCTATATGCCCGTTACGCTGCCCGGAGCGGCCGTCTCCGAGGTCGGGAAACTCCTCCAGATGCAGGATGAAATTCTGAAGAAAATCCCCGAGGTCGCCCAGGTCTTCGGCAAGGCCGGAAGGGCGGAGACGGCCACGGACCCGGCCCCCCTGGAGATGTTTGAGACGGTCATCAATCTGAAACCGGAAGAGCAGTGGCGTAAGGATATGACCGTGGATAAACTGAAGGATGAGATGAATGACGCCCTGACCATCCCCGGTGTAGCCAATTCCTTTACCATGCCCATTAAGGCCCGTATCGACATGTTGGCTACGGGCATCCGGACTCCCGTCGGGATCAAGATCCTGGGTCCGAATCTTGAAGAAATCGAAAAGATCGGTCTTGCCCTGGAACATCATCTAAAAGACATCCCCGGAACCAGGAGCGTCTATGCAGAGTGGGTGACGACGGGCTATTTTCTGGACATTTCCATAAAGCGGGAAGAGGCGGCGCGCTTCGGTCTCACCGTGGATGATGTGGGCGAGGTGATCCAGGCGGCCATCGGGGGCATGAACCTGACGGTGACGGTAGAGGGGCGGGCGCGGTATCCCGTTAATGTCCGTTATCCCCGGAATTTGCGCAGTGATGTGGAGCAACTCGAGCGGGTCTTGGTACCTGTCATGATGGCCAATCGGCCGGCTGCGGCGCCGGTTAATGCAGCGGGAGGAATGTCGGCGCCCCCGCCGATCCTCCAGGTGCCCCTGGGCGAAGTGGCGGATTTCAAGATCGTCAAGGGTCCCACCGCCATCAAAAGCGAAGAAGGACTTCTTACCGCTTATGTCTTCGTCGATTTTTCCGGCCGGGATATGGGCGGCTACGTGGAGGAGGCAAAGAAAAAAGCGGCGACGCTAAAGATCCCCGAAGGTTACCGACTTACCTGGAGCGGGGAATATGAGCATTTGATCAAAACCCATGAGCGGCTGAAAATGGTCATCCCCCTGACCCTTTTCATTATCTTCGTTCTTATCTACCTGAACACGCAATCAAAGGTAAAAACGATGATTGTTCTTCTCGCCGTTCCTTTTTCCCTGGTGGGATCCTTCTGGTTTCTCTATTTCCTTAATTATAACATGAGCATCGCCGTCTGGGTGGGGATTATTGCCCTGGCCGGACTCGATGCGGAGACGGGCGTGGTCATGCTCCTGTACCTTGATTTGGCCTATGAAAGGTGGAAAAAAGAGGGGAAAATGAATTCTCTGGCTGACCTTAAGGAGAGCGTCATGTACGGGGCCGTGAAACGGATCCGCCCCAAAATCATGACGGTGAGCGTGATCCTAGCCGGCCTCATCCCCATTATGTTCAGCCACGGGACCGGCGCCGACGTGATGAAACGGATCGCCGCCCCCATGATCGGCGGCGTCATCACCTCCACGATTCTCGAACTTGTCATTTACCCGGCTATTTACATGCTTTGGAAGGGAAGAGGCTTCAAAAAATAATTTTGAGAAATATTTGGCGAATGTTTAAAAGATTTATTAAGGAGTCATCCGATGGACGAGAGATTACATAGCACCTTTACCGTCAAAGAGATCATCTGTGATGGTGATGTCGCCCGATTAGCCGATACGGAAAAAAGCGTGATCGGCGAAATATCTTTGAAGATCTACATCAATGGCACGGAATACGCCTCTCTTCTTTGCCTCAATCAGTTGACGGAGGAACTTGCCCTGGGGTTCCTCTATAGTGAAGGTGTTATTGACACAATTGCTGATGTCTCGGCCATCACCTATAATGAGCGCCTTTTCGCGGTGATGATTGATCTTGCTCCCGGAAGATCCGTCGAAAAGTGTGAGAGTCTCCGTAGCGTCACATCAGGTTGCGGAAAATGCTTCACCTACATCAATCCTCTCAAAGACGGGAAATTTGTGCCTGTATCAAGTCAGGACAGATTCCCTCTTCGCGGCATCCTGCGCTCCATGAAGGAGTTCGAGCGGCACTCCAAGATTTACCGGGCGATCGGCGGGGTCCACAGTGTCTTGTTTCAACACGACGAATTTTCCGTTTTTAACGAGGACATTGGAAGGCACAACTGTTTCGATAAGATCGCCGGCGTCCTCCTTAGAAACGATAAAATGCATCTGGTCGGAAAGGGAATGATGTTTGTGAGTGGAAGGGTTTCTTCAGAAATCATCACCAAGGTCATCAGGCTCGGCGTCCCGGTCCTTGTCTCCCGATCAACACCCACGGCGGCAGCGGTTAACCTCGCCAGAAAGTACAATGTAACGCTCCTGGGCTATGTGCGCAGCAATGCCGGTTTTGTATATGCCGGGGAAGATCGATTGTTGCAGGGAGAAGTATAAACCGGCGGCGGGATTTAGGGAGGCATTTGAAGCCCTGTTTCCAGCCCCAATCCGTTCATCACAACCGGGCCTATCTCCTCAGCCTGTCGGAAGAATAGGACAAGGGCGGTATTTGTCCCCGCTTGAACCCTTCTGGGGATCAGAATAGAACAAGCCACCCTTGCCACCCATAATCACCAGTTTTCTCTATTTTATAATTTCTGTGAGAACTTCCCTTCATCTTTCTGAATCTACTTGATAACTTCCATCAATTATGCAAGATTACCGGTGGTTATCATTGGCTATATGTCAATCACGGTTTTCTAAGGCAAACTGATACAATGACCAGAGGAGATGCGAGATGTCAGCGATTGTTTGGGATCCGGAGTTTAGTGTAAATATAAAAGTTATTGATGAGCAACATAAGAAGTTGGTTGATACTATAAATATGCTTTACGACGCAATGAGCGAGGGGAAGGGCTCTACTGTATTGGCTGATATTTTTAATAATTTAGCAGAATATACGACCGTCCACTTTGCTACCGAAGAAGATTTTATGATTAGATTTTCCTATCCCGATTATGCGGAACATAAGAGCGCGCACGAAAGTTGCGTGACTAAAGTATCGGATTTTCAAAAGAGATTTAATAAAGGAGAGCTTAGCCTGTCCATAGAATTGGTTACCTTTTTAGTCAATTGGCTTCATAATCATCTCTTGGAAATGGACCAAAAATACAAAACCTTCTTCAACGAAAGAGGGTTGTTTTAAGGTAGGCATTTAATTAACCACGCCTGACTTGAGGAGATGGGCTCGATCTTTTTCGATCCACATATAAGAGTAGGATATTTTCGAAATCTTCATTCATCGCCTTTAGGGATGTCCATAATGTCCTCAAATGCACGGTTTTCGTTTTATGCAATGCTTTAAGCCTAACGAATGGTGAGGGAAAATGAAAATACTCTTTGCCGCCCATGAAAATGCCTGGGGTGGATTCCTGGGGTTGCTAAAAAACGAACTTCCTCAGCATGAATTTGAGGCCAGCGGACGATTTGGATTCGAGAGCTTAAAAGGATTTGATGTTTTAATTCCCACCATGAGCACAGTGAGCAGGGACCATCTTACAGGCTGTGATCATCTGCGTCTCATTCAGCAGTGTGGCGCCGGTCTGGAGGCTGTTGACCTGCAAGCCGCTGCGGAAATGAACATCCGGGTCGCCAACGTCCCCACCGATATATCCGGCAATGCCGATTCCGTGGCCGAGCTGGGTATCTACATGATGATCGGTTTATCAAGAGATCCCCGAAAAATGGCATCATGTCTAGCCAACAGACAGATGGGGGTTCCTCAGGGGCGTGCCCTGAGTGGGAAAACAGTAGGCATTATCGGACTTGGCGGTATCGGCCGTGCCCTGGCAAGACGTCTCAAGGCATTTGACGTTCGCTTAATCGGCATCAAACGCGACGATCCTCAAAAGGCGAAAGGGGAACTCGGTTTGGAATGGGTCGGAACCCCGGAAGATATAAAAGAACTTCTTGGCCGGTCCGACTATGTCGTCCTCTGCCTTCCCCTGACAACTGAAAGCAGGAATATGATGGGACGGCATACTTTTGACATGATGAAAGGAGATTCAATTCTGATCAATCTTTCCAGAGGGGGACTGGTTGACCGGGGCGCCTTGGAAGATGCCTTGGCCACGGGGAAGATCGGCGGCACCGGCCTGGATGTATTCTGGGAAGAACCGCCCGATCCCGATGATCCCATATTCAAATATAATGTAATGGCGACCCCGCACGTTGGCGGTGTTACGGACGTCTCCATACGAGGTATCGTCAGAGCGGTGGCTGAAAATATCAGGCGATTGGAAACGGGCCAGGAACTCCTTTATTTAAAGGCGTAAAATGCTTGCCCGCCGGTGCTTTCGATAAAATTTCCTCCTGGGATTCACATGAAGGCCGGACATATGAATATGAATGGTGTCAGCTTGTTACCGCTAATGATTTAAGATTGAATCTTTATGTTGTTGTAGTGTATTGTAGTGCAGGAGGTGCCCTATGAGAAGTGTTCTGTCTGTTTCCAGCGCTTATGACCAGCGGTCATTTCCTGACTTCCAAAATTTTTGATACACATACAAATAAATTAATGATATCATGTATTTACGCTATGCCCGATTCGGGCATTCCTGGAAAACGAGCCTTCGACAGTGTGGTAATGAGAGAAAATCAACAATTAATGAGCAAAATTACGATTTCCCCGCGCCCTGAAGAGGTTAAAGAATGGGTACGCTTGAAGATGTCCTGGGAGTGAACTGCAAACATCAAAAGTATAGTTTGAAGCGAAGATCTGCCGGGTTGATGATAATGGGTTGAAAACTGCATTTTTTAAGGGTTGGGTTTTCTGGAGATTGGGGCTGAGATGAGCTTCCTGAAATCGAGCATCAGGCAGTTTTGACTGACATGCTCTCTTAGGAATGATTATCAATGAAACATCCTCTATTGACATGATCCAAAAAATTTAATAGTATACCCAAAATTGAATATCGAAACAGGGTTCAGAGACTTAAAGGTTTCTGGAGGACTTTTGATGGTCGGGCCGCCATCTGACTTAATTGTCAGGTGGCGGCTTTTTTTATTCAATGCATTTATTCGTGGAAAAGT
>Ga0247840_10000318_pt1 | contig 101670 bp, 93 predicted proteins | sample LaCruzMarch2015__FD_192404 | JGI IMG/M metagenome (GOLD analysis project Ga0247840, IMG submission 192404) | Freshwater microbial communities from meromictic Lake La Cruz, Castile-La Mancha, Spain - LaCruzMarch2015_17m | ecosystem: Environmental > Aquatic > Freshwater > Lake | place: Spain... | reverse complement strand
GAAATTTCTCTGACAATGAGGATGTTGGCTTAGAAGCAGCCATCATTTAAAGAAAGCGTAACAGCTCACTCATCCAGAGATTTCGCACCGAAAATAATCGGGGCTAAACATAATACCGAAATTGAGGGCTTGTGCTACGCACAAACGAGTTATAAAGTAAAAAGTTTTTAAAGTTATAAAGTAAAATCTAAAATACTTTCAGCTTTTGACTTTCAACTTTTGACTTGCTTGTGCATAGCACAAGCGGTAGGAGAGTTTTCCATACAGCGTCGAAGCCAAAGGGGTGACCCACGGTGGAGCGTATGGAAGTAAAAATGTTGGCACAAGTAACCGCAAGGAAGGTGAGATCCCTTCCCGCCGAAAGATTAAGGTTTCCTGGGCAATGGTAATCATCCCAGGGTTAGTCGGTCCTAAGGAGATGGCGATAGCCGCATCCGATGGGCACAGGGTTAATATTCCCTGACTTCTGTTGTAATCGATGATAGGACGGAGTGTAGTATGTAAAGCTCATTATTGGATTTGAGTATGTTCGTAAGGATGGTTTCTAGGAAAATCCGGAAACTGACGTCAAAGTAACATCCAAGCAAAGCATAAATGTTAGGGTTCGCCCTGATAAATTTTATAGAGCACGCTTCCAAGAAAAGTATCTAAGATTATTACAATAGAATCCGTACCGTAAACCGACACAGGTAATCAAGTCGAGTAGACTAAGGCGAACGAGTGAGAGGTCTTCAAGGAACTCGGCAAAAAAGCAGCCGTAACTTTGGAATAAGGCTTGCCCCGTGAGATAGAGCATTTGAGAGTTTGGATAAATTTATTTTTTATTAAGTAAATTTGTTTCAATTCAAAAATTCGAATGTTGTATCTCACGGGGCCGCAGCGAAAGTATCCCTGGCAACTGTTTATCAAAAACACAGCTCCCTGCGAACTCGCAAGAGGATGTATAGGGGGTGATGCCTGACCAATGCCAGAAGGTCAATTATCGGTGGTGTATGCAGCACTTTGTGCTTAACACGACACGAATTACGAATAAAAAACGAATGACACGAATAAAATGCGAAATGCATTTATTCCCATTCGCATCATTCGTGCTCATTCGTGTATTGGTGTCGAGCTTGGAGTGCTGTGTATGCTGGCTGATACAAGCCCTGGTGAATGTCGGCCGTAACTATAACGGTCCTAAGGTTTTGCTTTTCAATTATTTGGAGAGCAAAAGGACTGGGACTGTTGTAGAAAAAGATAAATAGTTAAATCAGAAATTATAACCATTCAAAAAAATGCTATCTACTGTGCAGTAATGTACGGTCAGTCCAAACTTGATTAACGAGAGACCAACGTCAAGCATCCGACTCGATTGAAAAATCGAAGGATGAAGAAAGAGTCCTTCTTAAAGTACAGAAGAGCGAAGTACCTTGTCGGGTAAATTCCGACGCGCACGAATGGCATAATGACTGGGGAACTGTCTCGAAGACCTGCTCGGTGAAAATACAATACCGGTGAAGATGCCGGTTACCTGCAGATAGACGAAAAGACCCTAGAAGCTTTACTGCAGCTTGATATTGAGTATATGATTGTTCTGCGTAGCATAGATGGGAGAGGTTTGATGGCAACGTTCTCGGATGTTGTCTACTCGTCAGTGAAATACCATTCTTTGCGATTATATATTCTAATCTCTATGGCAAAAACATAGAGAAACAGTATCTGGTGGGTAGTTTTACTGGGGCGGTATCCTCGAGAGTTTAAGTTAAATTAATTTGAATTCTCGAACTATGCCGCCTCGGGAGGAGAATGTATTCTTATCCGGATACACCTCGAAAAAAATAAAATAGGGGGACTTTCTGTAGTAATACAGATTAAAAAAGTTGGTGATATGCTGGAAAGACCGGAGCATGGTATAATACTTGTATTACAAGTAATAATTTATACCTGCGGTTAATCAGCAGGGAATTAAAATATTTATGATTGAACAAGGACCCAAAAAATTAACTCCAGAAGAGTATAGTGAAAACTTGTGTAAAAAAATTAGTGAGCAAGAAGAAAAATTAAGAGTTCTTGAATCTAATTATAGCGACAATGCTTCCGATCCAAAATCTCTTATTGAAGAGATAAATGAAGTTAAAGAAAAAATCCAGACTCTTGAAAATACTTTAAGAGAGCATAATAAAAATTATTAATTCCCTCAGAGACTACAAACCAACCATCCTAAAATTAAAGGATGAATGTATAGTCCGATCTTCATAGCGATATGAAGTTCTAGTTAAGTTACAAACTAGAAAACCTAATGTGAAAACACAAAATAAATTAAAGCTTACGACAAAACAAAAAGAAATTCTTGTTGGAATTATCTTAGGAGATGGCCATTTAGAAACACAAAACAATGGTAGAACATATCGCCTTAAAGTTGAGCATTCAATCAAACAGAAAGAATATGTTGATTATTTGTATCAAATTTTTAAGGATTTCACGATATCATCTCCAAAGGAAAGAATAAGAATATCACTTGAAAAAGAATTAAAATCTTATGGTTTTAGAACGATTTCGAGTGATGTGTTTAGATTTTATGGACAACAATTTTATCACAATGGTAAAAAAGTAATGCCTAAAATTATTTCTAAAATGTTTAGTCCGAAAAGTTTAGCAATGTGGTTTATGGATGATGGATCTTTTAAATCTGTCCACCATAAAACATACATAATTCATTCGAATTGCTATACAAAAGATGAGCTTGAAATGATTAAAAATGTTTTCGAGAAAAAGTTTGGAATTAAAGTCGGAATACATAAACAATATTCACAATGGAGATTGTATGTGTATAGCGAATCGGCACAATTATTTAAAAAAATTATTGAGCCATATATACTTTCAAGTTTAAAATATAAATTGGGTTAACAAAAATGCCTAAAGAGTAACGGAGGAGTTTAAAGGTTAGCTAGGCGCGAATGGAAATCGTGCCGATAGTGTAATGGCACAAGCTAGCTTAACTGTAAGACGTACTTGTCGAGCAGATACGAAAGTAGAACATAGTGAACCGACATTTCGCATTAGATGCGGATGAAGATTAACGGATAAAAGCTACTCTAGGGATAACAGGCTAGTTCCGCCTAAGAGTTCATATCGACGGCGGAGTTCGGCACCTCGATGTCGGCTCACCTTATCCTGGTGGTGGAGAAGCTGCCAAGGGTTTAGCTGTTCGCTAATTAAAAAGGTACGCGAGCTGGGTTCAAACCGTACAGAAGTTATAAAGTAGAAAGTTTTTAAAGTTTGTAAAGTAAAATGCATTTGCATTCACTTTATAACTTTATAACTTGATGAACTTTTGACTATTGTACAGTTTGAACCAATTGAGGAAAATAAAACTGTTTTAATCTGAGATTAAGACCGTGTGTACTGTGGTACACTCACGGCGGCAACGTGAGATAACGCTAGCGCGACATCTCACGTTGAGAAATTCACTTATATCGGTGAAGTCCTACTATTTTTGTGGAGGATAATACCGAGGGAAAAATAAGTTAAAAGTTTTTAAAGTTCATAAGGTTTGTAAAGTAAAATGCATTTGCATACACTTTATAACTTTCAACTTTATTACTTTATAAACTCATTTGCCCGTAGAGACTAAATGTGAAATAGTTAAGTTAAAAGTTTTTAAAGTAATAAAGTTTGTAAAGTAAAATGCATTTGCATCAAATTTATAACTTTCAACTTTATAACTTTATGGACTTAACAAAAGTTATAGTCCGATCCCACAAGTAATTGTGGTTCGACCATTATTATTAAATACGCGATAATGGTAGACTAAATCATTTGCATAGCAAATGATCGTCCGAACTTTTGTAAGCAAAAGTTTTAGGAAGTAAAACATAGATGCGTGAGACAGGTTGGTCTCCTATCTACTGCAGGCGTTGATTCTTGAGAAGATTTGTTCCTAGTACGAGAGGACCGGAATGAACTGACCTCTGGTGTGTCGGCTCTACTGCCAAGTGGACTGCCGAGTAGCTATGTCGGGAATGGATAACCTCTGAAAGCATCTAAGAGGGAAGCCAGCTTCAAGATGAGGAATCGTTTGAGAAACCTAAGAGATGATTAGGTTGATAGGCACTAGGTGTACAGACAGTAATGTCTTTAGCCGAGGTGTACTAATCGTTCGATTCCTGTTAGGAAATTTGGAAATCATATTATTGCGCTCGCCCGACAAATTTATTTGTTTAGGGTACAGCATTCAGTTTTCAGGTATCATATCTGTTATTACCAAGAGGGTAGTGGTAAAAATTGATAATTGAAAAGTTGAATTTTTTGTGTTGGTGGTTCAGTACGGGGGTCACACCTGTTCTCATTCCGAACACAGAAGTTAAGCCCTGCTGCGCCGATGATACTCTATAAACGGGGAAAGTAGGTTGCCGCCAGCACAAAGAATTTAACCTATCCGCCGACAAGGCGGGCTAAAAAATATCCTTATTTCAAAGGGTATTTTTTGATCTTGCATATCTTTAATTAATTTTATACAATTGCGATATGTTAAATGATGAAGATATAATAAAACTTAAATCAGTCCTTGTTACCAAGGAAGATATTGATAGTGTTAAAAGTGATTTGAATATCCTTAAAACAAATTTTGCTGAATTTAAGGAAGAAACTAATACTAATGTCTTAGGGCTTAGAGGGGAGATTAATTTTATTAAAAATGATGTGCAAGAAATAAAAAGCGATATGGCTGATTTAAAGGAATTAGTACAGGGTCTTATTATTTCTACCGATAGTATTGCAAAAGCTATTGGTAATTTGAGTATTGAATATTCTGCAATTTCTACACAGCTTTCTCGTCACGAACTTTGGATTAAACAAATAGCTGAAAAAGTGGGTCTTAAATTAGTGACGGATTAATGTTGTCAGCCTCGCGCCGTCGCGCTCCGGCCTTGCGGTTGGGTCCCTTTCCCAACCTCACACCAGCACAAAGAATTTAACTGAAAAATCCCGCTTCATATTGAAGCGGGATTTTGCTACCCGGTAGTAGATTTTTCTTAGGTTCTGATTAAAATCGGAACGCACAGGGTGGATTAGAAAAATTCATTACCGGGTGTTATACTATAAATATGTCATGGGCATCGCGTAGACAAACGAATTATCTTCTCGGATTTATCGGTATCTTAATATTGATAGTTTTCCTATTTGCCTCCAAACTAATTTTTAAAAAGCCGACATGCCAGGATGGCAAGCAAAACGGCACAGAAACAGGCATCGATTGTGGTGGGTCTTGCACTTTGATGTGCAAAGAAGATGTTCAAGAACCTGTAATTCTTTGGAGTCGGGCATTCCCAGTCGTTAATAATAGTTTCAATCTTGTTGCTTATGTTGAAAATAGGAATAAAAATTCTGCTGTAAGAGAAGCCAATTATGAATTTAGAATTTATGATTCAAACAATAAATTATTAGGAAGAAGAGAAGGAAAAACATTTATTCCCCCAAATCAACAGTTCGCAGTATTTGAACCTCGATTTGATGCTGGAGAAAGTGAACTTAAAAGTGTTGTCTTTGAATTTATAACACCAATTGTCTGGGTAAAAAAAATTCCAACTTCTCAATCTCAACCAATTTTTGTTAAAGATATTTTTTTTGATGATGATAAAGATACTCCAAGATTGTCTGCCACTGTTATAAATAATTCAATTTATGATTTACCTGAATTTGATATAATTGCGATCCTTTATGATTTGGATAATAATGCAATTAATGCGTCTGCATCTCATAAAGAAAAGCTTCTGAATAATAGCAGTACTCCTGTGACATTTACTTGGCCAGAAGTTCTTTCTGCACATCCTATTACCAAAGATGTTTTGATTTCAATTAATCCTTTCACTATTTCTTTTTAAATATTTTTTATTATAAATATATGATATTCACAAAAATGGGAACAAATAGAGTTTCTAGCAGTATCGATTGGTTGCTTGTGCTGTTTATGATTCCAGTACTAGGTGCTGGATTAATAACAATGAAGTCTTTTACCGGGGAAACATCTTTTTTTGATCGTCAATTAATTTGGATAGGTGTTTCTTTTATATTTTTTTTCTTCTTTTCTTTTATAGATTTTAGATTTTTAAAAAGAACAGATGTTTTGGTCACACTTTTTTTAATTTTTTCTAGTTTTTTACTACTTTTGTTTATGTTTGGACATACGGCTGGTGGCGCACAAAGTTGGTTTTCTTTAGGAGGTTTTTCTTTCCAGCCATCGGATATGATGAAATTGGTAGTAATATTAATGTTGGCAAAATATTTTTCTCGTCGACATATAGAAATAGGGAATTTTAAACATATTTTTATTTCGGGCCTTTATGCTCTCATTCCTTTTATCCTTGTTTTTTTTCAGCCAGATTTAGGATCAGCTATCATTATATTTTTTATATGGTTTGGAATGACTCTTGTATCTGGAATTTCAAAACGTCATTTATTAATAGTCATGGGAGGTATGATTATTGCTTTTGTTTTTCTTTGGAGCTTTGTTTTTCATCCATATCAGAAAGATCGTATTATTAATTTTATTCAACCACTTTCAAACATTCAAGGCTCTGGATACAATGTTTACCAATCAACGATTGCTATCGGTAGTGGTCAACTGTTGGGTAAAGGAGTTGGTTTTGGAACACAATCAAGATTGAATTTCTTACCCGAGTATGAGACGGATTTTATTTTTGCTGCTTTCTCTGAAGAATGGGGATTTGTCGGAGTCATAATTCTTTTTATTTTATTAGGACTTATAATTTGGCGTATACTTCACATAGCACTTCTCGGTACAACAAATTTTGAAATACTTTACGGAGTGGGATTGGCAATATATTTTATGACCCACCTCATTATAAATATAGGTATGAATTTGGGTATTATGCCTGTCACTGGGATAACTTTACCTTTTATGAGTTACGGTGGGTCACATTTATTAACCGAATTTATTGGGCTAGGAATACTTATGGGTATGAATCGTTACGGGAGAGTCGCACATCGAGATGATATGCACAATGAATTTCTTGGAATATAATAAAAAACGCAATGAATATGTCTTTATTTAATACAATTAATAGTTTATCAAAAAATCCATTTATAAGTATTTTTAGTGTATTTCTTTCATATATTTTGGTTTATTTAATAATCATTTCTTTAATTATTTGGATAATTTTTTATCAAGAGCAGATAAAAAAGTTATTTTCTACGTTATTGATTGCATTATCTACGATTGTTACTTGGTTAATTGCTGAAATTATTAAAAACGTTTCAGCAATTAACAGACCGATAATTATTAATCCGATAATCGTTGAGAAAGGATTCTCTTTTCCTTCAGTGCATGCTTCTTTAACAATGGTTATCGCTGTTGTAATGTTGGGTTCACTGAATAAAAAAATTGGTGTTTGGTTGATATTTTTTTCAGTTTTGATTGGAATTTCTAGGGTTGTTCTTGGAGTTCATTATCCAGTTGATGTTTTGGCTGGATGGATTCTTGGATCTATTATTGGCTTTGTATTTATAAAACTGTTTAATAAATTATGAATATATTTCACTCAATAATCTTTGGAGTCGTAGAAGGTCTGACAGAATTTTTACCAATTTCTTCAACTGCTCATATGGATATAACAAGATTCTTGTTTGGTATTTCTCCGACAGATTTTATTAAGAGCTTTGAAATAATAATCCAGCTTGGAGCAATTTTGGCTGTTGTTGTTTTTTATTTTTGGCGAGTTATTTCATCAAGGAAGTATATTTTAAATTTAATTATAGCTTTTATTCCAACAGGAATAATAGGATTCATTCTATATAAGTCCATTAAGTCGTATTTACTTGGGAATATTTGGGTGGAAGCACTTGCTTTAATAATAGGTGGAATTATTATTATTATTTTTGAAAATTATTTTGTTAAAAAATCAAACAATAATCTATCAATAGAAGAAGAGGGGAAAATAGAGGATATGTCTATAAAACAACTTATCACATTAGGGATAGCTCAAGCGTTCGCAGTTATTCCAGGAGTATCTCGTTCAGGTGCTGTTATTATTTTTGGAAGAGCGATAGGGCTTGATAAGAAATTAATAACTGAATTCTCATTTCTTTTGGCTGTCCCTACTATGCTTTCTGCAACATTATATGACATTTATAAATCAGGGGTTTCGTTTTCATCCCCAGATTGGTTATTTATAATTATTGGTTTTTTAGTATCTTTTCTTGTTGCTCTTGCGATTATAAAATGGTTTCTTTCTTATATCAAAAATCACACATTTAAAATCTTTGGATGGTATCGTATTATTATTGGTTCTATTCTTATTATAGCTCTATTTTTCAGCAATTTTTAACCAGTCACCGGTCGGACCGGTGGCAAAAATATAAAAAAGTAATATAATAGAATTATGGCTATTAGAAAGGTACCACTTGTGAATGGAGAGTACTATCATATCTATAGCAGAGGGAATAGTAAGCAAAAAATTTTTCTAGATAAAGAAGATTATCAGTATTTTATAAATTGTCTTTATTGTTTCAATACTTACAAAAAAATCAAATTTAGAGAAGATATCATAAAAAAGAAAATTAATATTTTTGATTTTGATCGAGACGAAATAATTGTTTCTATCGGGGCGTGGGTTTTGATGCCAAATCATTTTCACCTATACATCACTCCTAGCCACCGGTCCGACCGGTGGCATGAGAGATATAAAGACAAGAATAAAATTTCTGAATTTATGAGAAAAGTATTAGCAACTTACACTTTTTATTTTAATAAAAAATATAAGAGAACCGGGGGTTTGTTTGAAGGGAAGTTCAAATCAATACATATTTCAGATGATATACAGGCAAAATATTTGTTCTCATATATTCATTTAAACCCAGTTAAACTTATCGATTCAAAGTGGAAAGAAAATGGAATTGAAGATATTAAAAAATCTTTAGAATTTTTAAGTAAATATAGGTGGAGTAGTTACCTTGATTATAAGGAAATAATTCGCAAAGAAAATAAAATTTTAAATTTGGAGGATTTTCCGAAATATTTTAATGGTATTAAAGATTTTAATGAAGAAATTCTAGAATGGTTGAAATATAAGGTAGAAGATTAATATTAAATCACCGGTCCGACCGGTGGAGATAAGTTTTTTATAAGTAAAAAAGAAATAGATTAATTATATACGATAATGCTTATTCTTTTTGTCAACAAATGCAATTGATTGATTTTTAGTCCAAAAACCTATAGAATAACCCTATTATGGCAAAAACAAGAATCACGGCATTATTAATACTTTTATTAGGCGTTGGTCTCGGAATTTTCGTTTATAAATCTGAAATAAGACATAGAAATTTAGGTCCTGAAGCTACAGCGACAGGATTAGCTAAGTATCCTTTCAAACTTGGATTGGACCTTTCTGGAGGAACTCATTTGGTGTACAAAGCCGATGTTTCACTTATTGATTCAACAGAGTTAAAAGATTCAATGGATGCTCTTCGTGATGTCATAGAAAGAAGAGTCAATGTTTTCGGAGTTTCAGAACCAATCGTACAGGTTCAAAATGGTGGTTTTTCAAATGCTAGCGAGGAACGATTGATTGTGGATCTTCCAGGGGTAACAGATGTCAGTAAGGCAATAGAAATGATAGGGCAGACTCCAATGCTAGATTTTAGAACAGAGAATTTAAATAAAGATAAACCACAAGAAGCGAAGATTGGCTCTGATGGTAAACTTGTTGTTCAAGCCCCAGAGCCTTTCATTAAAACAGACTTAACTGGAAGATTTTTAGATAAAGCAATACTTGAATTTAATCAATCAACTGGTGAAGCAGTAGTTTCTCTTCAATTTGATGCAGAGGGTTCTTTGTTGTTTGAAAAAATAACAAAAGAAAATATTGGCAAGCAGGTAGCAATATTCCTCGATGGTGAGCCAATTTCAGTTCCAACAGTCAATGAAGCTATCTCGGGAGGAAAGGCTCAAATATCAGGCAACTTTACACCCACAGAAGCAAAATTACTGGTTGGACGTTTAAATTCTGGTGCGCTTCCTGTTCCAATAAGTCTTATTTCTACTCAAACTATTGGTCCATCACTTGGTACTCTTGCTACAACCGCTGGAGTTAAAGCGGCTCTTATTGGGTTCTTGGCTATCGCACTATTTCTTATGATCTGGTATAGACTTCCTGGTATGATAGCTGTTATAGCATTATCTATGTATGTAGTTATCATGCTTTCACTCTTTAAATTAGTTCCAGTTACGCTTACTGCGGCTGGAATTGCAGGATTTATTATATCAATAGGAATTGCTGTTGATGCTAATGTTCTTATTTTTGAACGTATTAAAGAAGAACTTCGAAGTGGGGCTGATAATATCCCAGATTCAATTCATCATGGATTCAAAAGAGCATGGCTTTCAGTCAGAGATTCAAATATTTCAAGTATTATTACTGCCATAATATTGTTTTGGTTCGGTACATCTCTTATTAAAGGATTTGCTCTAGTGTTTTTAATTGGCGTACTTATTTCTATGATTTCTGCAATTTCTATAACTAGAATATTCCTTTATACATTAAATATTAAGAAGAAAAATAAATTAACTAGTTTTCTATTTGGGTCGGGATTTAGTAATGCAAAGACAATTATCAAGTAATAAAGTTGAAAGTTAAAAAGATTTGATATTTTAAAAAATCTTATAACTTTAAAAATTTTTAACTAATTTTATGTTTATAATAAAATACAAAAAAATATTCGTTTTAATTTCGGCAGTTCTTGTTACATTATCTATTGCATCGATGATTATATTTGGTCTAAATCTTGGCATTGATTTTAAGGGTGGTTCACTTCTTGAAATAGAGTATACAAGTGTACGACCAGAACAGGAAATAATTGAAGATACAATCAAACCATTAGGTATTGGTGAAATGTTGATTCAGCCGATGGAGGATAATGGGTATAGTATAAAAACTCGTGATATAACAGATAATGAACGCACAAATATACTTGAGTCACTTGGAAATGATGTAACAGAAAAAAGCTTTACATCTATCGGCCCCTCAGTTGGTGCTGAACTAGTTCGTAAGTCATTGATTTCATTTATTTTAGTATCTTTAGGAATTATATTTTGGATTGCTTTTTCTTTCCGTAAAGTTTCAAAACCAGTTTCTTCTTGGAAATATGGACTTATTGCCATAGTTTCTCTTATCCACGACATTATTATTCCAGTTGGAGTTTTCTCAATTCTCTCTCACTTTTCAGGAGTGGAAGTAGATACACTTTTTGTGGTGGCTATACTTACGATACTTGGTCTTTCCGTTTCTGATACTATTGTTGTGTTTGATCGTATAAGAGAAAATATCCGTGTAGGACATTTTAAAACATTTGAAGAGACAGTCGGGCGAAGTATCAATCAAGTTTACATTAGATCAATTGCTACATCATCAACTGTTATTATAGCGCTCTTGGCCCTAGTTTTCTTTGGTCCATCAAGTACAAAAATATTCGCATTAATGCTTACAGCGGGAATGTTCTTCGGAACATATTCATCAATCTTCCTTGCAAGCCCACTCCTTGTAATAGTGAATAATTTACAAGAGAAAAAGGTTAAATAAACTACTTCTCGCCCCGTAGTAAAAATAATATGCATTCGATATTATTTTTTACTTCTGGGGTCAATCTTCCTTGCAAGCCCACTCCTTGTAATGGTAAATAATTTACAAGGGAAAAAGGTTAAATAAAACTACTGTTTTATCACTCGGACTTTTGTAACCAAAAGTTTTAGGATAAAATTAACCTTATTTTATATGCAAAAAATCTCCTAGTTGTCTGGGAGATTTTTTGATATAATGGACTGACGTTAAAGTCGTTATTATTATTTATTATTTACACAAAAATTATATTTATGTCAATTTTATATATTATTATAGCCGTAATTGTAGCCATCGCTCTGTATTTAATTGTTAAGTACAATGGTTTTATTAATCTAAAAACCCGCACTCAAGAGGCCTGGGCAGATATTGATGTCCAACTTAAGCGTCGTTATGATTTAATACCCAATTTAGTAAATACAGTTAAAGGTTACGCTACTCACGAGTCAGGAGTATTTGAGAAAGTTACGGAAGCTCGTTCACGCGCCATGCAAGCAGGAACAAAGGCAGAAAAAGGCGAAGCTGAAAATATGCTTTCTGGAACATTGAAATCTCTTTTTGCTGTTTCCGAAGCTTACCCAGACTTGAAAGCAAATACCAATTTTATTCAGTTACAAAATGAACTTGCTGACACTGAGAATAAAATAATGGCTTCACGAAGATTTTATAATGGTAATGTCCGTGATTTTAATACCGGTGTTCAAATGTTCCCTGGAAATATTATTGCAAGCATGTTTAAATTCACAGCATTAGAATTCTTTGAACTTGAACAAGATAGCGTGGAAAAAGAACCAGTGGCTGTTAAATTCTAAATAAAATAAATGGAAAATCAAAAATCAAAAATATATTTAATTATTTTTGCAGCAATGATACTATTTGCTATTGTGTTGTCTGTAACTAGGAAAGTAAATACTCCAGTTATTTATAATAGTGAAGAAACGCAACAACAAGTGGGTCAAGGTGTAAATACAGGTATTCTTGGAAATGAAAGTGATTTAGTTTTCCTTTCGATTGTTCCGAATGTAAAAGTTGCAGGAATTTTGAATTTAACGGGTGAAATTAAAGGTGGATATTTTTTTGAAGGGAATATTTTGATTAATGTCCTCGATGTAAATAAAAATGTTCTGAAACAAGGTCACGGCACTGCGACAACTGAGTGGATGACATCTGGTCCAGTTTCATTTGCTGCTACGGTTGATTTCACAGGCTTACAAACAGGTCCAGCGTATCTTGAGATTCACAACGATAATGCTTCAGGATTACCTGAAAATGATAAGTCGATTCTTGTCCCAATTATTATAAATTAGCTGTTTGCTTGTTGGTTTTTGCTTTTAGGTATGGAATATAATAATCCAAAAATTTTATCATTCAGAGATTTAATAGTTTGGCAGAAGGGATTGGAAATTGCCAAAGAGATTTACCGAATTTCTGCTAATTTTCCCAAGGATGAAATTTTTGGTTTAACTTCTTAAATGCGAAGGTCTGCGGTTTCAATTTCTTCGAATATTGCAGAGGGAAGAGGTAGAAGTTCTAAAAAAGATTTTGCTAATTTTTTATATATAGCACAAGGGTCTTTATATGAATTAGAGACACAATTAACCCTAGCAAAAGAATTATATAAAATTGAAGAAGAAGATTTATTTAAAAAAATTGAAGAAGAACAAAAAATGTTGTCTTCAATGATAAAAAAATTAACAGCTAACAGCTAAAACCAAAAAGCAAAAACCAATCAATATGGCAACACTATATACCCATCAAGGACAAAATGTTCGTAAAACATGGATGCTCATGAGCATCTTCTTTATTATTGTTATTGGGCTAGGATATGTTTTCTCTCAAGTTTATGGAAATCCCAATATTCTTTATATTTTTGTTTTTATTAGCATAGTGATGAATATTGTCAGTTATTGGTACTCGGATAAAATTGCTTTATCTCTTGCAAAAGCACATGTAGCCACTCGCGAACAGTATTTTGATTTTTATACAATAGTAGAGAATTTAGCTATCACGGCTGGACTTCCGATGCCAAGAATTTACGTTATTGAGGATCCTTCGCCGAACGCTTTTGCTACAGGACGAGACAAAAACCATTCGGTTGTAGCGGTAACAACTGGTTTACTTTCAATTATGAATAAAACTGAGCTTGAAGGGGTTGTCGCTCATGAGATGAGTCATATTGGAAACAAAGATATGCTTCTTTCGACAGTCGCAGTTGTTCTTGTAGGTTTTGTGGCTATTGTTTCAGATATGATGGTTCGGATGACAATATTTGGTGGTGGACGTGATAATGACAGGGAGGGAGGAAATGGAATTATTATGATTATAGGTATTGTTCTTGCTATTCTTGCTCCTATTGCTGCCACTTTAATTCAGCTAGCAATATCACGTAAGCGTGAGTACTTAGCAGATGCTTCGGGTGCACTTCTTACTCGTTACCCTGAGGGACTTGCTTCAGCCTTAGAAAAGATTAGCCAATATGGCCGACCAATGAAAGCTCAATCGACTGCTATTGCACATTTGTATATTGCTAACCCTAAAGGTAGCGGTCAATTTGCCAAGAAAATAAGTGGGTTATTTTCAACCCACCCACCTGTGGAAGACCGAATAAAAAAATTAAGAGAAAGTTTGTAGTATGCTTCCAGAAAAAATAATTTATATAGGGGTACTCTTTAATCTTATCGGAGCTGTTTGGTATATAAAAACCATAATTCATGATGGGACGAGGCCGAATCTAGTTTCTTGGTTTCTTTGGATGCTTGCTCCTTTTGTTGGTGTATTTTTGCAATTAAAAGCAGGAGCCGGGCTATCATTCCTAGGGACTTTTATGGCTGGATTTTGTCCTCTAATAGTAATTATATTTACTATAATAAAAAAGAATGCTATTTGGAAGATAACGACTTTTGATATTGTTTGTGGTTCTTTTTCTTTTCTTGCTTTGATTCTATATATCCTTACTAACAAATTGGAAATATCGATACTTTTTGCCATATTAAGTGATGGTTTGGCAGCAATTCCAACAATAAAAAAAGCTTGGCAATTTCCAGAAACCGAAACAAGTTTTACTTATTCTGTGGGTATTATAAATAATATTTTAGCTTTATTAATTGTTAGAAATTGGGTATTTTCTATATATTCTTTCAGTATATATTTCATAATCGTCAACGCAACTATAGTTTTTTCAATATACCATAAAAAGTTGAGTAAGTACTTGAAATTTGCTTGGTGAAAAATTAAATATTTAGTATGATAGACCCAGATGTTCTTTGGAAGAGCATGAATTTTTTTATTAACATTCATGCATCACAAAATCCGCCGAAAGGCGGATTTTGTGTCTATTATACTTAATAATATGAACTATCCTTGCGTATGTGGTCTAGTGCAAATTACATAATATTTTGTATTTGTATGATACAATATATTAATGAGTGATATTTCTTCTTTAAAATATCCCGGCAAAAGTCATAGAAAAATTGTTGTTTTACCAAAAAATTCCATTAAATTTGCCGAATTTTTTGGTTTAATGATGGGAGATGGTGGAATTAATAATCCTTGGCAAGCAACAATCACTTTAAATTTTATTAAGGATAAAGGATATTCTATCTATGTTTTCAATTTAATCAATGATTTATTTTGTACTATTCCAGTAATAAGAAAAAGAAAAAATAGGCAGGCACTGGTTATTTCTTTGTCTAGTACGACAATAGTTGATTTTCTTGTTATGAAAGGTTTGATTAGGGGTAATAAGCTAAAAGGAGGTCTCAAAATTCCGGGGTGGATTTTAAATAAGAAATCATATAGAATTGCTTGTGTGAGAGGTTTAATGGATACAGATGGTGGTTTATATATACACAATCATTCAGTTGGAGGTAAAAAATACAATAATATAGGTTTGTGTTTTACTAGTTATTCTTTGGATTTGATAAATCAGGTCATTGATATATTAAAAGAAAATAACATAACTCCACATACTAGTAATAAAGGAAGGAGTGTATACTTATATAAAGAGGAAGCCATAGCCAGATATTTAAAAATATTTGGTACATCGAACGACAGAATAAGTAAAGTATTTAATAATTGGAGAGATGCGTGAGTGGTTTAAACGGCAACCCTGGAAAGGTTGTGTATGAGAAATCGTACCGCGAGTTCGAATCTCGCTCTCTCCGCAAACTAAAAAACCCGTAAGTGTATTTTTTAGTTTGTGGAGGGTAGCACGACAACTGCTTGTCGTGCGGATGAGTGAAGTTGGGATAGGGACCCAACTGCAAGACCTTTTGAGATATTTTATGAGCAGGGCAAAATAAAATATCCAAAAGGTGTACAGATTCTGTAAGAATTCGAAAGACTTTTCCTTACGAGCGAAGCGAGGTGGAAAAGTACCCGCCGCAGTATCAGCGAATCTCTCACCCTCCGCATTTCTTACATTTAGTGCTATAATTAGACTATGTCCCGTTAGAAGTCATATATGCAATCCAAACCACGGGAACTATTTCAAGATAAGGTTAAATCTCGAATTTTTATAAATTAATTTATGTACGGTAATCTAAAGATTACCTACTTCTAACGGGATGGAAAACACAAAAAATAACAAGTTTGTATTTATTGGCATAGCAATCGTTTTATTCTCATTATTGGTTTCGTCAGCATTTTATATCTCGGCTCATGATTTCTCAAAACAAGGGTCATACGTTGAGGTTAAGGGTCTTTCGGAGAAAATAGTTAAAGCTGATACGGCTATTTGGTCCATGAGCTTTGAAATTAAATCAAACAATATTGATACACTGTATGCTGATATAGAAAAGAATCTGAATACTATTAAAAGTTTCTTGGTTGAAAAAGGTTTTGAAAGTACTGAGATTAATGTTGCTCCAGTAAATGTTTATCAAGATACTTATAAAGATGCTGCCTTTAGATACAATTCAACTAATCAGGTTTCTGTCTATACTAAAAAAGTAGATCTTGCAAAAGCTACATCTAATGAGACATTACTCTTGGTTAAAAAAGGGGTGGTATTAAATTCTAACTACATATCATTTGAATTTTCAGATCTCAATAGTATCAAGCCAGAAATGCTAGCAGAAGCAATTAAGAATGCTCGTGATACTGCTTCACAATTTGCTCAAAATTCAGGGTCATTGGTTGGAAGTGTCACTCGAGGTAATCAAGGAGTATTCGACATAACAGACAAAGATCCTGGTTCTCCAGAATACAAAAAAATCCGTTTGGTTTCGACTCTTCGATTTTTGCTAAAGTAAGACAAAAATAATGATGACTACTATAATCGACGGTAGAAAATTAAGTAAAGAAATTTTGGCTGGTATTAAGGAAGAGATTAAACATCTTCCTTTTCAGCCGGTATTTTGTGATATTTTAGTTGGGGATAATTCAGTGTCGCTTCAGTATGTAAATATGAAAAGGAAAAAAGCTGAAGAAATCGGGATTCATTTTCACGAAGCATTTTTCCCGGCGGATATAACAACTGATAATTTAATAAAAGAAATAAAAATTTTAAATGAAATACCAAACATGTGTGGAATTATTGTTCAGCTTCCATTACCACTTACACTTGACCGCAGATTAATTCTTGATGCAATAAATCCAAGATTTGATGTTGATTGCTTAGGGGAGATAGCAAGTGAGAAATTCTATAGTGATGTAGCCAACATGGGTTTTCCGACAGCATTGGCTTGTATAGAATTACTTGATTCAACTGGATTTGGAGAAGATTTAACAAAGAAAGTAGCAGTCCTTGGATTTGGTGACCTTGTTGGAAAACCAGTCAATGCATTATTGAAAGCTCGCGGATTTAATCCTGATGTAGTCAGGAGTAAAACAGAAAACAAAGAGCAACTTATCAAACAAGCAGATATTATTATCTCTGGAATGGGCAAAGGTAAATATATTACTGGAAGTATGATTAAGGATGGTGCGATATTAATTGATGCTGGAACATCAGAATCGGATTCAGGAATTGTTGGAGATATTGATTCTGAATCGGTGGATGGTATTGCAAGCTTTATTTCACCAGTGCCAGGGGGAGTGGGGCCAATGACTATTGCTATGCTTTTCTGCAATGTCCTTGAAGTAGCCAAGAAAATTCGATAATAAATTTCCTATAATTTAATTTTTTTAATACGCGCAAAAAGTGGCTGATATAAATCATCCTTCGGATTAATTTGAAGCTCATTTTTGTTCACCTTGTTTAAGAAGACTGCTTTTGAGTCTGTAATTATTGCAAGTGGTTGGCATTCATCTCCTTCACCCATTAATAATACTGCTGCTGTCGTAAGACTATCCGCTACATCAGTTCGACTAAATTTCAAATCTCTATTAAATATGTCTGGTTTCCCTCTATAATCACGGACCCCTTTAAATCCCGCGTAACCTAGTGCGACTCCGACGATCCCAGCTCGAAGAGGGAATATTCTACTGTCGGAAATGATTATGCCGAGATTTTTAATTTTATAATATTTTAAAAGTTTATTTCGCAAAGATAAGGAAGTTTTCCAACTATTTTTAGGTAGGAGAATAATTTTCCCATTTGCATTTGATTCATCGATTCCAGCTCCTGCCATAACCATACCATCTTTGATTGTTATCCAGACATATTTATCAGTTTTTCCAACTTTAAATTTTGTTCGCATGGCGAACTGGCTTTCTTTCTTTATTAATTCCTCTTTTTCTTTCTCATTTTTTATTATGGCTGTCCGTCCTTCAGATAGAGCAACAATTTTCGAAGTAACAACAATGATAGAATTTTCTTCTAATTTTTTTATATGCGAAACGATGAAATCAAAAAGATTTTCATTCTCCTTAAATATTCTAGTTTTGATTGGTAGTACTTTCATCCCGTTAGAAATTATACATGTTATATTATTACTATTATCTCCGTTATGAACGGAAGCCTAAGGGCTTCCTATTTCTAACGGGATTCATTTGTTTTTTCTTTGCCTTTTAATAGTTTAATAGCCAAATAGGATAGTGGTGTATAGAGTACCCCCATAGCTACTTTGTAGAGCCACCAGGTAATTATCAAAATAAACAGAGTGTGATTATCATAAACTCCCAAGAAAGCAATTAACATGAATATAACAGTATCAAGAAACTGAGACCATAAATTGGATAAATTTGATCGAAGCCAAAACATCTTTGAACCGATTTTTTTCTTGAAGAAGAAAAATGAAATAATGTCCTGGTATTCCCCAATAGCGAAAGCAACAAGTGAGGCTATTGAGACACGAGCTGATATCCCGAACATCATATTATAGCCTTCCTTTGCCCAAAGACCTTTGTCTGCCCAAGGAAGAGCTAGAGATATAAGAGAATAGAGAATGAATAGAGCGGTACTTATAATTCCTGCCAAGACGAACATTTTAGCAATCTTTTTACCATAAATTTCTCCTATTACATCGGTCGTGATGAATACAATCGGAAAACAAATAAATCCAACAGAAATATGAGAACCAAATAAAAATGGCATTATTTTAAGACCGAGGGTATTGGCGGCAAATAAAGAGGTCAGATAAATAGTTAAAACAATAAGTAACTTTTTAAGGTTGTAATTTGAAAGTGTATCCATATTATTTTTCGGCAATATTGCTTGCAAGACCTATATAGGTAAGGGGAGTAAATTTTTTGAGTTCAGTTTTTATTTTCGGAGAGACATTTAAGTTATCTATAAATTTTGCAAAATCTTCCATTGTCAAAACTTTCCCACGAGTGAGTTCCTTTAAGGCTTCGTAGGGGACAGGGTAATTCTCCCTGCGAAGGACTGTCTGAATGGCTTCGGCAATAATTTCAGTATGCGAAAGTAAATCCTCTTTTATTTTTTGTTCATTAACTGAAATTTTACCTAACCCTTTTTGGAGCATGATGTACGCAAGGAGAGAGTGGCCGAAGGCCGTACCGATGGCTCGCTCGACAGTAGAATCAGATAAATCGCGTTGGAGTCTTGATATTGGAAGTTTGCGAGCAAAAAATTCAAATAGGGAATTTGCTAAACCAAGATTACCTTCGCTATTTTCGAAATCGATTGGATTTATTTTGTGGGGCATAGTTGAAGAACCAATTTCTCCAGCTTTAGTTTTCTGGGTAACCCAATTGTCGGAAATATATCTCCACATATCCTGGTTGAAATCTATCATCATATTATTCATACGTTTTAATCGGTCAAAAATTTCTATATATGAATCATGGGGTTCAATCTGGGTAGTAATTAAATTTGGTTCTAGTTTTATGGTTTTTGCTTTTTGGTTAAAATTATTAATATAGTCTTTGGTAAATTTCATCCAGTCGACTTTCGGATAAGCAGCCATATGAGCATTCCAATTTCCACTTGCGCCGTTTAATTTAACTAGAATTTTTTGTCCGAGTAAGTGATTTATTCCTCTATCAATCCTCTCAGCATATACTTTCATCTCTTTACCAAAAGTAGTAGGGGAAGCTGGCTGACCGTGAGTACGGGCGAGCATTGGTAAATTCTTATACTTTTTCGCCAAAGTATTTAATTCAAGAATTATTTTATTAATTTCAGGAATCATAACTTTCTCAAGAGAGTCAGAAAGAATTAAAGCGTAAGAAATATTATTTGTGTCCTCTGATGTGAGGGCAAAGTGAACCCACTCGATACTATCTTTGAGAGTTGTTTTCTTGAGATGCTCTTTAATAAAATATTCGACAGCCTTAACATCGTGGTTTGTCGTTGCTTCGAAATTTTTTATTTCTTTGTATGATTCATCGTTGAATTTCTCATATAAATTTTCAATTGTCTTTATCTCACTTGGGGTGAACTTTCTTAAGCCCACTTTCCTCGAAAGCGACAAGGTAATAAGGTAACGACACTCCATCATGACTCTATACTTCATCAACCCCGACTCCGAAAAATACGGCGCCAAAGCCCTAGTTTTCTCATAATATCTTCCATCTAATGGGTTTATTGCTTCCATCCCGTTTAGAGATAGGTCGCGGTCAGAATAATTTCTAACAACACTCTATCTTGAAACTTAAATTTAATAATTAATACTTATATCCATTAGTAGATGCGACCGCGATCTCTAACGGGATCCATTATATTTTTGTAAGATTATTTGTAATTCTTTCCAATAGCGGGGTGTTGAAATCATGCTCGAAAGGTTTGCCGGTGATGGTTTCGTAAATTTCGATGTATCGGCGGGAAAGTTCGGCGACAAGTTCATGTGGAGCCTCAGGTAAGACCTCGTCCTTGTAAGGATCACAATGATCTTTGAACCACATACGTAAGAATTCTTTATCGAAATATTCTGGATCTTCATCTTTATTAAATCTCTCATCATAACTTTCCGCTTTCCAATATCGTGATGAGTCTGGAGTGTGGATTTCATCGATTAAAATTAATTCACCACTTTCATCGAGGCCGAATTCATATTTTGTATCGACAAGAATCAATCCATGCGAGAGGGCAATTTCTTGACCACGAAGGAATAATTTTTTCGCAGTTTCTTCGACTTTATCTACGAGTTCTTTAGTCATTAGTCCTTCGGCGACAATTTCTTGAGGGGAAAGAGTCCGATCATGTTCTTCAAATTTAGTTGAAGGAGTGAAAACTGGTGATGGAAGTTTCTGGTTTTTCTTCATTCCCTCAGGAAGAACGAAATTTCCGAAATCACGTTTACCATCTTTGTAATGTGTCCAGAGCGAAGTCGAGGTAACTCCAGTAATATATCCGCGAACAATAGCTTCAATAGGTAAAGGGGAACACTTCTTGGCCATTAGAACATTTGGGTCTGGAATACTGATGACATGGTTCTTGATGATATCTTTTGTCTGTTCGAACCAAAAGGCACTAATTAAATTCAATACCTCACCTTTGAATGGCACATGGGCGATAATACGATCGAAAGATGAATGGCGATCGGTTGAAACAAGAATAATTTTATCCGCACTTATGTATACATCTCGAACTTTACCGACTTTTCTTTCACCGATTCCTTTAAAATCTGTCACTTTCAACACATCACCCAAATGTTCTTTTATTGTTTCGATATTCATCCCATTAGAAATTATACTATTCGTACATATAATCATTATATATAAAAGTAGATAATTTGTTTTTTAATAATTTTTTCCCGTTTTGTTAATTTCTAACGGGACAGGTACATTAAATATTATTTGTAAATAATATTTTTATTATTCAACTTTGAATCTATAACAACTTGCGGATTTTTCTCCTTTGTAATTTTACCTACGACCTTGGCTTTAATATTAAAATCTTGAGCTCTTTTAACACAATAATCAGCATCTTTTTCATCAATTATCAAAAGCATCCCTTGGCCTCCATGCCAAACCTCATAAAATTCTTCATCAGTGATCTTCCTCCAATTGGCACAGTCTCTCATAATCTGCGGTGGTTCCCACAAATCAAAAATTTCTGCTGAGAGTTTTTTCGGGAAAAGGATATCTTTGGCAAGCTTTTCTTTGAAGGCTCCTCCGGAGAGATGAATAACAGAGTGAATTTTTATTTCTGGTTTAAACTTTTTATCGAACCAGCCATGGAGAGTATTCACATACATATCATAAAGAACCGATGGGGTTGCCGCCAATTTAATACTTTCTTTTGCTTTAGGATTTTCCCACCACTTTAACCCAAACTTTTGTCTCAAAGCTTTACGAACTGAGCTCATACCATTAGAGCGAAAACCATTTTCTTTTAAGGCGATAATTACTTGGCCTTCTCTTATACTTTCTCCGGTAATCATTTTGTCTTTGTGGTAAGCTCCAATCATTGTACCCGACCAATTTATTTTAGTTTTTGAATCTTTAATTTCTGAGCCGATAGCATCTCCCATCTGAGCAGTTTCGCCTTTCAAAACGACGATCTTACTTTCTTTCGCAACACTCCCAAGCCCCGAAATCGCACTTTTGTAAGTATTGCTTGTTTTATCTCCTTCATTCCCAACCGAGGAAACATCGAAAACATTTATGAAAATAAGTGGCACTCCTCCAAAACGAGTAATGTCGCTGGCGGTCATAGCGATCAAATCATAAGCAGCATTGTGGTGAGTTTGAGCAGCATCAATGATAATACCTTTTGTTCCGATGCCATCTGTTGAAGCCTCAATCAAATATCCTTTGGGAAGATTCTTTAAAGTGAAAGGTCTTGGACCGCGGAAACTTCCACCGGAAAGGTCATGTACATCAACGAAAGGGGAGTTCTTGTAGCTTGCTTTACAAACAGACCCTGCAAAACTACTAAAAGAAGACTCTTCTTCAACATCAACACCATCCTGTGAATAAATCTTCTTTTTGGTAATTTTACTCATAATTATTTTTCAAGATATTTTTTAAATCCTATTTTTTGTAGTTTCTCGCCTTTGGCTTTCACTTCATCTACCATCTTTTGTTTATAGTCGACGAGTTTCTTCTCTAAAGTTTTATCTGAAGTAGCAAGTATCTGAATAGCGAGAAGTCCAGCATTTCGTGCGGCATTGATACCGACAGTGGCGACAGGAATTCCAGGTGGCATTTGAGAAGTAGAAAGTAAGGAATCGAGTCCATCTAAGGTCTTGGCTTTGACTGGTATGCCAATGACTGGCAGAGTCGTAAATGAAGCCATGACTCCCGCTAAATGAGCTGCACCGCCGGCACCAGCGATTATAATCTTCATCCCGCGGTCTTTGGCACTTGCGGAGAATTTGTGCGCTAAAAGGGGAGAACGATGAGCCGAAGCGACCGTCATTTCATAAGATACGCCGAACTCTTCCAAAACAATTGCTGCCTCGGACATAACTGCTAAATCCGAGTCAGAACCCATAATAATGCCAACTTGTATACTTTTTTTCATGCCTCAATTATATTCGAAATTTGACCAAAAGAAAAGGGACCTTTTTGGTTCCTTTCTTATTTGCTGAAGTTGTACTCAGTTATGCATTTCTATCGCGACTTGGCGGATCATCATCTCCACGATTTTTTCTGAATGCAGTTTCCTTATTGTCTTCAATTCTTTTATTTCGAGCTATTATCGCTTCATAGCTCAAATTTCCTGAATTAAGATCTTCGCTAGTAAAGACCTCTGTTTTTTTTGTTTCTTTATTATCTGTTCTCATCACAAAAAATATTTATAAAGGTTTATATTTTCTTTTCTAAACGATAGCAAATAAGTAAATAAAGTCAAATAAAAAATTCTCACAATTTATACATTTTAAAAGGGGCTTTTCAGTCCCTTTTTTATTTAAAATGGTTACTACTTTTATTCACCATCATCTACGTGCACATTAGAATGGTCTTCGTCGCTAGAACCATTTTTGACCATCCCAATGATAGTAAGGATAGAATGATTACCTGGTTCCACTTCAGAGTCAAGTGAATCTGAATCAAGAGATACATCGAGAAATTCCGCCATTGTTCTCAAGTATTTATCATGATCTCCGTCATAATCAACTCTTACGATTTCATCCTGGCTACGATCATCTTCCCCTGTTTTCTGTGAAATAGCATGATTAATCCTGCTAATTTCATTTTCATTTAAGTTTCTCATTTTTCCTCCTTTTTATGAAAAGTACCAATATATTAGTAATATTCTATCTTTAGAATATTACTAATTAGACTTTTGTCAAGTTTGATATTATATTACCTTTTTCCCTATATCCTTTCGATAGTACATCTTCTCAAAAGATATTTTTGCTACAGCTTTGTATGCACAAGCGAGTGCTTCTTCTAAGGTTGCACCCGTGGCACTGACGCCGAGAACTCGGCCACCATTGGTGATTAGATTTCTCTCAGAATCGTATTTTGTCCCTGCGTGAAAGATTATTATATTTCCGTCACCACTTGCATTTTCAACTCCCGAAATAATTTTGCCTTTTTCGTAACTCTCTGGGTAGCCACCTGAAGCTAGAACGATAGTGCAGGCTGATAAACTTTTCCATTTTATTTTTATCTTATCGAGTGTCCCATCAATGCAAGCGTCGATAATATCAAGTAAGTCAGTATCAAGGAGTCGCATATATGTTTGCGTTTCAGGGTCGCCAAAGCGGGCATTGTATTCAAGAATTTTCGGGCCATCTGATGTAAGCATTAGTCCAGGGTAGAGAACGCCAGAGAAATTATTTCCATCTTCATTCATCATATGTAAAGTTGGAGCGATAATTGTTTCCTTGATTTCTTTTAAGAGTTCATCGGAAACTATCGGGAGAGGGGCTACTGTCCCCATTCCTCCAGTGTTTGGACCTGTGTCATTCTCGCCAATACGTTTATGGTCCTGGGATGTAGGAAATATTGAATAAGTTTTCCCATCTGAAAAGGCATGGGTAGAAATCTCGGGTCCAGTTAAGAATTCCTCGATGACTACTTCATTTCCCGCTTCACCGAAAGTTTTTTTGTTTAGAATATTGTCGAGGGCATCTTTCGCTTCCTCAAGATTTTGACAAATAAAAACTCCTTTCCCAAGAGCAAGGCCACTGACTTTGACGACGATAGGGAAGGAATGATTCCTGATATAACCCTCAGCTCTTTTGTAATCATGAAAGACGTCGAACTTAGCAGTTGGTAGGCCATGTTTGCGCATGAAATTCTTAGAGAAAGCTTTTGATGATTCAAGTTGAGCAGCACTTTGGGTTGGGCCGAAAATTCTTAGATTTTCTTTCTTGAATTCATCAACAATACCAAGAGCAAGTGGATCATCAGGAATAGCTAGGGTTACATCAATATTTTCTTTCTTTACGAAATCGATAAGTCCCTTTATATCTATGGCCTTGAAATCTACATTTATTCCGATCGAAGATGTTCCAGCATTCCCAGGGGCAAAATAAAGCTCACCACAACGCGGTGATTGCTTAATCTTCCAACCAATCGCATGTTCTCGTCCACCACCACCAATTATTAAAATTTTTTGTTTATTATTTTGCATATTTTTATCTGTGGATAACTTTGACTCTTTTGACAAAATTTGTTATATTATGTGTAGCACTTGGATGGGCTTGCCCTCTCACGGTCAATGTTTATCCAAACCGTAGCCAAGTGCACTAAAGCATCCACCGAAAGGTGGATTTTTTAGTCCTTAATCGTCCTCCGGATTACCATAATGTATTTTTCTTTTTCCTGTTTCTTTATCGACCTTCCAGTGTGGGATAATACTCCAAAAATATTTTTGGGCAGTTCCAACTTTTTTTACAATAATTCTTACCCTAACTTCTTCTAAAATTGCTATGAATTCATAATAATTTACATCAATTAATATTTTTTCATTACGATGATTACTTCTATTTAATTCAAAAACCTTTTGTTCTGAAAAACCTTGTATGGTGTTTGATGATTTTAATATTTTTGGTGCAAGATGTAATAACTTTAATCTAATATATTGATCATCCCGTGAACGAGCATGATTTTTCTCTTTGAATTTTAAATGTTCTAACCCTTTTGCATTGAAGATTATTTTTTCTTTGAAATAAGGACAATAAATTTCACCAATAGATTTATATAATTCTTCATTTTTAGACTTCAGATTATTAAATTGTTCTTCGGTAAATTGAATCATAAAATTATTTAATCCTTTATTCTACCATAGAGTTTATATTTCTCCTTTTACCCATTTGGATACATTTTTATTGCTAATTTTTTACACTCATCTAATATTTGTTCTTCTCCAGGGAGAACGAGCGGTTCTTCTCTAATAAATTCAGAAACTGTACCATTTACGAAATCTTGTAATGTTTCGATTTGAACTTGATGTTCGATTGGTAGAACTCGAGCCTGAAGAGTTTCGGTAGTATCATTAGGTAAAATTTCTACCTGTTTTCTTTTTACAATTTTCCCTTCGTCGAATTTGGCAGTGACTCGGTGAGCAGTCGCTTCTGTCCAGAAATTTCTATTGGTTCTTTTTACAAACTCTAATCTTGTTTGATGGACTCGTAGACCAAACATTCCAGCTCCACCAAAATCTGGTTTTCCGGTATCAAGTGGTCCAGGGTGTTGATTAATAATCATTCCTTCAAATTCTTTTATAACACTCTCTGGAGTTAACCAATGCCAGCCATATTGACCTATAAATTCAACATTTCTTTTTTTACATTCCTCAATAATTTTTTTTCCGAATTCATCTCTATTTTTAAAATTTTTCGGGTTTATGATTAATATATCCTCGTCATTTATTCCTAACTTCTTGGCTTTATCAATGCCGCCGGCTTTCTCGGAACTTGAAATTATCAAAGAGGGAACTACATTTTTTAATGTCCCATTTTGTGTGGCTTTAATAATGGCTTCCATAGTTGTGCCACCTCCAGAAATAAGTAAAGCAATTTTCATCCCGTATGAAGTAGAGAATCTTTAGATTCTCGTACACAATTTATTATTAATAATCGAAAAATTACTGACATCTTGTTGTAACTTATATTTCTAGAATAACATGTATGACTTCATACGGGACTCATTGTTTTAAAAAGTGGAACAAATTATTTTATAAAAAAATGTCTGGCTCCTCGTCCTCCCTCATCCGTTTTTTTAGAATATAATTTGTTCCACTTTGTCTATTGGTAAATTAATTCTCAAATTTTAAACTGTCGTATTTTATTTCTTTTTCATGTTCAAAAATTGGTAGGGGATATTCTCCATTGAATGCCGAAAGAGAAAAACGACTTTTTGGTAGTCCTGTAGCTTTAACCATGCCGTCAATAGAAAGGAACTTCAATGATGTCGCCCCTAGATATTCTCGAGTTTCCTCGATGGTTTTTTGCGATGAAATAAGATTTGCTTGTTTCGGAGTATCGATACCGTAGAAATCAGGGAATTTAACAGGAGCCGAGCAAACTAAGAAATGCACTTCTTTGGCTCCAGCATCGAAGAACATTTTGGCGATGTCGCGAGAAGTGTTGCCACGAACAATTGAATCATCTATCACTCCGACGCGTTTGCCCGTGACTAAACTTCGAAGAACGGTTAATTTCATTTTAATTTTTTGTTCACGGTTGGCTTGAGTTGGCTCGATAAATGTTCTGTGAATGTACCTATTTTTATTGAGAGCCATTTCAAAGGGGACACCGGAAGCTTGTGAGTAGCCAATGGCGGCCGGTATAGCCGTCTCTGGTACGGGGACAATGAGATCGAGTTTCAATTTAGGATTTTCTTTGTACAACATTGCTCCAAAATTTTTGCGGACTTCGTAGACTGATTGGCCCATTATTTTACAATCATGACGAGAGAAATAAACGAATTCAAATATATCAAACTTTGGTTCAACATTTGCCAGTATTTTACTTTCTATTCCTTTATTTGTAATTATGACTAATTCTCCTGGAAGAACTTCCCTTAGAAATTTTGCTCCAACTGACCGCAAGCCACATGTTTCAGAAGCAACGACAATTTCCCCGCCTTGCGCCGAGGCAGGTTTTTCATTTGTTCCGATGACTAGTGGTCGAATGCCTCGAGGGTCGCGGAAAGCGACGAGTTCTTTCTTCGATAGGGCCACGCAAGAAAATGCCCCAGTGAAAAGAGGGTATGATTCTATCACAGCCTTAGAAAGAGACATGCCTTTTTTCATATAGAATCCGATAGCTTTGGTCATAAGCTCGGAATCAGAATTATCTTTTACGGAAACTTTATTTTTCTTTAAGAAATCTTCCAGGGCTTTTGTCGAAGGCAAGTTGCCATTGTGAGCAAAAGCGCATTTATCACCGAAGACAATTGGCTGAGCATGTTTCGAATTTGTCCCGCGAGAAGTGGAGTAGCGGTTGTGCCCGATAGCGGCGAAACCCGGGAGTCCTTTAATTACTTTTTCTGTGTAGACCTGACTCACTAGACCAGTATGTTTATATGAAAATATTTTCTTGCCATCAGTTGAAGCAATACCTGTCTGTTCTTGACCTCGGTGTTGGAGAGCGAATAGTCCGAAATAGGCGATACGAGAAGCTTCTTTCCCGTCCCAAATTCCAAAGACCGCACATTTTTCATTTAAATTTTTATCCATACTTACTTATTAAAATATTTAACTGCGTTTTTGAATAATAAGATACCGTTTCCTTCTTTTTTTACTTCACCTTTCTGTTTCTTACTTTGCCAAAGAGGGGAATGATGGAAGAATATGGCTCTCTCAGGATGTGGCATCATGCCAAGCACCCGTCCATTATACCCTAGGATTCCAGCGATGTCATAATTCGCTCCATTTGGGTTGGCCTCGAGATTTTGGAATTTACAAATTTCTCCTTTCTCATATTTGAAAGCGACACGTTTTTCTTTCATTAGTTGCTTGTAATCTTTCTCATCTATTAAATATTTTCCTTCGCCATGGGCGATTGGAAGAGAAATATTTTTTATTCCTTTTAGCCACGGACTCTCTCCAGTGCATTTCAAATCTACCCAGCGGTCAATATATTCACCATTCTTATTGTGAGTGAGAGCTCCTGGCAAAACTGAGAGGGCAGTCAATATTTGGAATCCATTACAAATTCCTATTGCAAGAGTATCGCGTGATAGAAATTCATCGAGCTCTTTCCTCAGATGATTTTTGAATTTATTGGCATAAGCTTTACCACTTCCCGTATCGTCACCATAAGAAAATCCTCCAGGAAAAACTAGAATTTGATACTCGGAAAGCATTTTTGGATTGGCAATCAAATCATTGATATGGATGATGTGAGCGTCTCCGCCGACACTATCAAATGCGAATTTCGTTTCCTCTTCGCAATTGAGCCCATATCCCGACATAATTATAACTTTTGGCCGTGCCCCGCCGGAAGTCGCGAGGGCTCGTAGCGTGTTTTTACTTCTAATGGGGTTTGTTGTTTTTTTAGTTTTCATATTATTTCATCTTATCCCGTTAGAGATAGGAAACGATTTAAACGATTTTTAATATAACGCTTACCCATAGCTGTTTTCAAATATATTTCTCTCGACCTTGCATCTTGTTCATTAAGACATGCTTCATAATAAATAAGTTCGTAAGGAGCATGCTTTTTCGTGTAATTAGATTGACCGTTATTGTGTAGTTTAAATCGTTTCCGTAAGTCATTTGTACTTCCAGTGTATAATTTACCATCCTTCTTGCTTTTTAATAAATAAGTATAAAACATAACTTTTTGATCTCTAATGGGACTTATTCGAAAAATTATGATAAATTGTGAATAGTTTTTTGACGGTGGTATCAACGACTTTCTTATTCTTTGAATCAGTAATTATGAATTTATTATCTTTTGTTATAGTTCCAATTTTGGCGTACGGAATATTTTTTACCAATTTTTCAAATTCTTTTACATTCTTTTTTGCGACAGTCAAAACTATTCTTCCTTGGCTTTCGGAAAATAGGACAGAATCAATCGATGAAGTTTTGCCTGGAAGATTTTTCAAAGATATTTTGCACCCGAGCATTCCACCAACAGATTTTTTCGCAAGAGCTATAGCAAGTCCGCCAGAAGTTACCGATACAGCTGAAGAGATTAATTCTTTTGAAATAGCATTTTCCAAAGCTTTATATGTTTTGATGTTTTTCTCTAGATTTACTTTTGGAACATCGTTACCGATGGTGTCGGTATTCTTAGCAAGCATTTTATAATATTCACTAGCTCCGAGTTCGTCGAAAGTTTCTCCGAGAATATAAATACTATCTCCCTCTTGTTTGAATTCAGGAGAAACAGTTTTACTAATATTTGGCATTACTCCGATAGCTGAAATTAAGAGGGTAGGAGGGATAGAAATGGCGACAGGATTTCCTTTTTCGTCGTAACCCTTGAAGTCATTAAACATGCTATCTTTCCCAGAAATAAATGGAGTACCGTAGCCGACTGCATATTTGTAGCAAGCTTTAAGTGAGTCAACGAGTTCTGCAAGACGAGCTTTATCATAAGACGAACACCAGCAGAAGTTATCCAATATTGCTAGATGTGATAGTGGTGCTCCGACACAAATTGCATTTCGGACAGCCGTATCAATAGAGCAGGCGGCCATGTCGTAAGTACTGATGAGAGAATACGATGGGTAAAGGCCTGAGGTGAGGACAACACCTTTTTCTGAAGAAAGAACTGGGCGGAAAACTTGGGCATCGGTATTTATTCGTCCACGACCAGAAAGTGGCTTGAGGACTGATCCAGCTTGAACTTCGTGATCATATTGCTCTGAGATGAAAGAGAAACCACTGACATTTTTATCTCCGAATAGTTTTTCTATTTCTTTTGTCCTCGATGTACTTTTTGGAATTTTAGGATTTTTATTTTCATGAATGATGGCAGAGCTCTCCAAATGTTTTGTTGGTAATCCTTCGTGTAGAAATTCCAAAGAAATATTCATAATTTCTTTATTATTATATTTAACAATACATCTTCCTGAATTATTGAAAGTTCCGACAATTGTTACTTCAACTCCTCGACTGTACATCAGCTTCTTGAACTCATCCCATTTTTCTTTTGGTACAGATAGTGTCATTCTCTCTTGTGATTCAGAAATCCAAATTTGCCATGGCAGTAGTCCTGGATATTTAAGTGGAACTTTTTCAAGGTCCACAGTTGCCCCATTACATTCTTTGGCCATTTCAGCAATCGAACAAGAAATTCCTCCAGCGCCGTTGTCAGTGATACTACTATATAAGTCCATATTGCGAGCTTCTTTAACAATGGCATCGCTTAATTTCTTTTGGGTAATTGGGTCGCCAATCTGAACTGCCGTAGCAGGACTTGTCGAATCCATAGCCACAGATGAAAAAGTTGCTCCATGAATTCCATCAGCTCCAACTCTTCCACCAACGACGACGATATAGTCACCAGATTGAGCACATTTTTCGTGAGATAATTTATCGTTTATTTTTTGCGGAATAATCCCGACTGTGCCGACGAAGACCAGAGGTTTGCCTCGGAATTTATCATCATATTTTACAAATCCAGAAACGGTCGGAATACCTGAGCAGTTGCCTCCAACATTTACTCCTTTTATGACTCCTTCCATGATTCGTTTTGGGGGGAGCATTTTTTGAGTTAAGTTTTTGTCTTTATACAGGGCTCTCGTATCTAGAGGGTTACCAAAACAAAATCCATATATATTTGCAACTGGTTTAGCTCCCATACCGAAGCCGATAGTATCACGATTTACTCCGACGATACCAGTGATTGCTCCACCGAATGGGTCAAGGGCTGAAGGGCTGTTGTGAGTCTCGACTTTATGAGTGACCATATAATCTTTATCAAAAATAATTCCTCCTGAGTTATCTGAGAAAACTGAAACACAGAAATCTTTCTTTCCTTTCTCTTTGCGGATTTTATTTGTTGCGGCTTTAATATAAGTTTTATATATACCATCTTTTATATCATCAATTGGATTAGCGAAGATTGTATGTTTACAATGCTCGGACCAAGTTTGAGCCAGGGATTCAAGTTCTATATCATTTGGATCTCTCTTCTGGTCTTTGAAATATTTTTGAATTACTTTCATTGATTCTAAATCAAGAGCTAGCGGCCCGCGACGAGCTCCACTTCCATCCATGATTCCTTCTTTGCCGATTTTGATAAGTTCTTCGTCGGACACTGAAAGGGGGACTTTGATCACGGGAGTCTGCTTTGGCAAAACAACCTTAGGAATTTTCAAAGGTAAATTATTTTCCTTAATATCTTTTGCATTCAAAATGATACCTTGTTCAATGAGGGGGTTGTGAAGAGATAGGGCAATTTTTTTTGAATCTTCTTGATTAATTGAGCCAGAAACCAAAAAAACTTTCGAAGTATAAATTTCAAATTTAATATTTTCTTTTAAGTGGAGAAGGTCTGTAATTGTCTCTTTGGCTGTGTGAGCGACATTATCGGTAACCCCTGGTAGGAAGCCTATTTCTATAGCATATGAAAACTTTTCTTTAGGCTTGTCTGCATTGGCAGGAAGATTGTTTATAAAGAAGTTTTCAAAAGTCAGATTCGTTAGTGCTGTAGCAGATTTAATGAGTTCTTCTTTTGAAAACAGAGAGTCGAATGTGTAAGCATTAATAATAGAGACATTTGTGACTTTCCCCTTGATGTCCAAGGAGTTCCATGATTTTAAAAATAGCCTTTCTTGGCTATCTTCACCTTTGGGCGTCACATATAATCGTGAAATCATATAGACATAATATATCATTAAAAATTAAAAGACAAATTGTCTTTTAGGATAAGAAATTTTACCAAGTTAAACCCACGAGATTGAATTTGTAAATAAAATTTAAGAGGTATTTTATAATTCTAACTAAAACACATCCAAAACTAATATAAGAATGTAAATTATGATTAGAAATGAAAAGATTAAAACACCACCGAAGAGTTTTTCTTCGGGGTGTTTTCTTGTATTGAAGAAATCGGATATAAAGCTATGACGAGCGTTTAATTTCTTGAACCAATTTTTCATGTTGAGTGATGTTGTGAAATTATGACTACTTGATTTAAAAGAAGAGACGATAGATTGGCCACGTTTTTTAATTAGCCAATACAAAGTGGCGATAATTACTACAGCCACTAATATTAAAGTTAGGCCACTTGACCATTTATGGAAAATCGTCACGACTAAAGTTCCGGAGAAATACCCAGCGAAAACGTTTAGCATAGCCCAACATATTGCACTTAAGATATTCCAAAATATAAATGGTCCACGTTTCATTTTTGATAGCCCTGCGACAAATGGGATGATGGCTCGGATTGGCCCAAAGAATCGTCCCCAAAAAATACTTTTATTTCCGTGCCGTTTGAAAAAAACTTCCCCTTGGTCAAGCATACTCTGATTAAATATTTTTTTATTTTTTATCCAATTGCCACCCCAGCGTCCAAGAGAATAACTAAAGAAGTCTCCAATTATTGCTCCAAGAGTCGCAAAAATTATTATATGCCAAACACTAAGTAAATCTTGTGATGCGAGGAATCCACCAATGGAGATAAGTGTTGATCCGGGGATAAAAACTCCGACAAAAGGAGCTGACTCGACGAAAGCCAAAGTGAAAAATAGCCAGTCACCCAGCCAAGCGAATTGTATTAAAAGGTTTGATAATGTAGTTGTGTCAGGCATATTTTTACTAACAATTGTTAGTGAGGGAATTATAGCATTTAATGCAATTTATAGTTATTATTGCTAATTATTTTATGGAATAGTTATATTATGATAGTTATTGATTAGAACCTTTAACTTTGACTCTAAATAAAAAGTGGATAACTTGTTGACACAACTGCTGAAAAGTTAGATAATACTGTTAAACTATGTGTTAAGATTAATATTAATTTATCTTGATAAATTAGAGATTTGTCAGAATAAATCAATATTAATCTAATTTGAAAACAATCTAAAATATAAATATTATGAAAAAAGTTTTAATTATTGTCTTACTAACAATTACGCTTGCACTGACAGCATGTCAGCCGTTAAATTGGCTGATTCAAGACGTGCTAGGTATTGATAGGAAAGAGGATCTTGGTCCTCAACGTGAACTTTCAGCCTCCATAATTGGTGATGAGGGAGGGAGTGTAGCTCCTTTATTTGCTACAGGGACTGATGGGGAAACAGTCAACTTTTTTGTAAACAAAAAAGTGGGATATGATTATGACTCCGTATTTGTCAATGGGGTGGGTCATCCTTTTACAATCGCTGTAGGGAATGTTTTCTCAATTATTATTGAGGGGATCGATTATGACATCAGATTCAAGATGAAGAAAAATAATCAAGGACTACTGATGGGAACATGGAAGATAATATCTTCCTTTGAGAGAGGCGTGGGTACTATTGAATGGCAAAAAGTTCCCAATAGTATCTACAGGGATACTTACATCTTCACCCAAAAAAAATACTCTCTTCTGGATAGTTCTGGTTACGAAATCGGGAATGGAAGTTACAGTCTCAATTTGGAAACGGACTCTCTAATAATAGGAGCAAATCCCCAAGGAGCGGATGGAAGCAGATATAAGATGTCAATCGTCTCAGGTGAGAAAGGTGAGCAACAATTAGAACTGATACGTCTTGACAAGTATTACACAGGCACCGTGAGGGTGCCCTCTAAGGATCAGGAAAAGCTTTTTGTTTTTGAAAAAAAGAAAAAATAGCTAGCTTTTCTTAATTAAATTTTAAAGAAGCCGTTTCTCCGCATTTGGAAAACGGCTCTTTATTTATGTCTTGAATTTTATTATGTCTGTAGTTTTATTTGTTATCTATTTAACATTCATGTATAATTAAATTCATTATAACAAGGGTAGCTTTAATAAAAAATAAAATGAACAAAATATTTAATAAGTTTTTAATTGGATTAATTTTTTTATTAGGGGTTATACTGGTTCCTACGTTTAAGGTGAATGCTGCAATAACTGTGAAGGTGTGGGCTGACGGACAAACTTCCAAGACAGTCAATTATAATGATAGGGTAATAATAAGTTGGGAAGCCACTGGAGCTACTTCTTGCGATTCAGGTGGGCATGGGACAGGAATAACAGGTGATTTTGAAACCGACCGTCTAACTGCTACCACCACTTTTACGGTGACTTGCTCTGCGCCTGATCCTCTTTATTATAAATTAAAACGTTGTACTGATAATATGATATTTGAAACTGGTCCATTTCCTCCTGGGACATATAGTGTTGGAGGAGAATTATTAGTAGGAAGTGTAGAATATAGTACTTATAATTATACCGTTGAGGGTTCATCCACTAGCCATTATCCTGAAGCTTCAAATAATATAGCAACAACCAAAAGCGGATTATATAGTTGTCCATATGTTCCTCCAGATGGAGGAGAAGGAGGTGCTACTGGTTATTGTGCTTATCCTTATGGAGAACCACCTTATACAGAATATTGTAGCAGATATACTGATTCATATAATTGCGAACAAGGTGGCTCCGATTGTGTCTGGATGTGGTAATTAAATTAAAAATTTGCGAATAAATTCGCAAGAACCATTCTTGCAAAAAATGTAAGTGAGTTAGTGAAGAGATTATATCATTTAACATAATTTATGGTTATTATTGCCAATTATTTTATGGTAATATAGTTCATATGGATTCTAATGCTATTACCGTTTCAAATCTGACTAAAAAATTTTCTTTTTCTGTAAGAAGTCCATCTTTTACATTGTTTAAAAATTTATTTTCACCCGAGAAAAAGGAAATCGTTGCTGTTAATGATATTTCTTTCTCTGTCAAAAAGGGAGAGAGGGTGGCTTTCATTGGCCCGAATGGGGCGGGGAAGTCAACGACGATTAAAATGCTGACTGGTATACTTTTCCCAACATCTGGCAAAGTAAATATTCTCGGTTTTGATCCGACGAAAGACAGGAAAAAGCTTGCCTATCAAATAGGCACAGTTTTCGGTCAACGCTCTCAATTACTACCAAATCTCCCTCTGACGGATTCTTTCGAATTTTTCGGAGTTATGTATGATTTGTCTGATGAAGAAATAGAAAAGAGAATTAAAGAATTAACTGAACTTTTTGATCTAGAATCATTCATCACGCAACCAGTTCGCAAACTTTCACTCGGGCAACGAATGCGAGCGGAAGTTGCAGTATCTTTAATTCACAAACCTGCAATTATTCTTCTCGATGAACCGACTATAGGGCTTGATATTGTCGCCAAGAAATCACTTCGTGATTTACTGCTTAAAATAAATAAAGAAGAGAATACAACAATTTTCTTGACCTCACACGATGTTGGTGATGTCGAGTATATTTGTGATAGGACAATCGTTATTAATCACGGTATTGTGGTGAAAGATTTACCGACGGAAGATTTGGCTAAAACTTTTGTTTATGAAAAATATATCGATCTTGTACCAAAAAATATATTTGATAATTTTCCAGAACTTCCAAATGGAATTCGCTATTCATTAAAGGATAATAATAAAATCACTGTCGTTGTCGATATAAATAAAATAAACGTTCAAGAATCATTAAAGAGATTGCTTGATTTATTCCAAGTTGAAGATATTGATGTTTACAATGCAGATCTAGAGGCTGTCATTAGACATATTTATGAAAAAGATTCGACTAGCGTTTAAAATAATCAAAACTCTAACGAAAGACAACATACATTATCCGAGCAGATTGTATGCAAATATTTTTATAGTAGCATCGCGGATGGGAGTACTTCTTGCTCTTTATTGGTATGTTTTTAAACTGAATGGTGGTGTAGTGAATGGAGTGACTTATGTTGTTGTGGCTTGGAGTATGTTCTTCTATTTTATTGTTTCCAATTTTAATTTGCGTCGTATTTCTAGACTTATTATGGCGGATGTTCAATCTGGGAATATTGAAGTTTTCTTAAATAGACCAGTATCATATTTATTTTATAAAATATGGTGGACTCTTGGGTTAGGATTTCATAATTTTGTAATTATAGGGATATTCGGATTTGCTATTTTATCTTTAATAATCGGGATACCGGAATCTATGACTATTGGTATTTTTTTGCCGTTATTATTTTTAGAATTTATTTTGACGACAGTTCTTACTATTATAGTTTATGGAATAGTTGGAATATTTGCTTTTTGGATGGAAGACATAAATCCAGTATTTTGGATAGTAGATAAATTTGTGATGATCTTGGGGGGATCATATTTACCAGTAGCACTATTTCCAGCTCTTATGTACAAGTTTGCTATATACAGTCCCTTTGGTGCGTCCATGTTTATTTCTCATGTTGTCTATGATTCTTGGAGAACTGACTGGTACAAATTGATGGGTATACAAGTATTGTGGATTATTGTTTTAGGAATATTTTTAATTTGGCTATTTAATATGGCTAAGAGAAAAGTATCGGTTAACGGAGGATAATTTTATGATGAAAGAATTAAAATTCGCATTTTATGCGATAAAAAAGAATATGCAAAGTAATGCAGAATTGCGGACAAGCTTCCTGATGAACATTTTTGGGATGGCAATAAATAATTTAGCCTTTGTTTTCTTGTGGATTTATTTTGTGAAGTCTGTCGGGATCATCGGTGGCTGGACTACTTATGACATTATTGGACTGAATGGTTTCGCCGCTTTGTCATATGGCATTGTCTTGTCTATGTGTATGGGGATAAGAAAATTGCCAGAATATGTCTCATCAGGTTCTTTTGATCGCTTTATGCTTTCTCCGAAGAATATTCTTATTCGAGTTGCCACATCAGCTTTTAGCTCCTCGGCAGTTGGAGATATTATTTTTGGAATTATTTGTTTGATTGTGTGTGGTCTTTTTGTCCATGTAAGCGTTATACAAATAATATTTATAATTCTTTTGGTAATTTTTGCTTCAGTTGTATTTTTAGCATTATCTATAATTGTTTATACTCTCAGTTTCTTCTTTGTAGATGCGATGAATATAACCGATGGGATGTTCCAATTCTTCTTCACCCCGACGCTCTTCCATGGAGGAGCTTTTCAGGGAGTCTTACGATTCATTTTCACCTTTATTGTCCCATCACTCTTAGTTGCCGCTTTACCGATAGAGACAATAAAAAGTGTCTCATTCCTTCACCTTTTTGGTATAGGAATTCTATCTTTCGTCTGGCTCTTTGTTTCAATAAAAGTATTTAATCGAGCAATTAAAAGATATGAAAGCTCAAATTTCATGACTTTTGGGAACTAATTTTTCTTTAAATAGCCTTAATTTATTATCAGAAATCTGCTATAATAGGCGCCTATGTTTATTGTAGTTATTTTATCAGTAATACCAGTTATTATATGGGGGTTTATGGAGCCGTTAGGGCTTCGTTTTTTAGATTTGAATTCTATTGCAACGAGTATTGGACAGATTCTCGGGTTAGTTGGTATGGTTTTATTTTCAATTACTCTCGTTTTAGCTGGGCGTTTCAAATTCCTAGACAAATATCTTAATGGTTTAGATAAAGTTTACAGTAACCATCATAAATTGGGAGCGATAACTTTCTCTATGCTACTATTTCATCCACTTTTTTTGGTTGTTAAATATTTATCAATCTCAATCCGGGATGCTGGATTATTTTTTGTTCCATTCGTAAACATGCCGATTACTTGGGGGATAATTTCTTTAATACTGATGATTGTTTTCCTTGGCATAACTTTTTATTCAAGAGTTAAATATCATGTATGGAAATTTACCCATAAATTTATGGTCTTGGCTTTCTTTTTTGCGGTTATTCATACACTAGTTATTTCATCTGATATTTCTCGAAATATATTACTTCGATACTATATTTTACTGTTTGCATTAGTCGCACTGTTTGCTGTTATACGTAAAACTTTTTTTGAGCAAATTTCTGCCAATAGATTAAAGTATAAAGTTAAGAATGTAAATAAATTAAATCAGGATGTTATAGAAATAGAAATGGAGCCACTCGGTAATAAAATGACATTTATTCCAGGACAGTTTGCTTTTTTTAGTTTCTTGAGTGGATCAGTAAGTAAAGAGTATCATCCGTTCTCTATCTCTTCATCGAAGAGTGATGATAATTTAAAAATAATTGTCAAAAATCTTGGAGACTTTACAAGTTGTTTGAGTAATTTGAAATCAAATGATGTGGTATTGATTGATGGACCGTATGGTAATTTTTCTTATAAAAAGATAAAGAATAAAAATCAAATCTGGGTTGCAGGGGGAATTGGTATAACTCCATTTTTAAGTATGGCGAAAACGTTGGAGAGTGATTATAAGGTTGATTTGTATTATTCGGTTAAAGAAAATAAAGAAGCGGTCAGTATGGAAATTTTAGGTGAAATCGAAAATAGAAACCCTAATTTTAAATCAAATCTATGGATAGCAAACGATAAAGGTTATATAAATGCCGGACTGATATCAAGTCAAAGTAGTGGATTGAAAGATAAAGATATTTTCCTCTGTGGACCGGCAGGTTTTATGGAAAGTTTGAAGAATCAATTTGTGTCACTTGGAGTCGATATTAAGAAGATTCATTATGAGAATTTTAGTCTATAAGAATATGAATACAAAAAAATTAACAACAATATCATTATTTATATTTGGAGTTGTAGTCACTGCCATCCTTGTCGCTGGATTAGTTTTTTATCAGAATAAAAAAGATAGCCAAGTTTTAAATTCAAATAATAATAATTTGGCACAAGATGTACTTAATCAAATAAAACCAGCAAGTGGTAATTTGATTTTGAATATGACCGAGATTACCAAACACAATAAAACTTCCAATTGTTGGATGCTTATAAGTGGCAAGGTTTACGATATTACGAGCTATTTTGGCTCTCATCCTGGGGGGAATGCTATGATGGCGGCAACTTGTGGAATAGATGCGACCGATGCATACATGACTAAAGACCCAAATGCAACAACGGCGGGAAGTCGCTCAGCCCACTCCTCAAATGCAGTCAGTCTTTTGTCTAATTATTTTATTGGAAATTTAAATCAGATAATTGGTGAGCAAACAATAATACAGACAAATAATATTGTTGCTCCAACAACTCGTGATGATGATTATTATGAAGAATGGGATGATTAATTATGTCTCATCAAGGAAACATTTGGGATAGGGAATACAATAATCCATCATTCGTTACTAAGAATGATGAGCCACAGGCGGATACTAAAAGGTTTTTTAAATTCCTCAAGAAAGAACAAAAATTTAAAGTCGAGAATAAAAATATTCTTGATCTTGGTTGTGGTACGGGGAGGAATTCAAATTATTTAGCAGAACTTGGAAATAATGTTATTGGAATTGAAATTTCAAGATCGGCTCTCGAAATAGCAAAATCACGTGCCAGAGATCTTGGGTTTGCTGTTGATTATCGACTTGGTGATATCGGAGAGAAATATGATATACAAGATAATTCTATCGATGTCGTTCTTGATGTAACATCTTCTAATTCACTCGATGGAAAAGGGAGAGAATATTATTTGAAAGAAACAAATAGAGTTTTAAAAAATAACGGGTATTTTTTTGTTCGTGCTCTTGCAAAAGATGGCAATAAAAATGTAAAAAATTTATTAAAGACGAATCCTGGGCCAGAATATGATACTTATATAATTAAAGAGATCGGTTTAACGGAGCGAGTTTTTTCTCGGGATGATTTTACTAAAATGTATAGCAAATATTTTAAGATTCTCCACTTAGAAAAGAAAACAAACTATACCACTTTTAACAATCGCATCTATAAACGCGATTATTGGATAGCATATTTACAAAAATAATAAATTGAATCTCCTTTAAGCAAGGGCAGTCCTTACTTTGATAGAAAATGCTGAGGACCCAGAAATGTTTCGCAGTCGTGTATGTTCTTGTGTGGAAGAGCTATCTAAATTACCTGAAAATATCTTATTAGTCAGCCACGCAGGAATTGGTAGATTCGCAAAAGCCACAATAACTAAAATTGAAGAGAAAAAATTAAAGGATTTAGAAGAGAGTGATTTTGAAGGACAAGAAAAGTTTGAAAGTGAAGAAAAGATGTATGAAGCATATAAGTCTTATTACGGGGACAAAGTAACCCCTGATATAATTATTAAAATGGTTGATTTTAAGTTAGAATAAATTACATATGAAATTAAAAATATTATCTTGGAATATATGGTGTGGAACTTATTTAGATGAAGTAATTGAATTCTTGCGAACAGTAGATGCTGATATTATCGCTCTCCAAGAAGTAGCAGAGGATAGTCGAGGGAACATATCTGAAATTATTGCCAAAGAATTAGAATATAAATATGTTTATACTACTGACATAGATATGCCACTTAAATATCTTCCTAATTATAAAGAAGACGATGAAAGAATAATAAAAATGGGAAATGCAGTTTTGAGTAAATATGAGATTGTTGATAGTAAGGAACACCAACTTATTTTAAATAAAGCTCGTACAGTGATAGAAGCAAATATTAAAATAGAAGACAAAATCCTAAATGTTTTTAGTATCCACTTGAGACATACACACCAAAAACAATTAGATTTTCAAGATTTACAAGCAGAAAATTTATTGAAACTTTTATCCAAAGAAAATACTGTAGTAATGGGGGATTTTAATTCATTACCAGAAAGTAGTGTTATTAAAAAATTTAATGAATCATTACAAAATACTGAGATAGGTTCTAATACGCCAACTTGGTCTGTCTATAAAGAAGGGTGCACTGAATGTCTAATAGATAAAATTATACATAAACTAGATTATATATTCATAACCAAAGACTTAATAACTAGTTCCTTTGAGGTATATGAATCAAAGGCATCTGATCATTTGCCCGTTTCGGTTATTGTAGAAATATAATAAGTTATCTTTCCTCTAGTATACTCATTCGAACATCCTCCCAAGTTCGGAGCAAAAATTCGAATCATATTTTACAATGGATATTTTCCCACCTTAGTAAAAGTTCGAACTTTTTGATATAATTAAATTATGAAATTTCATGAGCAATTTCAAAAAATAAAAATTAAAAATAAGGATAATAAAATCGAGAAACCTAAAACAGAAGAAAGGGTTAAAAATAATCCAGAACTAACAGATATAATACATGAAACTTATGGTTTTAATAAGAAAATAGAATCCGTCGACATAAAATATTTATACCATAGAACAAAAAAAGAAAAGGCTAAAAGTATTTTAGCGAACGGATTTAGGTTAAAACCTGATACTGCTAATAGAATAGAAAGTGGTAATGGTATATATACTGTAACTTCTCTAGAAGATATTAATAATTCGTATAATAAAAAACATTATGGTAATTATATCGTTAGAATTGGATATGATAATTCTAAGGTAAAATGGGAATATGGTGAAAAAGTTGATTTTATGAAGTTAGCTAAGGAGGATAATCATGGTGACCGAAGATATCATATAAAAAATGTAGGAGAAGTCGCAGTATTTCACAGTATAGACAAAATAGTATCAATTGAAATATCAAAAGATAACGGAAAGACTTGGGAAAAATCATTACTTTACGACAATCTGGAAGCTGCATAATAAAATTTTTTGAGCTGTTAGACGGATAGAAAAGAAACCTATTCACTAGCGATTTCTTTTTGTCTCATTAACGTTCCCACTTCGTCCCAGAGGGGGAGCAATTTTGGAATTATATAGGTGATATATTAGTCCAAAATGGTATATGAACTTATGCTATAATAGTGGTATGATCCCGTTAGAAGTCATATATGTTATATAGATTTCAGGGGTTATTTAAAGATAATCTTTAAATTCCGATTTTATTAATTAATTTATGTACGAGAATCTAAAGATTCTCTACTTCTAACGGGATGACTAACATTGGAGTATTTGATTCCGGAGTTGGAGGACTGTGGATATTAAAACATTTAAGGGCCGAATTGCCTGGCTATAATTATGTATTTTTCGGAGACCAAGGGCATGTACCATATGGGGATAAATCGAAAGACGAGATAAGAGATTTCTCAGAGGGAATAACAAGGTTCTTAATAAGTAAAAATTGTAAAATAATAGTTATAGCTTGCAATACTGCTTCGGCGGCTTCACTTAAATATTTACGAGAAAAATTTCCAGAAGTAATTTTTGTCGGTCTGGAGCCAGCAGTCAAACCAGCCACAGAGATTACAAAGACGAAAAGAATAGGAATTTTGGCGACACCGATGACTTTCCAAGGCGATTTATTTAATTCATCCGTTGATAAATATGCTAATGGAATAGAAATTTTTAAGAATACTTGTGATGGGCTTGTTTTAGAAATTGAGAAAGGCGATTTCGATGGGCAGAGGACGAAAGAAATTTTAGAAGGGGCACTTTACCCAATGCTCGAAGAAAATGTTGACACTGTTGTACTTGGTTGTACGCACTATCCTCTTGTGATAGGAGAAATAAAGAAAATTGTTGGTGACAAAATTAGAATCATTGATCCGACACCTTCGATAGTGAGACAAGTTGAAAAAATTTTGGAAGAAAATAATTTAAGCATAGGTATTAAAGAGAAAGATGGAGAAATAGAAATTTTTACATCGGGAGAGTCAGAAGGAATGGAAAATGTTTTAGAGAAATTATTTGGAGGAAAAATTAAAGTAGAAAAAATAAATTTAGAAAATCTACAAGTCTTAAATATGGTAGAATAAAATTATGAGTGAATTAAAATTTGAATTTGAAAAGGCTTACAAAGGATTGAATATTGCTCAAAAGGAAGCTGTCGATACTGTCGATGGTCCGGTCATGGTAGTGGCAGGTCCTGGAACAGGGAAAACACAGATATTAACTCTACGTATTGCCAACATTTTGGAGAAAGGAGTCTCCCCAGCTGATGGAATTTTATGTCTGACTTTTACAAATTCTGGTGTTTCAGCCATGAAGCAGAGGTTGGAAAAGTATATCGGAGAAAGAGCTCGAAGTGTTTCGATTTCAACTTTTCATAGTTTTGCTTTTGATCTTATTGAGAAGCATTTTGAGCTTCTTGATTTTGTTCATATGCCAGAACTTCTAACAGATGATGAAGCCGTTTTTATTATCGATGAAATTTTAAATAAAAATGATTGGGAATATATTAGCCCAAGAGGGAATCCTGCGATGTATTTTGGTGAGTTGAAGCAATTAGTTTCTATTTTGAAACGTGAAAGAATTACTGCTGAGCAACTGGCACTATATGTTGAAGAGGATATAAAAAATTTAAAGGAAGATAAAGATAATATTTCTTCTCGAGGAGAAAGTAAGGGCAAGTTGAAAAAAGAGACCGAAAAGAAAATTGAACAATTAGAGAGGACTAAGGAAGTCGTCCGTTTTTTCGAATTATATGAAGAAAGTAAAAAAGCTAAATCATTAATTGATTATGACGATGTTCTTGAATATGCAGTTCTCTTGGTAGAGAAATTCGAAGATGTTCGCAATGATATTCAAGAAAATTATTTGTATGTATTAATCGATGAGCATCAAGATTCAAGCGGTGTCCAAAATAGTTTTCTCAAAGCTGTTTGGGGAGAAGTTGAAGGCCCGAATATTTTTGTTGTGGGGGATGATAGACAGCTAATCTATGCTTTCTCAGGAGCATCTCTTTCCTACTTTAATGAATTCTCCAATATTTTTAAAAATGCCAGACTTATTATTTTAAAAGAAAATTATCGTTCAACCAGACCAATTTTGTCTATCGCCGATTCTCTTTTAAAGAGTTCAATAACAGATGAGAAATTGAATAGTAATAAAAAGGGTGAACACAAAATAATGCTTTCTGAATACGCTTACCCTCGAGATGAAATTATTGGTGCAGGGCTTTATTTTAAACAAAAAATTAATGACGGACTTAATCCAAATGAATGTGCTCTTTTGGTTCCTAAAAATTACAATGTCAGGAATGCCATTGAGATATTATCAAATATGGATTTACCTGTATCCTCTGGGAAAAATTTATCACTTTTCTCAGTTATTGAAGGGGACTATCTTCGCCGAGTTCTTGGTATTATAGTTAATCCTTCCGATTCCATTTTACTTTCAAAAACATTATTAGATAAAACAAGTGGCATACCTTATCTTCCGGCGCATACTTTTCTGAAAGAATCTAAGCTTGATAAATTGACTATTGAAGAATTAATTTCTCACGAATCAGTAGGTGGACTTCTTGGGGGGATTGATCCAGTTTCATTATGGGGTAAAAAATTAAAAGAATGGGTAAATAAATTATCTGGTGAGAAACCGAGTTTTATTGTTAGTCAGATTGGGAATGAACTTCTTATTGAAACATCTCACGATATCGATTTATTGCTTACTAGAGTTGAAGTAGTTAGAAGTTTTATTCATCAAGCAATGTTATATGAAGAGAAGAATAAGAAAGCTAATCTAGCTTCTTTTCTCGAATATCTTGATCGTCTTGAATCATATGGAACACACATAGAATTGGCAAAGTTTGGGAATGATAATGGTATTAAAGTTATGACTCTCCATAAATCGAAAGGTATGGAATATGAGTGTGTCTGGGTTGCGCATATGAATGAAGAGACTCTCATGTCGGAGAAGAGAGGTGGTTTTACATTACCCGAAAAATTGAAAGAACATATGAGAAAGCGAAATGTAGAGGAAGCCAAAAGGGAGCTCTATGTAGCAATTACACGAGCTAAGGAATTCTGTACATTATCATTTTCAACAGAAAATTATAATGGAAATAAGATGGAGCTAGCTTCTATTATTAAAGATTTGGAAGATATTCATTTTGTCAAAAAAGATTCAGATGAGACTGAAAAAGAAATATTAGCTCAAGGACCAGAGATTTATATAAATCAGAATTTAGAGCAAGATATTGATATGATTAACAAGGTTAAGAAATTGGTTATCGAAAATTATAAAGATATTAAAATTTCTGTTTCGATGTTGAATAATTTTTTTGAATGCCCAAGGAAATGGTATTTTAGAAATTTTTTGAAATTGCCTGAGATAAAGCCTGTTTATTTAGCATTAGGAACAGTTGTTCACGCTATGATTGAATATATTTTGAAATCAAAAAGTTTGCCAACCGAAAAAGAGATCAAATTAAAAATTGAAGAAGAGTTAGGGAAAGAAGGAGTCACAAAAGATAATGATTTGAAGAAGTTAAGTCGTGATGCGCTTACTATTGTTTTGAACTGGACGAAGAATTATTACCCCAATTTACTTCCGGACTTTAAATCTGAGCGCTCGATTTCGTTCGTAGATAAAAATAATTTTCCTAATCTTTTGATGTATGGAAAAATTGATCTTACAGAATATCAAAAGGATGGTGATGTATATGTGACAGATTTCAAGACAGGTGGGTCTAAAACAAGTGGTGCAATAGAAAAAATCGACAACGAAGGGAGGATGTCTGACTTGATGCGACAGCTTGCGATGTATTCATATCTTTTGTCGGGTGGTAGTGATAAGGCTAGAGTTTCGAGCTCGAAATTATTGTTCCTTGAAAGCGAGCTAAATGATAAAAATGCTATGTATGAAACGAGAATTACCGAAGAGCAAATCGATCTATTAAAAAGGGATATAAAAGAGTATGACGAAACTCTTTCTTCGGGTTTATGGGTAGAAAGGGAATGTCATTTTAAGCCCTATGGTTCCAATTCTCGTGAATGTGAATATTGCAAAATGTGGTTTAACATAAAGACTTAGTACTTGGAAGCTTAGATCCTAAGTAGATACTAAATAAAAAGCCAGATATCCTGTACAGGAATCTGGCTTCTCGGCAAGTTGATTTATAATCCGTTCTTTCTCTCTCCTCCGGAGAGGTCTGAGAGACAAGGTACTTTCATGTTTCAGTTTCCCCGTTAATAGCCCTAATTTTTGATTAGTTTCCTTCATACCAACAAAGGAAAGGTTGCCCCATTCGGAAATCTTCGGATCAAAAGCTATTTGCACCTCCCCGAAGCTTATCGCAGTTTATCACGCCCTTTATCGCTATCAACACAGATTATAAATATTTTAGCCAAATGTTTCAAAGAACGACACTAACCATAATACGGAAATGGATTAGCAATTCGCATATATTAGGCTATTTTCTTTTTTTGAGCAATAAGAAGTACATTTGATGAAAAGTATTTTTATGGTATATTTTTAGTATTAAATAAAAGAATCTTAAATATTAAATGGAAGAAGAAAATAAAAAAGGAAGCTTGCATCCATTAACCCTCATTATGAATGAGGCAGTTTCAATATTTAAAGATCTTGGTTTCGTCGTCGAAGTTGGCCCTGAACTTGAAGATGAATGGCACAATTTCGATGCTCTAAACGTGCCCAAAGACCACCCAGCGCGCGACATGCAGGATACTTTCTTTATCAAACCTGCCTCGCCGAGTCAAGGCGGGGAGAAAGAAAATTTTGTTCTTCGCACCCATACTTCAAATACTCAAATAAGATACATGGAGAATTTAGTAAAAAGTGGAGGCAAGCCACCATTTGCAATTGTTGTCCCAGGGAAAGTTTTCCGCAATGAATCGACTGATGCTACCCATGAAATGCAGTTTTATCAAATTGAAGGATTGATGATTGGAGAAGATATATCAGTGGCTCATATGAAAGGTGTACTTCTTGAATTTTTCAAAAGATTTTTTGAGGGTGAGAATGTCGACATTCGTCTTCGACCGAGCTTTTTCCCATTTGTTGAACCAGGATTCGAAATTGATTTAAGAAGAGGAGACAGATGGATCGAACTACTTGGTGCCGGAATGGTGCATCCTAATGTATTAAAAAATTGCGGAATAGATGGCGAGCGATATCAAGGTTTTGCTTTCGGTATCGGGCTCGATAGATTAATGATGATGAAACTTCAAATTCCTGACGCACGACTTTCTTATCAAGGTGACTTAAGAATAAATCAATTCTGAGTAAGTTGTAAAGTTAAAAGTTATCAAGTTATAAAGAAAAGAATATGAAAATACAAAAATTTGAAGAAATAATTGCTTGGCAAAAAGCTCGAGAATTAAATTTATTAATATATAAAACTTTTAATACCTGCAAAGATTACTCTTTCAAGAGTCAGATAGAAAGAGCTTCTGTTTCAGTTATGAATAATATTGCTGAAGGTTTTGAGAGACAAACTAATAAAGAATTTAAAAATTTTCTTTATATATCAAAGGGGTCTTGCGGGGAGGTGAGGTCAATGCTTTCTCTTTCTTTAGATCTGAATTATATAAATAGAAAAAACTTTGATGAAATTTACGAAAAATGTGTGGAAATATCGAAAATATTATCAGGTTTTATCAAGACTTTATAACTTTACAAACTTTATTACTTTATTACTTTATTACTTTACAAAACTTATTACTTTATAACTTTACAAACTTTATAACTTTATAACTCAATGCTCATATCTTACAATTGGTTAAAATCATATATTCCAGATATTCCGAAAGCCGATAAGGTTGCGGATTTGATTATTTTTCATGTTTGCGAGATAGAAAGCGTAGAAAAATTACCAAATGGGGATACTGTTTTTGATGTAAAAATTTTACCTGATAGAGCTCACGATTTACTTTCTCACTTTGGTTTTGCTCGCGAGATCGCTGGACTACTTGGTTTAAGCTGTAAAGAGACTTTCTCGCATAATACTTTTCCTCAGGTCCTCGGATCTCCTCGCGATTACGCTCGGCTAGACCATTCAGAAAAGAATCCCGCTTCAGGTGTTTCCAATTTAAAAATTAAAATAGAAACTCCTAATTGTCGCCGGTATATGGGAAGAATTGTAAGGGGAATAAAAGTTGGTCCATCGCCTGAATGGATGGTCAAATATTTGGAATCACTTGGTCAGCGAAGTATCAACAATATTGTCGATGCGACAAATATCGTCATGTTCGGATTAGGGCAACCAATTCATGCTTTTGATTTGAGCAGATTATCGGGAGATAATATTGTCATTAAGAATGCTAAAGATGGAGAGACTATTGATTTAGTCGGTTCGGAGAAAATCACGGCGAAATTAAATGAGACAAGTATGATGATTACAGATGGAGAAAAGAATCTTGCAATTGCTGGAGTTAAAGGTGGACTTCTCTCTGGAATTAGTGAAGAGACAGAAAATATTTTAATCGAGGTTGCAAATTTCGAGCCAGTATCTGTTCGAAAAACTGCTCGTCGTCTTGGAATTCTAACTGATGCCTCAAAAAGATTCGAAAATGATTTATCTCCAGAATTATGCGAGCTTGCCATGAAAGAAATATCTCATCTTGTAAGCGAAATGTGTCCCGAGGCCACATTCGAAGAGATTGTTGATACATATCCAAATAAGCAAAAAGAAAGAGTTGTATCTTTTTCAACTGAATATATATCAAGGAAATTAGGAGTTCATTTAGAAAATGAAAAAATTGAAAAGATTTTAAAAAATTACGGCTACATATATTCCCACATGTCAGACATGTGGGAAGTAGCTGTTCCTTCCATGAGGCTAGATTTACAAGGCCCGCAAGATTTTGTGGAAGAAATCGGACGTGTTTATGGATACGACAAAATTAAATCAGAACTTCCAAAAATAAAACAAGAAGGTAGTGATGACGAGATGTGGATTAATATTTCAAAAGCGAAAATGAAATTAGTTGGTGATGGCTATAAAGAAGTGATGACTTATACATTTTGCAATAAAGGTGAAGTTGAAGTTTTGGCTTCAGCATCGGACAAAAAGTTCTTGAGAAACAATTTAACAGATGGATTAAAAGAAAGTATTAAACTCAATCAGCTTAATCTGCCACTTCTAGATACCAATGAATTGAAAATTTTTGAAATTGGGACTGTTTTTACAAAGAATGGTTCCTTCTCCACCAAAGGCTTCGGCGAGACAAAGGAAGAGATGCATGTCGCTTTCGGAGACAAAAAAAATATTACAGAAATGGCGCTTATTGAATATATAAATTCACAAGACACACTTGCCGACAAAAAGCTTTCCCCTGAAATGCACGGATATTTCTCTGCTGAGAAATTCCTCGTGCTCGCGCCGTCGCGCTCCCAAGGCATTTCAGAAGAAACTTTTTATCCGCAAGTGTTTAAATCTTGGTCCGTTTATCCATTTATCACACGTGATATTGCTGTCTGGGTGCCAGAGGGGACAGAACCAGAGAAATTAATAACGATATATAAAAGTTTTGGCACAGAACTTCTTATAAAAGAACCAAAACTTTTCGATTCATTCACAAAGAATAGCAAAACCTCATTTGCTTTCCGCTTGGTTTTCCAATCCTATGATAGAACTCTGACTGATGAAGAAGTGAGTGGAATAATGTCAAAAATCTCTGAGAAAATTGTTTCTCTTGGTTGGGAAGTTCGTTAATTGTTATGAGCTATTATGAGCTAGGTAATGCCTAGCTCATCTTAGATTTGGAGAGTAACTGCTTTCGTTTTTATGATATAATACGAATGTAATGAAAGAAATAAAAAAATCTCAAAATAATTTACTTTTAGGAATAAATATATTACTTATTTTTGTAGTTATAATATTGGTATTTGTAGTTATAAATATTTCAAATGATAAAGTAAATATTAAAGATATTATATTTCGCGATAATGGTGGCACTTTTCAGTATACTAATCCAATTCTTGATTGTGAGATTAGTGGATTAGATAATAGTTTAGTTGTCTTTTCTTCTGAATTTAATAAAAAAGTTGAAGAATTAAAAAATAAATATTTGGTATCACATGTCTCTGTGTATTTTCGGGATTTAAATAATGGACCATGGATAGGAATAAATGAAAAGGAAACATTTTCACCAGCAAGCTTACTCAAGGTCCCTATATTTATGGCTTTGCTTTTTCAAGCACAATTTGATCCGTCGATTCTAGCGCAAAAAGTGATTATTAAACAGTCAGATGTAAATCAAAATATTAATCAAAATATTATTTTTGATAATGTTTTGATTGTTGGACAAGAATATACTCTTGAACAAGTAGTAGAATCAATGATACAAAAATCTGATAATACGGCGGTTCCTATCCTTTTGCGTGATATTAAACCAAAATTTATTGAGAACATATTCAAATCAATTGGAGTACCCTTCAAGGATCTCTCAACTGAAGTTCGGGTTCGAGTTAAAGATTATGCAGGATTTTTCCGAGTTCTTTATAATTCTTCTTATCTAGATAGAGAGATGTCTGAAAAAGCTTTGGAAATTCTTTCAAGAAGTGATTACAAAAATGGCATAGTCGCAGGTATACCAGATGGAATCAAAGTTGCACATAAATTCGGTGAACGTAAATCTCTAGATTTGGAAGAGAGTCAATTACATGATTGTGGTATTATATATTATTCGGACGCACCTTATATTCTCTGTGTTATGACAAGAGGTAATAATTTTATAAATCAAGAAAATGTTATAAGAGATATTTCAAGTTATGTTTACAGTGAGGTAGATAAAAATAAAATTTATAAATAAATTTAAAATGTTTTTTTATTTGAACAAAAAAAAATATAATTTTCATATTAAATTTAATAAATATTTTTTAGTATTTATTACTATTTTTATACCTTTTTCATATATATATGCAGCATTATCTTGCTCTATCACAACTTCAGCTTTGTGTGCAGATGTTGTGATGCTTAGAATGTCTGGAAGTGATAATGCTCATGCTGAAATTCCAACTCAGTCCACGGCTAATTATAATAGTAATGTTGTTTGTTGTTCTGGTGTGACTGGCTTGAGTAATTCTTGTACTGAAAGTAATAAAGTAATTTTTACCCGAATGTCAGGAGTGACGAATGCTCATGTAGAAGAAAATACTGAAAACGGAGTAAATTATACCGAGGATGCATGTATTGCGAGTACTTATGCTGGAGATATTATAACTGTCGGATATCAAGCGACAAACTGTACAGGATACGATACGACTTTATTTTCAATGTCAAATACTCCTACAAACTCAATGGTTGGTGGTCCAACTGTATATACAAATAAAGTTTGTGCCAAAATTTTTTCTCAGTCAGTTTCTTTTGGTATAAGTGACAACACTATCGGCTTCGGGTATTTGACTTCAGCAGGTCTTCGTTATGCGACAAGCAACGGAGTAGGAAGTGATACTCCAGAAGAAGCTTATTCACTTCTAGCTAGTACTAATGCTCCTTCTGGATACACTATATTTGTCCAGGGTAATTCTCTGAGTAATGGCCTTGCAACTATTACTGCTATCGGGGCAACTCCAGCATCTCCGACACCAGGGGCAAATGCATTCGGAATGAAAGCATCAGCTACCGGAGGGGTCGGAGAAGTTGTCTATCCTTACAACGATACTGGTTTTGCTTACGGTGCGACGAGTTCAACTCCTTCAAATGTGGCTCTTGCCAATTCTGGAAATGGGGAATCGACAAGTTATGGTATTACAACCGTCGCGACGATTGATTCAGTTTTAAATTATGGAGAGTACTCGACAAACTTGACTTACATTCTTGTCCCGAACTATTAAAACTGTGGATAACTTTTATGGTTATTAAAATGTATGATACAATAAACATGTTAAATTTAAATTGCTCTTTTATTTTATTTATTATTAATTAATTTTTTTTGAATATGATTAAAAAATTTGTGAGTTCTTTTTTAATGATAGCTCTCGTCATAATGACGTCGGGAGTTTTGAATCCTTTCGTCGCTAATGCTACGACTGTCACAACTGCGACAGCCACTTTTGGTCGTATAAAAGCGAGTGCTCCGGCCGATTCCATTATTCTTAGATTTGCTAGTCCAACAGGAATTCAAACGGGAGGTGCTGATACTATTTCTCTTACTTTCTCTGCTGATTTTACAGTTGCTGCTGTTGCTGCTGCTAACTTTGATATTGGACTTGGAAATAGTGCAACTTGTTCTTCCGCAACTTATTCAGACGAAATTGTTGCTTTGACGGCTTCGGCAACAGATTGGGGAGTCGGTGTTTCAGGACAAGTTATTACTTTCAGTCCAGAAACCGATGATACACTTACTGCCGGATATTGTATACAAATAGAAATGGGTCTTGCTGCAACTACTGGTGGAACTGGATCAGCAAGTACTATTGCTAATGGAGCGGCAGACGATAATGATACTATTATAATTGGTGGTGTTTTTGGAGATTCAGGGACACTAACCATTGAAATTATCGATAATGACCAAGTTACAATGTCAGCTTCGGTTGCCGAGACTATAACTTTTGATTTGGATACGGCTACTACCAATACAGAGAGTGCTACCCCTTATACTGTAAATCTTGGACAACTCCTTTACACTCAAGTAAATCGTTCTGATCACTCAGGAATTAATTCAATTTATATGGACGCAGCGACAAATGCGACAGGGGGAATGACCGTCACAGTTCAAAATGCTAATGGCGCTGATGGGCTTAAATCTACATCTGTCCCCACAGACAAAATAGTAAATGCTGCTGCAGTTATGTCAGCAGGTACTGCTAATTATGGTCTTTGTGTTGTATCTGGTCCAACTGGTGGTCTTTCTCGAGCTGGAACCTACAATAGTGGAGGAACATGTACTACTGCTTCTTCAACAAACGAAGTAGAAGCACTTACAACTACTCCTCTTCCTTTGATTGCTTCCACTTCTGCTTCTACTGCTGCAGGTCGTGCTGAAGTATTGGTCAATGCTACAGTTACCTCAAGTACTCCAGCTCATGCTGACTATGCCGATACACTTACGTTTATCGCAACGGCAAGCTTTTAATAGAAATATATTATTAATTAATTTTTTTGAAATATGATTAAAAAATTTGTGAGTCCAATTTTAATGGTAGCCCTCGTTGTGATGTCATCAGGGATACTGTTGAGTCCAAGTGTAGCGATGGCTGCCACTGTCACCACAGCATCAGATATAATGTCTCGTCAGAGGGCAAGTACACTTTCAAATCATGAGATTAAATTTGTTACTTCGACAGGAGTTGCTGCTGGTCAGTCGATATCTTTAACTTTTTCTACAGGTTTTACTGGTGTTTCTTCAGTAGCCTTTGGAGATGTTGACTTTGCTTCGGGTAGTACAAACGACTGCTCAACTTCTGCTTTTACCGAAAAGACTCTAGCTGGTACTCAAAGTGGTACAACTTGGGGAGCAAGTAGTTCTGGCCAAATAGTCACAATTCTTTCTGGTACAGATACTATTGCAGCAGCAAGATGTGTAAGAATAAGAATAGGAGATAATGCGGTTACTGGTGCCACAGGAGTAAATAGAATAACAAACGGAGCAGCTGGTTCAACTGATATTATAACTATTGGTGGTACATTTACTGATACTGGAGTAATCACGGTTGAAATAGATGATAATGACCAAGTTACAATTGCGGCTCAAGTAAATTCGCTTATTAGTTTCGATTTGGATACTGGAATTACTAATGCAGAAATGGGTCCTACCTACACTGTTGATTTTGGTGTAATAGGTACTGGAGCAACAGCAGTTTCTAATCACTCATCAATTAACTCAATATATGCAAGCGGAGGAACAAACTCTGCTGGTGGAATGAATGTCACAGTTCAGAATGTAAATGGTGCTAATGGACTCGTTTCCACTTCTAAAAATACAGACAAGATTCCAAGCAATGCCGGAACTATGGCAGCAGGTACTGCTAACTACGGTTTGTGTGTTGCAACAGTAACAGGCTGGGCAAGAGCTGGAAGTTATACTTCAACTTCATGTGTCGCTGGAACGCAAACAAATGTAATACCAGCACTTACTACTACTCCTGCAAGTATACTGTCTTCAACAGCTCCGACTCCGACTCTTTCTGCGGAAATATTAGCTAATGCTGCAATCAGCATCACTACCCCAGCTCATCCTGATTATGCCGACACATTAACATTTATTGCTACTGCCAGTTTTTAGTATATTAACTCATCCTTAATTATCTATATGACAACAAAAAAGATACTCTTGTATTTTATCCCAGTCCTCATCTTAGTAATGTCTAGTTTTGCTACTCCAGCGTCTGCTATGACTATCACACCAGTACGATATGAAGTAAAGGGTGACCCAGGAAGTACTGTTACAGAAGATATGACAATTATAAATGAAGACAATTATAGTGTGACTTACTATTCTTCTTTTGCAAATTTTGAAGCTCAAGGTGAGACTGGAAGTGCTACTTTTGTTAAGCCAACTGATGGTATTGGTACTTGGATGACGACTGAGTCATCGGTCACTCTTTTACCAGGGGAACAAAAAACTCTCAGTTTTTCTGTAAAAATTCCAGAAAATGCAGAACCAGGAGGACATTTTGGAGTAATTTTCTGGGGAACTTCTCCAGAGAATTCTGATAGTCAACAAGTTTCTGTTTCAGCTAAAACTGGATTATTAGTTCTTCTCTCTGTCAATGGTTCTGTTAAAGAGGGTGGAGGACTCCTAGAATATGGAACAAAGGACAATCAGTTCTGGTACAATACTTTGCCTGTATCACTAGTATATCGATTCCAGAATAATGGAGGCGACAGAATTAAACCAGTTGGTGAAATAAAATTACGTAGTTTCGGTTTTATTCCTGTCAAGAAATTGAATGCCAACGGAGTCAACGGAAATATTTTGCCTAATAGTACTCGTAAGTTTACTGTTGACTGGGTCAAATATAAGGAGCCGGCAGACGCACCAGTTGTAAACGGAGTAGTCAATAAATTCTTTCACACAGCACTTTATCAATGGAGAAATTTTGCGGTAGGTTTATTCTCAGCTAATTTGAATTTGACATATGGTCTACTCGGGCAGAATGCTAAAGAGTCCACTTACTTCTTTGTTTTCCCATGGCAATTACTCATCTGCCTAATCATATTGTTCATAATTGTGTTCTTCATAGGGAAAAAGTTAATTGGGCGATATAATAATTATATAATCAAAATGGCTCATTCTACTGTGAAAACACCAGAAGATGCTAGTCATGTGTAGAGTTTCAACTTTTAATATAATAATTTCTATTTTCTTTGCGGTATGCGCTTTCATACCGCAATCTGTTTTTGCGCTTGATATTGTAGTTAATTCTGATGTTACAATATCTGCTCGTGTGAATCCCATTGGAGGCGGTGGTGGAGGCGGTGGTGGAGGTGGAGGAGGTATAAATATACCGACGATTGTAAATTTTTCTGGAATGGCTTATCCACTATCCCAAGTCTTTATTCTTAAAGATGGGAATATGATCGCAAGTACTATTGCTGACCAAACCGCAAATTTTTCTGTATCACTTACGGGACTAAACACAAACACTTATACTTTTTCTGTTTACGGTGAAGATGGAAGCAGTAGAAAATCATCTTTCTTTTCTTTTCCAATTTATATAACCGAAGGGACGACGGTAAACATCGGGAATATTTTTCTATCACCAACTATCGATGTCGACAAAATTGAAGTTAAAAGAGGTGAGAATATAATTATCTTTGGACAGAGTATTCCAAAGAATGAAGTGGTTATCTCTGTTCATTCAGACCAGGAGCATTTTTTTCGAGTTATTTCAAATGCAATGGGGGCATATCTTTATAATCTAGATACATCTATACTTGAAATTGGGAAACATCAGACTAAATCTAAAACTACATTAGACACCCAGGTAAGTCTGTACGCTACCCCAGTATCATTTAATGTCGGAGAAGAAAATATTATTAAAGATAATAAAAACTGTTCTTTATTGATAGGGGATTTGAACTGTGATAATCACGTCAACCTAATTGATTTTTCAATAATGGCCTATTGGTATAAAAAACCAAGTCCACCTGATAAAGTTGATTTAAATAAGGATGGAAAAATCTCGTTGGTTGATTTTAGTATAATGGCTTTTCATTGGACTGGATAAAATATATATGAAGATAAATTCAAAAAAAATATTTATAATTATTTCATTTTTTATTCTCAACCTATTATTTATTAATAAGGTTTTTGCGGCGACCTTAACTCTCGATTCTTCTAAGAGTATTGTCGGTATAGGAGAACAATTTTATGTGGATCTCATGCTTAATCCAGAAGGGCAATCAATAAATGCTATTTCGGGAAGTGTATTTTATCCAAGTGAAAATCTAACTTTTTTAAGAGCAGAAGATGGAAAATCAATGGTAAATTTATGGATAGAAAAACCAAGGCAAAGTGGAAATAATATAAATTTTGCTGGAATTATTTCTAGTGGTTTTGAGGGGGTGATTGATCCATTTAATCCTAATATTAAATTACCGGGGTTAATAATTCGTCTTGTTTTTGAGCCAAAAAGTAAAGGAATGGTTGAATTTTCTACTTCAATATTCTCTTTAAATTTACATGATGGATTAGGAACAGAAATATCTTCACCTGCAATTTCAAGTGCTGTAGAAGTTAACGATTTTGTTCACACGATTAAATATGAAGGTGAAAAAGACCATAATCCTCAAATAGAAGCATATATAACTCATGACCCAAATATTTACAACAATAAGTATGTACTTGTTTTCAAGGCTAGTGACAAGGGCACAGGGATAAAGAGTGTTAAAATAAAAGAAGGGAGACATGGTTGGACAGAGATAGAAAGTCCCTACTTGCTCAAAGATCAATCACGACATAGCCCAATAACTTTACAGGCAATGAATTACGGAGGATCGGGGATTATTATCAATATTGATAAAATTCCATATGATTGGGGAAGGATTACTGATATTTTAATGGTTATTATTTCAATTATATTTATATTGGGATTAATAATTATAAAAAAGAGACATGTTAAAAATAAATAAAAATATTGCAGTATATTTTATCCCATTTTTTTTTCTAGCCCTTTTTTCTATTGGTACAAATAAAGCAGTAGCTGCAACAATAAATTTTTCTCCTTCTGGTGGTACTTACCATGTTGGTGACAGTATTAAAATAAAAGTAATTATCGCAAGTGATAAATCTGTAAATGCCACATCGGCCAATGTTTCTTTCCCGACAAATATTTTATCTTTAACCTCATTATCTAAAAGTTCTTCAATTGTAAGTCTATGGGCACAAGAACCAGTTTATTCAAACAGTAATGGCTCAGCAAATTTTGAAGGGGTTATTTTAAATGGTTATACTGGAAATAATGGCAATATAATTACCTTGGTTTTTAAAGCTAAAGCAATAGGAGCAGCAAATTTGAAGTTTAATAATGCTTCTATCTTAGCAAATGATGGCAATGGCACTGACCTTTTTTCTGGCGACTTAACTACTGCGATACTCAATATTGAAAAAGCGATAGAGATTGAAAGTCTAAAAGAAGAACCTAAGGTTGAAAAGCCAGCTGAAATAATTGAAGGGGTTATAGAAAAAATTAGTGAAGTAGAAATTACAAATAAATTACCTGATAATTCTCTTTTGGTTACAATTATTATCATACTTATCATTATCTTAATTTTCATTATTATTTTTATATTTTTCTTGCTTTCAAGATTGAGAAAAAATATTAAAGACCAATTGATTAAAGCTGAAAATATCGTTTATAAAAATTTTAGAGGACTTGAAAAAAATATTGATATACACTCCAAAAAACAAAAAACCATAAGAATAGAACAAAAGATATTAAAGAATAATGATATAATAGATGAAGGAAATGACTCAAACACACTGAAAGAAGTTATGGACACCGAAAACAAGATTATCAAGGAGATTGATGAAATTGATAAATAAGTATGATATATTTGTCTAAAAAAATTATTGCCCCCTTTATATTTTTAGCTTTATTGGTAGTACCTTTTTTATCTTTTGCTCAACCTCAAATAAATTTAAATGGCCCATCACTATTACCTCGAGCTCAGATTTTTACAACTCCTCATTCAGGTGATTTTCTCGTCGGGGCAACTTTTGAAGTTCCTATTTATATAGATACAGAATGGAATAATATCAATGCAGTAAACGTGAAATTAAATTTTGATCCATCAAAATTAACTATAATTAAATCTTCGGGTGGAACATCAATTTTTGGAATTTGGGTAGAGCCACCTAGTTATGATAATAAAAATGGAACAGCAAGTTTCGTTGGATTAATTCCTAATGGAATTGTTACTAGTTCTGGCCTTGTTTCAACAATAACATTTAAAGCTATTGCTACTGGAGAAACGAGAATTAATCTCACTGATTACTCAAGTGCTAATTTAAATGATGGATTAGGTTCTAATGTTAAATTGAATTTGAATGGTTCCGTTTTTCGTATTAATCCAAAAGTTCCAGATGGAGTTGTTGTTTATTCAGAGACTCATCCATACCAAGATCATTGGTATAATAATAATTCTCCGGTTTTGAATTGGGATACTCCCAAAGGTCTTAATGGTTATAGTGTTTTACTTGATTTAAATCCTGGAAGTATTCCTCCTTCAACTATAACTTCTAATAGTTCATCTACCTCATATGAAAACTTAAAAGATGGAATTTGGTATTTGCATGTCAGGTCAAAGATAAATGGAGTCTGGGGTAATACTTCGCATTTTCAAATTAAAATAGACACAAATCCACCAGCTTTTTTTGCTCCAAATGTTGATGTGATAAAAGACGTTTCAAAAATAAAAAAATATTTACTTTCATTTATTACAACTGATTCACTTTCTAGTATCGACCATTATGAAATTGGTACGATAAATAAAAATGAAGCGGATGTTTCTTTTCCTGTATTTATGCAGACAGAAAGTCCTTATTTAATCTCAAATATTAATAATGATATGCACGTCATCATTAGAGCTTTTGATGGAGCTGGAAATATTCGTGAATCATCCATAAATCTTTATCCTGGAGTCACTTATGTTATTGCTCTAAAGAGATATGCTCTATATTTATTTATAATTCTAACATTCCTTCTTCTTCTGGAACTTATTTTACATTATCTTTTTGGTCACCATATATTAACTCATATAAAGAAAATGTTTTTATTGTTTAAAAAGATATCACAAAATGATGGTAAATACGAAGAGATAGAAAAAGAAATAGAAAAGATAGATAATGAGACAGATTCTAAGGCTTAAGATTAAGACAAAAACCTTTAAAATAAAGGGGAACCCTTTATTTTAATCTAAAAATTTGGTACAATAGACGAAGTAATTGCCCGATATTAGAGGGTATTTTACATTATAATAACTTGTCCCGTTAGAAAATTAACGGAACAAAAATGAAGTATTGAACATTATTATTTAATTTTCTAATGGGATGAAAAAAGAAGAAAAAAAAGAGAAGAAAGAAACTAAATATGGAGCAGATCAAATCTCAGTTCTTGAAGGACTCGAGCCAGTTAGACGTCGTCCTGGGATGTATATCGGATCAACTGGTATCGATGGATTACATCATTTGATTTGGGAAATTTTTGACAACTCACGAGATGAAGCGATGGGTGGATTTTGTAATCATATTGAAGTTGTTTTACTTCCGGATAATTCTGTTCGAGTTGTAGATAATGGGCGTGGTATTCCTGTGGGTATTCACTCGAAAACAAAAGTTTCTGCACTTGAGACAGTCATGACGACTCTTCATGCAGGAGGAAAATTCGGTGGAGAAGATAGTGGTTATAAAGTTTCAGGTGGATTGCATGGTGTTGGGGCATCAGTTGTTAATGCTCTATCGATTTATACAAAGGCTGAGGTTCATGTTGATGGAGGAAAATATGTTCAGGAATATTCTCAGGGAAAACGTAAAGCTATGGTGAAGAAAGTTGGTTCTTCGAAATCTCACGGGACAATTATTTCTTTCAAGCCAGATGAGGAAATATTTAAGCAAGTTAAATTTGATTTAGATACAGTACTCAATCATTTACGCCAGCAGGCTTATTTAGTAAAAGGGTTGAGGATAGATATACTCGATGCTCGCGAATGGGACCCGCTCTCTGGAGGCAAAGGTAAAAAAGATTTCAATGATATTTTCTGGTTTAGAGATTTAGAGTTAGAGATTCCTTCGACAACTTATTACTTTGAAGGGGGATTGGTGTCTTTAGTAAAATTTTACAACAAGACTGAAAAGCCGATACATCCTTCAGTTTTCTACGTTGAGAAAGAGCAAGATAATGTCGGGGTTGAAATTGCACTTCAATATGTCGATGATATAAATTTTGATATTTTACCTTTTGCCAATAATATTTATACAGGCGAAGGGGGGACGCATGTGACTGGTTTTAAGACAGCTCTTACTCGTATTTTAAATACGTATGGTAAAAAGAATAATTTAATAAAAGAACAAGATGGGGGTTTTACTGGGGATGACGTTCTTGAAGGCTTGACTGCTGTTATATCGGTCAAACTACGTGAAATCCAATTTGAGGGCCAAACCAAGGCTAAATTGGGTTCTACTGAGGCTCAGGGAGCAGTTGCTACTGTATTTGGGGATGCTTTTACTTCTTTCCTTGAAGAGAATCCAGATGAAGCGAAATCTATCATTAATAAGTCACTTCTTGCGCTTCGTGCTCGTAAAGCTGCCAAAGCGGCCAAGGATTCAGTTTTGCGTAAAGGAGCCCTAGAGGGAATGACTCTTCCGGGAAAGCTTGCTGACTGCCAAGTTAGAGATGCAACGTCTGCTGAATTATTTATTGTAGAAGGAGATTCGGCTGGAGGTACAGCCAAGATGGGTAGGGATAGAAAGACTCAAGCTATACTTCCATTGCGGGGAAAAATTTTAAATGTTGAACGGGCTCGTCTCGATAGAATGCTCGGTAGTGAGCAAATTAAAAATTTGGTTATTGCGATGGGGACTTCTATTGGGGACACTTTTGACCTTGAGAAAATGCGCTACCATAAAATAATTATTGCTACTGATGCCGATGTCGATGGGGCACATATCCGTACACTAATTTTGACTTTAATGTATCGATATTTCCGTGCAGTACTCGATGCTGGTTATGTTTATATTGCTCAGCCACCACTTTTCAAAATTAAAAGAGGGAAAGAAATATTTTATGCTTACTCTGATGAAGAGAGAGATAAAATACTTGGTAAAGATGCGAGCACTCTTGAAGAATTGCTTGCAGAATCGGCAAACGAAGAAAATGTCGAAGAAAATTCTGAATCAAACGAAGAAGAATCCACCAAAAACCAAACAGCAAACAGCAAACAGCCATCCCAAAAAATTCATGTTCAGAGGTATAAAGGTTTGGGAGAAATGAATGCCGAGGAACTCTGGGAAACAACAATGGATCCAGCAAAAAGAATTTTGAAACAAGTAGCAGTTAATGATGCAGAAATAGCCAATAAAGTATTCGAAATGTTGATGGGTTCGGAAGTTCCACCTCGCAAAACGTTCATACAATCCAACGCCAAAATGGCGAATTTGGATTTCTAACATGTTAAATATATTCTCCACAGGTCGGACCTGTGGAGAATATTTTGTAATTATTATATAATTATAGATATGGTTATTAAAGAGTTATTTCCAGAGGAGTATTATCATATATACAACCGTGGTAATGGAAAAAATAAAATATTTTTAGACCAACAAGATTATTATCATTTAATAAAGCTTTTGTTCGTTTATAATTCTGAAATTAATTTCAAATTTAGAGATGCTATTGTAGCCCAAAAAATTGATGCCTGGGACTTTGACAGGGGAAGACCTTTGGTTGATATTTGTTCTTGGGTACTGATGCCTAATCATTTTCATATATTAATAATTTCCCACAGGTCGGACCTGTGGAGGAATGGACGAAATCCTATTTCGGAATATATTAGAAAAGTTTTTACTTCTTATTCTATGTATTTTAATAAAAAATATCATCGATCGGGATCATTGTTTGAAGGAAAATTTAAGTCTAAATTAATAAAAGAAGAGAATTATTTTAATTATCTATTTGCATATATACACCTAAATCCAGTGAAACTAATTCAAAAAGATTGGAAAGAAAACGGAATTAATGATAAAAATAAAGCAATTGAATTTTTAAAAAAATATAATTATTCAAGTTTCCAAGATTTTTTAGAGATAAAGAGAAAAGAAAATATAATTATAAATATAAATTCACTACCTATACATATAAGAAAAGCTAACTCAGACAATATGTTTGATTGGTTCGAGGGGGGAGAAAATTAAGTCTGCACAGTTCTCCACAGGTCCGACCTGTGGAGAATATGGCTATGAATCAGAATCATTAAAAAATCCTTATTTAGTAAGGATTTTTTAATATTATTTTTTCCAACGTTTGAGATTAGGAATTCCGCGGGTTATAAGCCAAGCTGTCGGTTTCCATATTAAATTTTTATTTTTCACCTTTCAAGACTATCTTTTTTTCAAAACCGCCTTTTTCTTCCAATTTTTCAATTCTTATCTTCTCAATTTCTGAAAATTCCGATAATTTTTTTAAGGCCTCAACAACTTCAACGATATCTGCTAGCTCCTCTATATTTTTATCTTCTATAAATTCTTTCACTTCCTCATCAAGTTTTTTTATTAACTCTTCTTTGTACTCGGTATCACTGACTATCCTTTTCTCATAAGAAACACCTTTAGAATCAAGATATTCAGGTATTTTATCTCTAACTAGTTTATTATATTTAACCATAATTATTTTAAAGTTTTTTCGGAGATTTCTTTCTGTAGTTTTTCCAGGAATTTTTCTGTCGTGATTCCTTCAAGTTTCTCTTTTCGTCCTTCTACGGTTATAACTTCCACTTCTTTTTCTTTGTCGCCGATAACTATGACATAAGGAACTTTTTGCATCTTAGCGTTACGAATACGTTTGCCGAGGGATTCATTTGAATCATCTAACTCTACTCGGATATCGGATTTTTTAATTTTTTGATAAACGGAGTTAGCATATTCTTTTTGATGTTCTGATATCGGCAAGATAATAACTTGGACAGGAGAGAGCCAAAGAGGAAATACTCCAGCCAAATGTTCTATCAAGGTTGATAAGAATCTTTCGATTGAGCCCATAACTGCACAGTGTATCATTACAACTTGTTCTTTCTCACCACGCTCATTTACACAAGTTAATCCAAAACTTTTTGGCATATTAAAGTCGAGTTGGATTGTTGCGACTTGTAGAACTCTACCAATGGAATCGTGTGAAATAAAGTCTATTTTTGGTCCATAAAATGCTGCTTCTCCCAAGCCATCAATCCAGGTAATTCCTTTTTTTTCCATTAAATTTTTCAATGATTCTTCTGCTTTTATCCAAACTTCCTCATTTCCCATATACTTTTCCATATGAGATGGGTCATGGCGGGAAAATCTGACTTTCAATTCAAAGCCAAAAGTTTGATAGAAAGTTTCTATTATTTCCCAAGTAGCCATGACCTCTTCCTCTATTTGATTTTCTCGACAAAAGATATGAGCATCATCTTGGGTGATAGAAAGAACTCGTGAGAGGCCCGATAATTCTCCAGATTGTTCATCTCTGTAGACCATCGTAGTCTCACAGTATCTCTCCGGCATAGATTTATAACTGCGTGGTTCAGAATCGAAAATCTGAGTATGGTGTGGGCAATTCATTGGCTTCATAGCATAAAGGTGCCCTTCCCGTGTATTTATTTTAAATAAATCATCAGCAAATTTTGCCCAATGCCCGGAAGTTTCGTAGAGTTCCTTCTTTGTAATGTGAGGTATTGTCACTTTTTTGTAACCTCTGATTTTACGCAAATACCAAATATAATCATTGAGAAGTTCACGGATTATTGTGCCTTTAGGTGTCCAAAGAGGAAGACCTGGTCCAACCAAATCTGAAAAAACAAATAATCCCATTTCTTTACCAATTTTTCGATGATCACGTCTTTTTGCTTCTTCTTGTTGTAAAACATAAGCTTCAAGTTCTTCTTTCGTATTAAAAGCTAATCCATAAATACGGGTTAACATTTTATTTTTTTCACTTCCACGCCAGTATGCACCAGCAATACGGTCGAGCTTGAATGAGCCTTCTTTTATTTCTTTTATATTTTCGATATGTCCACCACGACAAAGGTCAGAGAAATTACCTGAAGTGTAAACTGTTATTTCCTCGCCTTTCTCGGCAATTTCTTTTATGAGCTCCTCTTTGTATTCATTTCCTGCAAACATCTCGAGAGCTTCATCTTTTGTCAGAATTTTCTTTTCAAAAGTTGTCCAAGATTTTGCCAGTTCTCCCATCTTTTTCTCAATTTTAGTTAGGTCGGCATCTGTGACTTTAGTAGTGATATCTACATCATAATAGAAGCCATTATCAACAGCTGGGCCTAATGTTATTTTTGAACCTGGATATAGTTCTAATATTGAGGCTCCTAATAAGTGGGCTAAAGAATGGCGAATGTATTCAAGTTTATTTGTGTTTTCCATATTATTTAAATTAATTGATAAATTAAAAATCGCCCCAGCAAAAAAAAATGATGTTCATTCCTTTTGCTGGGGCGAGCATCGTTCGCGGTTCCACCCAACTTTGTGCTTAAATTATTTGTAGATTAGCCGTGGTCTTGTTTTTTCGTCAAGATTATGGTTGGTAGCCATAACAATTTCTACAAATACAATAATACAATTAATCTATAAATAATACAAGCCTCCACACCCATATTTTTGTGAATTTACTCTAGAGTTTTGGTTATAAAAATATAGGTGTGGGGGCAAGTATTTGCATTTTAAAGGGAAATCAGTATACTATCTATATGGTAATACGAATGAGACATACACGGGCCCATACAGGGAACCGAAGATCACATCACGCTTTAAAAGCGTCTGTTTTTACAACATGTTCGAACTGTAAAGAGAAGAAAGAGACTCATATAGTTTGCAAACACTGTGGTTTTTATAATGGACGAAAAGTTTTAGATGTGGTTAAAAAAGTAGAAAAAAAACAAGCTAAGAAGAAGAAATAGTTCATAAAGTAGAAAGTTCTAAAGTTTGTAAAGCAAAATTAAGGTACACTCTTTGTTACTTTATAACTTTAAAAACTTTATAACTTTTAGCTTATCTTAAATTATGGCAAACAGGCACCTTTCACGTTCAATAGTTCTTCAAACCCTCTTCGAGTGGGATTTCGCAGTCTCAAAAGATGCGGATACGGATGAAATGCTTGAACGTAACATAGAGGAGTTTGGTCCAGGACTTGATGATTCTAAATTTATGTCAGAGCTTTTTCAGGGTGTCGTAAAGAAGAAAGCCATCATTGATGAAATTATAGAGAAGGCTGCGCCAGATTGGCCCATCGATAAAATCTCTATCGTTGACCGCAATATTCTTCGTATCGGATTATACGAGCTTTTATTCGGAGATCGAGCTCAGGTTCCGCCGAAAGTAGCAATAAATGAAGCCATAGAACTGGCTAAAAGTTTCGGCGGTGAAAATTCCAGTAAATTTATTAACGGCGTCTTGGGCGGAGTTTACAAAGAAATAGGAGAACCCGGAAAAGATGAAGTCAGTAAGAAAAATAAACATTTTGAGACCGACCCAGCTAAATTCCCGATAGAGAAAAAAGCAGGAGCAGTTATTTATGCAACTCACGAAGGTAATATATATTTTGCTTTTGTTCATGATGTTTTTGGTTATTGGACTTTATCGAAAGGGGGGATAGAAGATAATATTGATGAAAAAGATGGAGCAGTGAGGGAAATAAAAGAAGAAATGGGTCTTGATATAAAAATTAAAGAATTACTCGGACGCAATGAATATATCGCATGTCATCCGGAAAAAGGTAAAATCAGAAAACAAGTAGTATTCTTTTTGGCCGAATCAAAGTTTACCGATATAACTCTGGAGAAAGGAACGGGAGGATTGGATGATGCCAAATGGTTTAAACTGGATGAAATACCAAATCTCAAAATGTACGACAATATGATTCCGCTTTTGACAAAAGCGATAGAGATTTTAACTAAACCGGCCACCGACAAATAATAACATGATAGATTTTTCTATATTCGAAAAAAAAACAAATATAATATTTAACAACAAAAAGCTTTTGGAACAAGCTTTTATTCATCGTTCGTATATCAATGAAAATACTGGTTCACATTTATGTCACAATGAACGACTGGAATTTCTTGGCGATGCTGTTTTGGAGTTGATTGTCACTGATTATTTGTATAATAAGTATCCTGATCAAGATGAGGGGAGTTTAACAGCTTATCGCTCATCTCTTGTGAATGCTGTCATTATCGGAGAAGTAGCTATGGCGCTCGGGATGAATGAATATTTACTTCTTTCAAAGGGGGAGTCAAAAGATATAGGTAAAGCGCGTGGCTATATTTTGGCAAATACTTACGAAGCCTATGTCGGAGCTGTCTATCTAGATCGTGGATACGAAGTAGCTCGTGATTTTATTGCCAAATCACTTTTTGGAAAAATTGATGCCATTGTTGCCAAGAAATTGTGGCGAGACCATAAAAGTCTGATTCAAGAAAAATCTCAAGAGTATTTAAATGTTACACCAAATTATAAAGTTTTAAATGAAACAGGTCCTGACCATGATAAACATTTTACTATTGGAATATTTTTTGGAAATGAACTTATTGCAGAAGGCAAAGGTAAATCCAAGCAAGAGGCTGAACAAGCAGCAGCTCATAAAGCATTAGAAGTTAAGGACTGGCTTGATTAAAAATGACTCTCAAATCTATTGAGTTGATAGGTTTTAAATCATTTGGGAAGAAAAGTCTTGTGGCTTTCACAACCCCAATAACTTCGATAGTTGGACCAAATGGGTCAGGTAAATCAAATATTGTTGAAGCTATAAGATTCGTTTTAGGAGAACAGTCAATTAAGTCACTTCGGGGTAAAGGTGGTGTTGATTTAATTTTTAAAGGTTCTAAGGGGGTATCATCTTCCAATAGAGCTTCTGTTTCAATAACTTTTGATAATACTGCTAAAATTTTTTCTTTTACAAATAGTGGACTTGGAGTATCTCTTGATTATGATGAGATAGTTATAGGCCGAGAGGTATATGCTGACGGTTCAAACAAATATTCTATTAATCACACGGAAGTTCGTTTGAAAGATATTGTCGACTTGCTTGCATCAGTAAATATTGGAAGTTCAGGGCATCATATTATTTCTCAAGGTGAAGCCGACAGAGTTCTAAACGCTTCAAATAAAGAACGTAGAAGTATGATAGAAGATGCACTTGGACTTAGAGTCTATCAATTCAGAATTAAAGAATCAGAAAGAAAACTAGAGAAAACATTATTCAATATAAAAGAAGTTCAAGCATTACGTCGTGAGATTGCTCCACATTTAGCTTTTCTTAAAAAGCAAGTCCAAGTTGTCGAGCGTGCTCGTGAAATGCGAGAGGAGTTGAGAGTTTTATATAAGACATATTTATCGAAAGAGGGGACGTATATTAATGATGAAGCTAAACGATTAGGAGATTCACGTTGCTTTTTGAGTGAGAAGGGATCGTCTCTTGATAATAAAATAGAGGAATTACAAAAAAGAAATGAAGAAAGTAAACCAAGTGATATATATTCGAAAGAGATTGAAGAACGGGAAAATAAAGTTTCTCTTCTTCGTAATGAAAGAAATGAGTTAGTCCGTAAACTGGGACGATTAGAAGGAATTATTGAAGGGATTGAACATCAGTTTTCTAAAGTAAAAGAAGTAAAACATCGAATGGTTGATGAATCTGAGTGGAAGACTTTCCTTGATGACATCTCGACCAAGATTGATGAGGCAATAAAAATTGAGGATTTACCAAATATAATTGAGGTTTTAAAAAAGATTAAATTACATTTGGAAGAATTTTATTCCAAAGATGATACAAATGAGAAGAAGAGTATTTCTCTAGAAGAAAATACTGAGTATCAAGAGATGAGAAGTTCCAAAGATAATATCCAGAGTGAAATAGAAAAAATTCAAAAAGAAGAAAACGAAATAAGAAATATTATTGGAGAATTAAAGCAAAAAGAGATTGAAAATCAAGCCTCATATCGTGATAGTGAAAGAATCCTTTATGAACTTCTCCGTGAGAAAAATGAGGTCACTTCGAATACTCACTCACTTAGTTTTGAAGAAGAAAAACTCGCGATTATAAAAAATGCTTTCGAGATGGAGCTCGCAGAAGCTGGAGCACTGATTGGAAGAGAAATAATGGATTTCGCCAGAGAGAAAGCTGAAGGGGAAATTAATAGAACTTCCCAAGAAGAAATTAGGCGTAAAATAGAGCGAATAAAAATAAAGATAGAAGATGCAGGAAGTGGAAGTGGTAATGATGTCATGAAAGAATTCGAAGAAACGACTGAGAGAGATGCATTCTTGGCTAAAGAAATAGACGATTTAAATAAGAGTATCAAAGACTGCCATATTCTTATACAGGAGTTGAAAGATAAACTGGATACTGAGTTTAAAAGTGGGGTAGAAAAAATAAACAAACAATTCCAGGAATTTTTCGCTCTTATGTTTGGTGGTGGGGGAGCATTCCTATCTATAACCATGGAACATAAGAAGCAAAAGAAAAATGATGAATCTATAGAAGAAGAATCAAGTGAAGATGAAGAAGGAGGAGATAGTGAAGAGAATGAAATAGGTTTTGAACGAGGGATTGAAATAAATGTTAATCTTCCTCATAAGAAAGTCAAAGACTTACACATGCTCTCCGGAGGTGAGAGGTCGCTGACTTCTATTGCACTTCTATTTGCTATTTCACAAGTAAATCCTCCACCATTTTTGGTTCTCGATGAGACTGACGCGGCTCTTGATGAAGCCAATTCTAGAAAATATGGAAATATGCTGGAAAATCTTTCCAAATATTCTCAGCTTATTGTTGTGACTCACAATCGCGAAACTATGTCTCGAGCTGAAGTTCTCTATGGGGTGACAATGAGTGCTGAAGGAGTCTCAAAGCTTCTCTCCATCCACCTCGAAGACGCTACCTCTTACGCCAAATAAAGCCCTTACAATGTAAGGGCTTTTTCTATTGACTTAAATAAAGTATTATGCTATAATTAACCAAATCGTGAGTAGCGATACCTAACTCAAAAAATTAATCCTACGGGTATTAATAAGTAGTTAGCCTCAGCAGAAAGCGGAAAATCAATTCTTTAAAAATTTTTACGTTATGAAAAAATTATTTTTGTTATTATTTGTAGTGGCATTTTTTGCCAACATCTCCTTTGGACAGGAGTTCTACCGGTATCAGAGCCTGGAGACAAGAGTGGCTAATACCATCTTGCGATCGCAGGAAATTAACAAGTTGAGGGGAATAAAACACCCCGATACAATTTTTCCTAAACAGAAGCCGATGTTTATTCTCGAAGATGGGAATATCTATGATGGTCATGTGGTTAATCCCGAGGAAACGTTAGGTGAGATATTGAAAGAGTTTTATGTCTGGAAAGATTGGGAGGATACAAAAGCTGATATTGATACAGCTTTACTGAGAATGCGAGCAGATAGTATCAATCAACAGAAAGGGGGGATTAAAAATGACGAATCAACCGAAAGCCCTGATAAAAAGACTCCTTGGTGGGTATGGGTGATTTTGGGTTTCATTGTACTTGTCGTTTTAAATCTATTATTCTCAAAAACGGAAAAAAAGGATAAACCTGAAGCTGAAGAAAGACAATTAGTAGATCCGGTCAAAGAAGGTCCTCCGTATGTTGAAGGGGGAGTTGCAGAAGAAGATGCTGGAGAATACTTCTTTGAATTACTGCAGAAAGAAAATCCTGGAATTGTTATCAGATTAATAGATGTCAGACCGGGATTCTTGAATACCTTACAGGGATTAATTGCTACAGTAAAGTATGCAGATGGAACTAAAAAAGAACTGCGGTTCAGAAATGTTGCCGGATATGCAGGTAAGGTGAGTCGTGATGGTGGAAAAACATTTCAGGAAGAATATTTTTTCCAGGGATGTGGAAATCCTGTTTATGACAAAAGTTCAATTCAAAGTAGCGAAAATCTTATTTTCACAAAGGAACCAATTCACTACGATGACGAAGAGAATGTATCTGAAACAACAAATTTAACAGGAGATGAAAATCAAATAGCTCACGAAACATTTGGTGGAACATCTAACCCGTTGAAATTATTGGGTAATCAAAATCCTGAAAATTCTGAATTATCAAATATCGTTGCGCAGCATCTTTCAATGGCAGAAAAATTCCTGTTAGAAAGAAGTGCATACAGCGCTGAGACGACGGTTGTAAAAAATTCTGAGGGAACAGAGATTACAACCTTGTTGGTAAAAATGAGGCCGCAGGAAAGAAAAAAGTCGGGAAGCAAATAAATTAACCCGGCTTAAAACATCGAAAGGCCGCACAGAGAAATTCTGGTGCGGTCTTTTACTTTTGAGCTAGGCAAGGCCTCACTCAGATTTTGGTTTTTAGTTTACTAGGTGGAAATGTGGTATAAAGGGTTAAATAAATTAAAAAATTGCGACCATGAAAAAGAAACTATTTTTAGGGGTTGCAATGTTAATAATTTGTAGCCCATTATATGCAGAAGAAACTGTGTTCTTAACTATAAAGCCATCTCTGGATTTTTATGCTGATACCATAATTTTTTTTAGTTTGATTATTGTATTCGCTGTATTTATTGTATTAGGCTTAAAGATTCGCAAGAAAATTAAATTGTGGATAAAAAAATAAAATGCGCAGATTTTGTCTACGCATTTTACTTTGACAATGTAATCAAATTCGTGATATAGTAATAACAAATTTTCTTAAAAAAAATTATGTAATTTAATATCTAAACAAAAATCTACTATGAAAAAGTTATGTTTATTGTCACTAATGGTGATATATATAGCTTTAGTGATTTTCAAAGATGGTCCAATTACGATAAATGAGGCCATTTGGTTGTTTATGCTGATACCTCTCTTTGTCGCTATCTTTTTTCTGATAATTGAAGTTATTCTTTCAAATAGGAGAGATAAAAAAGGTAGAAAGAATAATCTAAACACAGTTAAAGGTAAAATAAGCAGAGAGTTGTTGCTTATATTTGCTACTTTTCTGTTGAGCGGTATATGTTCTGTCATTGGAAGCAATCTTCCTTCTAAACTCTCTCCAGGGTATTGGAGTATTGCGGGAATCGCTTTATTTATTATCGCAATTCCTTTTTGTATGGATCTCTTCCTTAATAAAAAAATGCAGCCATGAAAGACATTGCATTTATAATTCTTTTGGCGTCGGTTGCAAAGTTGTTGAAACTATGGGAAATTAGCGAAAAAGCCATTGGAGATTTATCGAAAACAGAGAGAATAGTATTTGACGTGATCATATTTCTTTGCATTTTCTTTATATTTGCACATCTTATTTATCTAGCTTCCAATATTAAGATAGGTAGGAATGAATTAAGATATAAAAGTCTAAATCGCAAGACATGGTCAGAATAGTATAAAAAGGGGTGTAGAATAAAATCTTCCCCCTTTTAAATTTGCCAATTTTTGAGCTAGGCAAGGCCTCGCTCAGGTTTTATTCTAGGAACTCGGTAATAGTTTGACCAGAATCTTTGATTTTTTTTGCATTTTCGATACCAACATAGCGGTAGTGCCATGGTTCAGATTTGTAACCAGTGATGTCTTCTTTGCCGAGTGGGTAGCTTTGGATGAATCCATAAAGATAGGCATTCTTTTTTAGCCATGTACTCTCGGCAGTTTTATAGAAATCACCTGAAGCGGAAGCGAAACCGATTGAATCTGAAGTTATATCGACAGTAGTTCCGAGTTGATGTTCTGAGTAACCTGGTTTGGCAAGAGAAACTGTCGCATCAGCTTTCCCACTATCAACAGCATTATTATACAGAACTTTTTGAGTTGAATAATCTCTAAATCCAGAGCTAGCTTTTATATGATATCCTTTTCTTTCAGCCTCTTTTACCATTTGAATGAAAGAGTTGAAAGCATTTTCTGTTACGCAGACACTTTTCCTTGTACTTGATTCTGTATCAAGCTCCTTCAAACCTTTTGGTATATATGTCGCATCCGGTAGTCCAATATTCTGGCCGATATTCAGGAGCGACATATCCTCATATTCTTTTTTGGGTTTAGGACAATTTGAAGACACCACAGTTTCTGTTTTATTATCTTTTTTATTAATTTCTTCAAGTGAAAAAATTCCTTCGGGTTGGTAGTTTCTATTAAGAGTAATTATTTTCTTTTCTGTTCCCACTAAATTCTTACCATCAAATGTCGCTTCGTATAACATTCCACGCATTGTATCTTTTGAAAAATATTGGTCGAAAATAAAATTACCGAGTGAGTAAACGATAGGTTTACCATTGTATTCTTCAATGTCTTCCATTACGTGCGGGTGAGTACCAATAATCATATCGGCACCACTGTCTATTGCTTTGTGGGCTAAACTTTCTTGCCGAGTGTTGTGAACGAGTTTATATTCCTCACCGAAGTGGAATGAGACAATAAGAACATCACATTTTGTTTTAGCATTTTTTATAATCTCTCCAAGATTTGGATCACTAGCTAAAAGTATTCCTGGAGTGTCGGCTCCTGCTTTGAGCCAATCGGGGCCGACATCAGTAAAACCCAAGAATCCAAATTTGATTCCATTTTTCTCTATGATTGTAGGATTTTCGGCATCAGCTTTATTTATACCTGCGCCAGTTTTTAAAATTCCAGCATCATTTAATCCTGATAATGTGTCTTTGAATGCACTCATATTCCAATCTCCAACATGGTTGTTGGCAAAAGAAACAATATCAAAACCAGCATTTTTTAAGACGGGTAATACTTCTGGATTCATTCGAAAAGAATATTTACTTCCAACATTATTCCCGACATCTGAAACATCTCCCTCGAGATTACCAAACAATATGTCGGCGTTTCCAAGTTCAGGAATATTTATAAAAAGTTTACTATAATCTCCACCGAAATTTTTTACGACAGAGCTCTCAACTCCTCGAGTAAGCATCATATCACCGACGAAAAATATGGTAGTTTTAGGGGTTGATACTGGCGTTATTATTTTTCCGTCTTCTTTTATATTTCCTACTTGAGCAGTCTGGCCATTAGTATTAATGCCCCGTATTTTATTTATGGTAAATAAACCAACAGAAAAAATTATTGCAGAAAGAAATATTGATATTAAAATGGTTTTTGTGTTTTGCTTCATAATGATTTTAGTTCGTAATAAATTTTTTCAAGAAAAAATGTCTGGCCGAGCTTCCAAAAGAATTTGGCGAGGAGATCCGAGGACTTTTTTCTTGATAAGATTTATGGAGAACGTTATTTAATCTCGTAATCAATTGTTTTTTTATTCATATCGGCATTAGCGACTCTGAATTTAACTCTGTCTCCTAGAGTATACTTTCGGTGAGATTTTTTACCTCGAATACTCATGCCTTCTTTGTCAAATATGTAGTAGTCATCTTTTAAATCTCTCATTCTGGCCATGCCTTCACATTTAGTTTGTTTATCTTCTATATATAGGCCCCATTCGGTTACTCCAGTAATTATGCCGTCATATTTTTCGCCAATACGCTTAGACATATATTCGACTTGCTTGTATTTGATGGAAGCACGTTCGGCTTCGGCGGCTTCTTTCTCTCGCATAGAAGCATCTTGGCACATTTGCTCATATTCGAACCATCTTTCTTTTGGGATGGGTTTATTTTCCAAAAAATCTGCAAGGAGTCTGTGAACGATGACATCAGGGTATCTGCGAATAGGGGAAGTGAAATGGGTATAGTATTTGAAACCAAGTCCCCAGTGGCCAATATTTTTCGTTGAATAAATCGCTTTAGCCATCGTGCGAATGATAGCACTATGAATCGTGTCTTTGATTGGGCTGTGTTCAAGCTTAACTATAAGAGCATTTATTTCTTCCGAAGGAATAATACCGTTTACAAGTCTGACTTTGTGTCCAAGTTTTTTAAGAAAACTAGCCAAGTCTTTTATTTTTTCTTTGTTTGGAAAATCATGGACTCGATATAAGAATACTCCTTGAGTACCGTCCTTTCTTTTTGACATGTGTTCTGCGACACGACGATTAGCTAGAAGCATCAACTCTTCGATCAATTTATTTGTATCGCCACGTTCTTTTGTGTAAACGGAAAGGGGAACGCCATTTTTATCGAGTTTAAATTTTACTTCTTCTTGTTCGAGTGATATTGCTCCTTCGTCGAAACGTTTTTTCAGAAGTTTCTTGGCTATATTATTTAGGATAGAAAGTTCTTCGAAAAAAGTTCCGTGTTTATCATTCAAAACTTTTTGGGCTTCCTCATATGAGAATCTTTTATCTGAGTGGATTATTGTTCTACCGAACCATTCTTTGTGGACCCCCCCCATTTTATCAAGCTCAAATATAGCAGAAAATGTTAATCGGTCGACATGTGGGTTTAAACTGCACATGCCATTTGAAAGTTCTTCAGGAAGCATAGGTATGGTGCGATCGACTAAATAAACCGAAGTTCCACGGTGGCGAGCTTCTATATCCAAATTGGTACCCAGTTCTACATAATGAGAAACGTCGGCAATATGGACACCGATTTCATAATTACCATTTGGAAGTTTTGAAAATGATATTGCGTCATCAAAATCTTTTGCATCATCAGGGTCGATAGTAAAAGTTGTATTTTTTCTCATATCGCGTCTCTCTTTGATATCGATTTCTCTAATACCATATTGGGCGACTTTCTCAGCTTCATCAATAATAAAAGGAGGGAATGTAGCATTGAAACCTTTTTCAAGTGCGATAGCTTCCATTTCAGCATTATGTTCCATAGGCATTCCTAAAACTTTTGTAATTTCTCCGACTGGAGCTTTATTGGCATCAGTCCATTCTGTGATCTCGACGAAAACTTTTTGTCCGATTTTCGCCTCATTTAATTTGTTTTCAGGGATTATGATATCCGAATACATTTTTAAATCGGAAGGAATAAGAAAATATGTATCATTTTCTTTCTCTAAAATTCCTGCATAACCTTTTTTTGATCTGTTGAGAATTTTGATTACTTCTCCCGTTGAGGAGCCATCCTTCTTTTTTGGATGTAATAATACGACAACAGTATCACCGTTACAGGCTGTCTTGAGGAAATTATGTTCTATTTCTATAATGATATTTTCTTTATTTAAGCGGACAGACCCTGTTCCTCGATGAGAAATGTTTATTATCCCTTCAACTTGCCGGCTCGAATCTTTGTTTTTCTTTGGTTCTTTCATGATTTGAGTATAGCATAAAATATTTGATTATTTTGAATGGTTATGGTAGGATACTTTCACATATGTTAATGATAAGATTACAAAGAATAGGGCGCAAGAATGATGCAGCTTTTCGCGTGCTTTTAACGGATTCTAAAAATTCTGCAAAAAGTGGAAAGTTTAAAGAAATATTAGGTTCATATAATTTAAAAAAGGGCGAAGTTCTATTCAAGCAAGATAGAATTGCTTACTGGATGAGCAAAGGGGCACAAGTTTCAGATACAATTCATAACTTCCTTGTTCATCAGAAATTGATAGAAGGAAAGAAGAAGAATGTTCTCTCGAAAAAGTCTCCAACAAAAGCTCGAAAAGAACTTAAAAAAGTATAATAAAAACCTCGCTTTAAAGCGAGGTTTTTATTATTGCAAAGAGGAAGAATTGTATGATATAATGGCAAAGCAGTTTGTAGTCGGTACACTGCGCAGAATTTAAGATTAATACTTTAAAAGATATATATGGCAGATGACAAAGCGTTTTTAGAATATATAGTGAAAGCATTGGTTGATTATCCAGATGATGTGAAAATCGACCGTACAGTAGACGAAATGGGAGTACTTATAACAATGACAGTTAACGCCGCAGATATGGGCAAGATTATTGGTCGCCAAGGTAACACTGCAAAAGCAATCAGAACACTTTTGCGAGTTATAGGAATGAAAAATAATGCTCGAGTTAACCTAAAGATTAACGAACCAGAAGGCGGGAAGATTGAAACTTCTTCTTCGGCTCCTGCTCCAATGTCGAGTAGTGAATCATCTAAATCAGTTGATGCAGCACTGGAAGATCTAAAAGGAATCTAGTAATTAATTAAGAATTACTAATTAATAATTACAAATGAAAAGTTGCCCCGCCTTTGGCGGGGCAACTTTTATTATGGTATAGTGATTTTATGAATTTTCACATTATTACTTTATTTCCCGAAATGTTCGATTCCTATCTTAAGGAGTCGATTTTGGGGCGAGCGATAAAAGAAAAGAAGATTTCTGTCTCTTTTATTAATCCTCGTAAATTTGTCACCGGGAAATACAAGAAAGTTTGGCCAGATGGCAATATTTCAGCTCAAGTTGATGACCGACCATATGCTGGAGGCCCTGGGATGGTGATGATGGCAGAACCTATTCTCAAAGCCGTTGAAGCGACTTTGAGAAAAATTAAGAATTATGAGTTAAGAATTAAGAATTCTAAAACCAAAAACCAAAAACCAAAAACCTTAATAATAAATTTTGTTCCAAGTGCTCAAAAGTTTGATACAAAAATAGCAAAAGATTTTTCGAAAAAATATACCGACATAATTATGATTTGTGGTAGGTACGAAGGCATAGATGCTAGGGTTGATAAAATTTTGAAGACGAAGAAACTATCAATAGGGGATTATGTTTTAACTGGTGGTGAAATACCAGCCATGGTCTTGATAGATTCTATCTCTCGTCAAATAAAAGGAGTTCTTGGCAATTTCGATTCCCGCGAAGAAGAACGTGTATCCTCAAGCGAAGTTTACACTCGTCCAGAAGTGCTCATTCATAACAAAAAGAAATACAGAGTACCAAAAGTTTTACTCTCCGGCAATCATAAAGATATTGAAAATTGGAAAAAGAGGTTCATCTAGGCCTTGCCTAGCTGAACCATATTTGATATTATATACTTATGTCTATTAGAAAAGTTAAATTAGTTTCTGGAGAATATTATCATATCTATAATCGAGGAAATAGTAAACAAAAGATTTTTCATGATGGAGAAGATTATCTACGATTTATAGGTCTTTTGTACGCATGTAATCAAAAAGGTAATTTGAAAGTAAATAATTTAAATAAAGGTCAAACCTTATATGATATTGAACGTGGAAAAACTTTAGTTAGTATTGGGGGATATTGTTTAATGTCTAATCATTTTCATCTATTACTCACCCAACCAGAGGATGATGATATAAGTATTTTCATGCAGAAATTAAGCACCTCATATTCAATGTATTATAATAAAAAATATAAAAGGACGGGAGTATTATTCGAAGGTAAATTTAAATCACAACATATAAAAGATGATAGATATTTGAAATATTTATTTTCATATATACATTTAAACCCAGTAAAAATTATTCAGAAAAACTGGAAGGAAGAGGGGATTATAATAAATAGAGAAGAAATAATTAACTACTTAAAAGAATATACTTACTCAAGTTATTTAGATTATCTGGAAGTAAAAAGAATACAAAATAAAATATTAAACATAGAATCATTCCCAAGATATTTTCCAAACAAAAATTCTTTTACTAAGGAAATTTTTGAATGGCTAAATTATAATCAATAAATTTATCTAGGCAAGGCCTAGCTGAATTCTAAAATGGGGATAAAACTCTTGACAATAAGTAGGAAATAATATAGGATACAACCCAGATTGAATAGATTGAGTCATGGCAAATCAATCCTCGTTTACTAAGTTTTTAACTATATTTGTGTTAAAAAACAATATTGCCAGTAATTATAAATAGACACAACAGTAAGGTTTGGTCGCCTTAGTGTTTTTTCGTTTTATAATCAGTAAAATAATCCTACGTGTGACGTAATCTATCGACGTTATATTTAGAATCATTTTACTGATTATAATAAATAATATTATTATGAAAAAAACTGTCGGACGTGAAAAGAAGTATTTTGCTCGTTATAAGAAGCCATTGGTTCCGTTTCCAAATTTAATAGAGAATCAATTAACGTCATTCAGTTGGTTGGTTGAAAGTGGACTTAAGGAAGTCTTCAAAGAATTTTCGCCGATTAATGATTACTCAGAAAAGAAATTCCAATTAGATTTCACTTCTTTCGTGCTTTCCGAACCGAAATTTGATGAAGAATATACAAAAATAAATAAACTTACTTACGAAGGTAATCTTAAGGCCCGTGTAAAACTTTTGAATAAAGGACTAGGAACTTCCAAGGAGCAAGAGATATTTATGGCTGATGTTCCATTAATGACCAAACATGGAACATTCATCATCAACGGAGTTGAACGTGTTATCGTTCCTCAATTGACTAGAAGTTTCGGAGTATTTTTCACTGAACAAGAATTAAAAACTAGGAGATATTTTGGAGCAAAGATTATTCCAGCTCGTGGAGTCTGGATTGAAATTGAGTCAGATACTGATGGAGCAATATATGTCCGTGTAGACAAAAAGCGTAAATTCTCAGTTGCCTCACTTTTGCGAGTTCTTGGTCTTGAAAAAGATGAAGCTATCATAAAAGCTTTCAGTGATAAGGCTGAATTCTCCGAAGAAACTCTAAAGGCAATCAAAATTTCTCTTGAGAAAGACCCAGCCAAAACAATGTCTGACTCATTTATTGAAATATATAAGCGTCTACGTGATGGTGATTTAGCAACTTCAGAAAATGCTCGTGAATTCATTACGGCACTCCTTTCAAGTGAGAGATACGATCTTTCTCCTGTTGGACGATTTCGATTTAATAAACGTTTTGAAAAGAGTATGGATGATAAAGAGATGGAACGTCGTACTATTTCTGCCGATGATATCGTTAGTATTGTTCACAATATTGTTGTTTTAAATAATACATTACATGCAAAAGCAGACGATATCGATCACCTAGGTCAACGCCGAGTTCGTTATGTTGGAGAAATGATTCAACAAAAGTTTCGTATGGGAATGTCTCAAATTAAAAGAAACATTCAAGATAGAATGTCGACGATAGATGTCGGGACAACTCTTCCAATTCAAATAATAAACCAGCGTCCGCTTCAAGCTAGAATAAAAGAATTTTTCACAGCTAATCAACTTTCACAGTTTATGAACCAAGAAAATGTTATGGCCGAGCTCGAACATTTACGCCGACTCTCAGCTCTTGGTCCTGGAGGTTTAACTCGTGAACGTGCTGGACTCGAAGTTCGTGACGTACACACTTCTCACTATGGTCGCGTTTGTCCAATACATACACCTGAAGGTCCAAATATTGGTTTGATTTTAAATCTTTCAACTTATGCCAAAGTTAATGAATTTGGAATTATTGAGACACCTTATGTTAAAGTGAAGGATGGTAGAATTACTTCAGAAGTTGTTTATTTGAACGCACTTGAAGAAGAAAAATATAACATTGCTCACGCTGGTATTGATTATGATGAGAAGGGAAATATCACTGAAGATAAAGTCGAAGCTCGTATTAAAACAAAGCCCGGAATGATTTCAAAAAATGAAATTGATTTTATTGATGTGGCTACCAATCAAGCTTTCTCTATTGCGACCTCGATGATTCCATTCCTCGAACATGATGATGCTCACCGTACTTTGATGGGATCAAACATGCAGAAACAAGCGCTTCCATGTGTTATTCCAGAAATTCCGCTTGTGGCCACTGGTATGGAAGAGTTAGCAAGTCGTGACTCAGGACGTCTAGTAACTTCTGAAGTAAATGGGGTGGTTTCCTATGTTGACGGAAAAAAAGTAACAGTTAGAGATGATAAAGAGAAAGACCATACTTATCCGTTAATTAATTTTTCTCGTACAAACAATTTCTCGATGTTCCATCAGCGTCCAAGTGTTTCTGTTGGAGATAAGATAAAAAAGGGTGATATATTGGCGGATACCAGTACGACAGACCATGGGCAAATTTCACTTGGTCAAAATGTCCTTGTTGGATTTATGTCCTGGGGTGGAGCTAACTACGAAGATGCCATCATCTTGTCAGAGAAACTTGTAAAACAGAGTAAATTTACTAGTATTTATGTTACAGAATTTATTTGTAACGTTCGTGATACTAAACTTGGTCCTGAGATTACAACTCGTGATATTCCAAACGTCGGAGAAAATAAATTAAAAGACCTTGATGAGGACGGTATTATTGTTATTGGCGCCGAAGTAAAAGAAAATGATATCTTGGTTGGTAAAATTACGCCAAAAGGAGAGACCGAACTTACCCCAGAAGAAAGATTGCTCCGTTCAATCTTCACCGAAAAAGCTCGTGATGTTAAAGATACATCTCTTCGTCTTGAACATGGGAAACAAGGAAGAATTATTGGAGTCAAAATATTCTCACGTGACCAAGGTCACAATCTTGAATCAGGTATTATCAAAAGAATTGTTGTTGAAATAGCACAACTTCGTAATATTTCTGTTGGAGATAAATTAGCAGGTCGTCACGGTAACAAAGGAGTAATTTCGGTTATTTTACCGGAAGAAGAAATGCCGTATATGGCGGACGGAACTTCTATAGATGTTATTTTAACACCACTTGGAGTTCCATCTCGTATGAACTTGGGCCAGATTCTAGAAATGCATTTGGGTTATGCAGCACACACCCTCAACTATCAGGCTATCGTTCCTCCTTTTTCATCAGCTACTGTTCCAGAAATAAAAGAAGAATTAGTAAAGGCTGGATTGCCAGAAAGTGGGAAGGTCACACTTTATGATGGACGAACAGGGGATGCTTTTGATCAAGATATTGCTATTGGTTATATGTACTTACTTAAGCTTCACCACATGGTTGAAGATAAATTACATATGCGTTCTATCGGTCCATACTCTCTCATTACTCAGCAACCTCTCGGCGGTAAAGCTCAAGGCGGAGGACAGCGTTTCGGAGAAATGGAGGTCTGGGCTCTTGAAGGTCATGGTGCCGCTTACACACTTCGTGAAATGTTAACTATTAAGTCTGATGATATTGTTGGTCGTTCACAGACATTTGATGCCATTATTAAAGGTCACCCAATTGGTGAACCGAACGTTCCCGCTTCATTTAATGTACTTCTAAATTATCTCCGAGGTCTTGCATTAGATGTCGATTTGAAAAAGGGAAATAATTAATAGCATAAATTAATCCCACATGTCGGACTTGTGAAGTCCACAAGTCCGACATGTGGACAAATAAATCATATGAAAACAATTGATACAACAAATTTCGACAAAATAGTTCTAAAACTTGCTTCACCTGAGATTATTAAAGAATGGTCTTACGGAGAAGTGACAAAACCTGAAACTATTAACTATCGTACTGGCCGTTCAGAACGATCGGGGTTATTTGATGAAAGAATTTTTGGACCAGAAAAAGATTATGAATGTTATTGTGGTAAATATAGACGTATAAGATACAAAGATATCGTTTGTGAAAAATGTGGAGTTGAAGTTACTCGTTCAATAGTTCGCCGTGAACGAATGGGTCATATCGAACTCTCAAGCCCAGTGGCACATATTTGGTTTTTACGTGGAGTTCCTTCTAGAATGTCAGTCCTTTTAAATATATCAGTTAGCGATTTAGAAAAAGTCATATATTTTGCTGGTTATATAATCACAAATGTATATGCCGAAGAGAAAGAAGGAATAATTAAAAATCTTGAAAGTGAATTTAAATCAAAAATAAAAAGTGTTGGAAGTGATGAAGATAAAGAGAAGTTAAAGGAGCTTCTTTTAAATACAAAAAAAGAAATCAATGAAATAATTCCAGGTAAAGTTTTAAATGAAATTGCTTATCATCACTTCGGTTTGAAGTATGGTAGTTGTTTTGAAGCTAGTATTGGGGCTGAAGCTATTTTCACGTTGTTTAAGAATATGGATTTAGGAAAACTAAAAACTGAAACAGAAAATATGGTTTCGAAAGCTTCAAATATTGACCGTGAAAAACTAGAGAAAAGATTATCTCTTATAAGATCAATGATTCATTCGGGTATTCGTCCAGAGTGGATGTTTTTAACTGTTATTCCTGTTATTCCACCAGCTCTTCGACCGATGGTGGCTCTCGATGGAGGACGTCATGCAACTTCAGATTTAAATGACCTTTATCGTCGAGTTATAAATCGAAACAATCGTTTGAAGAAATTGAAAGAAATAGGAGCTCCTGATGTAATTTTACGAAACGAAAAACGTATTTTACAGGAAGCAGTAGATGCCCTTATTGATAACTCGATTGCCAAACAAAATGACTCACAAGCAGTTTCTTCTTCTCAAAAGCGTGCGCTTAAATCACTTTCTGATAATCTAAAATCAAAACAAGGATTATTCCGTCAGAATTTGCTTGGTAAACGTGTGGACTATTCAGGACGTTCTGTTATTGTTGTCGGTCCAGGATTAAAATTGCATCAATGTGGTTTACCAAAGCATATGGCACTTGAATTATTTAAGCCTTTCGTAATTTCAAAAATTTTGGAGACGGAACTTGCTTTTAATATTCGTGGAGCAAATCGTCTAATAGAAGAGGGGATACCAGAAGTTTGGGCAATACTCGAAGAAGTTATCAAGGGTAAATATGTCCTCCTAAACCGTGCTCCGACTCTTCACCGATTAGGAATTCAAGCATTTCACCCAATTCTAATTGAAGGTAATGCTATTCAGGTACACCCACTTGTTTGTGCTGGATTCAACGCCGACTTCGATGGTGACCAAATGGCGGTCTACGTTCCACTTTCTGATATGGCTCAAATGGAAGCAAAGGAATATATGGCTTCAAATAAAAATTTGCTTAAGCCTCAAGATGGATCACCAATCGTTATGCCGAAGATGGATATAATTCTTGGTTGTTACTGGATGACAAAGGGAGTCGATGGAGAAAAAGGTGAGGGTATGGCATTTTCCAGTCCGAATCAGGCCATTACTGCTTTCGATCTTGGAGTTATTACTTTCCGTGCAAAAATTAAGGTTTTAGGTACTGATAAAGTTAAATATGGCATCTTCGGAAGTAAACCATTTGAAACGACAGTTGGAAAATTGTTCTTCAATAGTATTTTCCCAGATGATTTCCCTTATATAAATGAAGAAATAAATATTAAACGTATGTCTTTACTTGTCGATGAGCTTATCGTTCACTATGGAATAGATGAAACTCCTAAATTCCTGGACAAAATTAAAGATTTTGGTTATCAATATGCAACTTACTCTGGGGTTACTTGGGGAATTGATAATTTGAAAGTCCCAGAAGGGAAACGTGATATTGTTACAAAATTCCGAAAAGAAGAAGAAGTTGTCCGAGGGCAATTTGATGATGGGTTACTTTCTGAGGAAGAAGAATATCAGAAAATTATTGAAATTTGGGAACATGCCAAAAAAGAAATTGAAAAAATAATTCCAGCAACACTTGATCCAAAAAGTTCAACATATGATCTTATTACATCGGGAGCTCGAGGTAGTATGGGGTCATTAATCCAGATGTGTGGTATGAAAGGATTGATTGTGAATACATCAGGTGAGACACTCGATTTCCCAATTATTCCGTCATACATTGAAGGATTATCACCACTTGAATATTTCATTACAACTCACGGTTCACGTAAGGGTGCAGCTGACACGGCTCTCAATACTGCCAAGGCTGGATATTTGACTCGTCGTCTGGTGGATGTGGCTCAGGATGTTGTTATAACAGAAGAAGACTGTGGAACGAAAAATGGTAAGAAAATAGTTGCTGTCGATGGAGTCTTTGCAAAATATGTAAATGGTAGAGTCTTACTTGCTGATATTAAAGATAGCGAAGGTAAGGTAATGTTTAAAAAAGGGGCATTGATAACAAAAGAAAATTCAAGATCATTAGAAAAGGCAGGAATTAAAGAAGCTTTTGTTAGAACTCCATTATCTTGTGAGACAGTTCACGGAATTTGTCGAAATTGTTATGGTCTAGACCTTGGAAGAAATTGTATGATTGAACTCGGTCAAGCGGTTGGAATTATTGCTGCTCAAGCTATTGGTGAACCAGGAACTCAGCTTACTCTTCGTACTTTCCACGCTGGAGGTGTGGCTACAGTCGACATTACGACAGGTCTTCCTCGTGTTGAAGAAATTTTTGAAAGACGTACACCGAAAAACCCAGCAATTATAGCAATAACTGATGGAGAAGTTGTCGATGTTGTTGATAATGGAACAGATAAATTTATTAAAGTTCTTTCTGATCTCAAAGCTGAAAATAAAGTTGGAGGTAAAAATGGAAATGAAGTTGAATATACCATTCCTCCTCGACGTCAAATTCTCGTTAAGGTTGGTGCAAAAGTTAAAAAGGGTGACTTGATTACTGACGGTTCGGCTGATATTAATGAAATTGTAAAATATGGAGGTAAAGAAATGGCAGAAGAATATATTGTCAACGAAATCAATAAAGTTTACGATTTGCAGAGTGCTTCCATCTCGAGAAAACATATCGAAATAATTATCCGTCAGATGTTCTCAAGAAAGAAAATAAAGGATGCTGGTGATACGACTTTCTCTCCAGGAGAAATTGTTGAAACTATTGAGTTGATAGAAGAAAATGAAATTATGGAAAAGGAGAATGGTAAAAAAGCAGAAGCAGGAACTATCGTTCTTGGTATTACTGAAGTATCTTTAACAACTAAAAGTTGGTTATCTGCTGCATCTTTCCAGAATACAAATAGAGTTTTAATCAATAATGCTATACGTGGTGGTATTGATAATTTAAGAGGTCTAAAAGAGAATGTCATTATAGGTAATTTAATTCCTGCGGGTACTGGTTTCGGTATAAAACGTAAGGAAATAGTTCTAGAAGAAAAAGACGAATCGGTTGGATAATAATAAGTTTACAAAAGAATAAATATATGGAAAAAGAATATGATAAATGGAATCAGTTAAAAAAAAGTTTATCAATTAAAAAATCCACTATTTTCTTTCACGAAAGAGAGATTTGGTATTGTTCGCTTGGTAAAAATATAGGGTTTGAAGAAGATGGCAAAAATGAACTATTTGAGAGGCCAGTTCTGGTTACTAGAAAATTTAATAATGAAATATTTTTAGCAATTCCGTTAACTAGTTCTAAAAAAGATAATAATTATTATTATCAATATAAACTTAATAATAAAACCTATGCTGGTATTTTGTCCCAAATAAGACTTTTGGATTATCGTCGACTTTCACGAAAAATTGGTATGATAAAGGAGGGTGATTTTAGTAAAATTATAGAAAAAATTCATAATTTGTTATCATAAAAAACGAAATCCCCTTGCGGGGATTTCTCGGAGGCCGAAGCCATTTACTCTAATAATATAGCAAATACAAAACATATGTCAAGAGAAAGTGATGGGAAAAAAGTAATAAAAAATGTAAAAATTAATCCTGGTGTAATAAGACACGTTCAGGAATATATTGCTGGTAAAATAAAAATACGAGGTTTTGAAGATGAAACATTGCATGAACGCTTAATCCTTTTAATGGAAGAAGTGGGTGAATTAGCTAAAGCCTGTCGTAAAATAAGTGGAATGAATAATGATCAAAAAAGAAAGAATAAATTTTTGGTCGGCGAAGAAGTGGCTGATGTGGTGAATTTAATTTTTGCTGTTGGTGTTAAACTCGACTTGGATATAGAGAAAGAATTTATTAAAAAAGAAAAACAAATAGATAAAAGAACTTATCAAAGAAGTAAATAATATTCAATTATATGAACTCACCAGTTCAAAAAATTAAAGAGAGACTATCTATCGTTGATGTTATTTCTTCATACATGAAGGTAGAAAAAGCAGGGAAAAATTATAAAGCAAGGTGTCCATTTCACAATGAGAAGACTCCTTCATTTTTCATTTCACCTGAAAGAGGGAGTTATTATTGTTTCGGCTGTAGCGCCAAAGGAGATATTTTTTCTTTTGTGGAACATTTTGAAGGGACAAATTTTTTGGGTTCTCTGAAAATTTTGGCTGAACGTGCTGGAATTGAACTCTCGTCATATCAAAACACTGAACGTGATAGGACTAGTATTTTTTACGAAATAATGGAAGAAGCCACAACTTTTTTTGAGAATCGATTTGCAGCCAATAAAGAGGCGAGAGCATATCTGATAGATAGAGGTCTAAATGATGTTTCAATTAAAAATTTTCGAATTGGATACGCCCCAGAATCATGGAATGCTGTATATAACCATCTTTTAAAAAAGGGTTTTAAAAAAGAAGATATTGAAATAGTAGGATTGATAAAGAAAAAGGAAGCAAACTTTGTCGATGATAAATCGTGTGACTTACAAAATGGGTTTAAGGACAGATATTATGATCGTTTTCGTGGAAGAATAATGTTCCCGATAAATGATTCGACAGGTAGAGTTATTGCTTTCTCTGGCAGGATTTTTGGTCAAGAAGTCTTAAGCAAAATCGGGGCGTCGACTGTGATCGGCGCTAAATACTTAAATAGCCCAGATACTCCTTTATTTAATAAATCAAACATTTTGTTTGGTCTTGATAAAGCTAAAAACTCGATAAGAAATCGGGATTATAGTATCGTCGTAGAGGGACAAATGGATTTGATATTGTCTCACCAGGCAGGTTTTACTAATACAGTTGCAGTTTCCGGAACGGCTTTTACTGATTCGACTATTAATAGTGAAGATAAAATAAATAATCTTGGATTAGTTCGCAGACTCTCCTCAAATATAATTTTTGCTTATGATGGGGACGAAGCAGGAATCAGAGCTGCAGGAAGATCAGCTATGATTGCTTTATCTCTCGATATGCAAGTTAAAGTTGCTGTTTTTCCAACTGGCAAAGATCCGGCAGATATAATTTCTGAAGATTATAAAAAATGGGAAGAAATAATTAAAAATAAAACCGATATAATTAGCTTTCATTTAGATAAAATATGCGAGGGGACTGTGGATAAAGAGGGAAGACGTAAGCAGATAGAAAGCAAAATTTTTCCATTTCTTGCTATACTTGGGAGCTCAATTAAAAAATCAAATTATATTAAAGAAATCTCGGAGAAAGCAAATATTTCTGAAAGTGCTATCACGGAAGACTACAAAAAATTTGAAAAAAATCAAAATATTGGTAAAAATGAAGAGAAAATAACAGAAAAGAGAGATGCGATTTCTCGAAGAATTAATTTAGAAAAAAAATTATTTGGAATAATTTTTTGGAAAGGAGAAAATGAAGAATATTTATCTAAGATAAATATTGAAAAAGAAAAATTTAAGGAAAGTATTGGAGCGGAAAATTTCCAAAAAATGCTTGATTTATATGAACCATTTTCTGAAACTCTAGCGTTTGAAGCAGAAATGTGGTACAGTAACAAAATTGATGTTCTTGCAAATGATACAAAGGAAATCATTCTTAATTTAGAAGAAGAAATTTTAAATGAACAAGTATATTCTTTGTCGATGAAAATTAAAGAAAAAGAGCGAAGCAAAGATAAAGAAAGTATAGAATCAGATATTATAAATTACCAAAAAATAGTCGAAAAAATAGAAAATATAAAAAATTGTAGATCTAAATAATTTTTATGGTTAAAAAAATAAAGAAAAAAATACTTGCTCGTTATACACCCAAAAGTAAAATTAAAGGGAAAATAAAGATGAAATCTAATAAAAAAATAATTAGTAAAAAATTGAAAGTTAAAAAGATTGTAAAAAAAACAATTAAGAAAGTCAAAAAAGTTTCATCGAAAATTCAGAAGAAAGTAAACAAGGTATCGAAAATTAAGAAAAACGAAAGCAAAGATGTCCATATACCAGCATCTAAGAAATTATCTATTGAAAGGAAAATAGTAGAATTAGAAGAAAAATCTGACAGCATAGTTGAAAAAGGTAAAAAACGAGGATTTATTACTTACGATGAAATCATCAAAATATTCCCTGATATAGAAAATAATATTTTATTTTTAGATGAATTATACGAAAAATTATCTGTTGCAGGAGTTGATGTCCTTGAGGGGGGTAATTTACTAGATATTGATGGTGACACTGATAAGCTTGCTTTAAAATATAGTAAGGATGCACAAACATATGATTCTATTCAGATGTATTTGAAGGAGATTGGACAGTATCCACTTATCCCTGCCTCTGAAGAAAAAAACCTTGCTTATCGTATCGAAAAGGGAGATATGGAAGCTAAAAATCTTCTTGCTCGAGCTAATCTTCGCTTAGTAGTTTCTATTGCTAAAAAATATGTTGGCCGTAGTTCTGACCTTACACTTCTTGATTTAATTCAGGAAGGGAATTTAGGTTTATTCAAGGCGGTTGAGAAATTTGACTGGACCAAAGGTTACAAATTCTCAACTTATGCAACTTGGTGGATACGCCAATCTATAACTCGAGCTCTTGCTGACCAATCTCGCACAATCCGTATACCAGTTCATATGGTTGAAACAATTTCCAAGTACAAGCAGGTTGTTCGTAGATTATCGCAAGACCTAGGACGTGAGCCACTTGTTGAAGAGATTGCAACAGAGATGAATCTCGAAGTAGAGAAAATCCATATTATTGAACAAATCAATCAGGAGACGGTATCTCTCGAACAACCAATTGGAGATGATGATGAAAAATCGACCCGTGGTGAATTTATTCCTGATGATAAAATTTTGCGTCCAGACCAAGACACTTCAAGGAGAATTCTATCCGACCAAATCAAAGAGGTCCTTGATACCTTAAATCCAAAAGAAAGAAAAATTCTCGAGCTTCGTTATGGACTCATTGATGGTATACAACATACTCTTGAAGAAGTTGGACAAGAATTTGGGGTGACCCGTGAACGTATTCGTCAAATTGAAGCCAAAGTTCATGAAAAACTTCGCAATAACGAAAAAATCGCTCGACTCAAAAACTATTTCGATTAACATATTAATTATATATGAATTCTGAAACAAAAAATTGCCAGAATTGTAAAAAAGACTTTATAATCGAGCCTGATGATTTTTTGTTTTATGAGAAAATTAAAGTACCCCCACCAACTTTTTGTCCGGAGTGTCGGCTTACCCGTAGATTTTTTTGGAGAAATGAACATATATTTTATAAAAATACTTGTGTTTTGTGTAAGAAGAATTTAGTTACAAATAATTCCCCCTTAAATAAATTTCCTATATATTGTTATGATTGTTGGCATTCAGATAAGTGGGACGGTGGAAAGTATGAAAGAGAATATGATTTTTCCAGACCATTTTTTGAACAGTGGCATAATTTACTTCAAGTTACCCCTAATATTAATCTCTGGGGATTAGGGAATGTTAATTGTGACTATTCTAATTACACTGGCTATTCGAAAAATGCCTACCTTTCTGTAGCAACAAATTGTGAAGATGTCTATTATTCAAAACTTGTAGATAAAAGTAAAAATTTATTTGATTGTTATATAACATTTGATTCAAATTATTGTTATGAAAACTTTTCATCAAACAAGAACTGGAATTCCTCTTTTCTCAATAACTGTGTCAATTGTATTGATTCAGAATTTCTTTTTGATTGCAAAAATTGTAATAATTGTTTTATGTGCTCAGGTTTAAGAAACAAAAGTTTTTTTATTAGAAACAAACAATATAATAAAGACGAATATTTAGAAAAACTAAAATCATATAAAATATCATCTTTTGTAAATATTGAGGATTTTAAATTAGAATTTAATAGTTTAATTAAGAAAAGTATTCACAAATTCGCTCATATTTTAAATAGTGTGAATAGTACTGGGGATGATATATTTTTTTCAAAAAATGCAAAGAATTCTTTTGTCGTTACAAATTCTGAAAATGTCAGATATTGTTGGAGAATTTTTAATGGTATTAAAGATTGTTATGATATGACAGGTTCTCTTAATAATGAACTCTGCTATGAGTCTTCATTGGGGGCAGACGGAGGATATCTTACAAAATTTTTTTCTATTTCTAGGGGTAATAAGAATACTGAACTTGTTCATTTATGTATAAACTGTAATTATTGTTTCGGTTGTGTTGGATTAAAGAGTAAACAATACTGCATCCTCAACAAGCAATACACCAAAGATGAATACGAAGAATTAGTTCCCAAAATCATCAAACATATGTCCGATATGCCATACATAGATAGTAAGGGTAGAGTCTATAAATACGGAGAGTTCTTCCCAACTGAGTTATCCCCATTCTGCTACAATGAGACCATAGCCCAAGAATACTTCCCATTAACTAAAGAAGAAGCTATATCACAAGGTTATAGATGGAAGGATAAAGAAGAAAGAAACTACAATATAGATATATACAATAAAAACATCCCTGATAATATCACTGATATAACAGACGATATCACTGATAAAATCATAGAATGTGCCCATAAAGGAGAATGTAATCAACAATGTACTGAAGCCTTCAAGATAATCCCCGAAGAACTCCAATTCTACCGTCGTATGAATCTCCCAATCCCACGCCTTTGTCCTAACTGTAGACACTATGAAAGACTATCCCAACGTAATCCTCTTAAACTCTGGCATCGGAAGTGTATGAAAGAAGGATGCACTAATGAATTCGAGACATCGTATTCCCCAGAGCGTTCAGAAATAATTTACTGCGAACGTTGCTACCAGAACGAAGTTTATTAAAAAGTGCCTGTCCCGTAGGAAGTAATCTTTCTTTCGGGGTTACCAGAAGGAGGTGTATTAAAAAGACTAGGCATTGAGCCTAGTCTTTTTAATATATTGTTTATAGATTACTTGATGGAGCTGGGGTAGGGTTGAGAAGTCCGAAAAGTAAGTCTGAATATTTCCAGAATGCCTCATTACCTTTTATTTGTGCGACACATTCAGCTGCAACTAACTTAGACATAGAATTCTGGTGAATTGGCCAGTGACGATAAACCCAAGATACACTGCCATTTGATTCTGTAACTATTTTATTTAAAGTAGTTTGAAAATTTTTACAATAAGGACATTCATAATCAGAATATTCTATGATTGTAATTGGAGCAGTAGCACTTCCAAGAATATGATCATTTTCATTAACTGGAGAAACTTCACCCTCATATTTATCGGTAACTGTTCCAGAATTTACTTCAGCTATTATTTTCATAATGTTGTCGTAGGAGTCAGCTCCACGGATTTGAGATTTTACACCATTACTACCAATAACAATAGAATAAGGAGTACCTCTTTGTTCGGGAGGAAGAGCTTTCATTGCACTCTCGACATCTGCTTGTATTTTTGTACCTAAGGCTGTTGTATCAGTATTAGTTACACACGCAGTCATTTTTTCTTTAGATACTCCAATTTGCTCTGATAATGTTTTTTCTTTTACGACTTTTTCTCCTCCACTATTTGTGACTAAAATACCTATCATAATAATAACCCCTGCTATAATAATAGCCATAGGAGTTGTAATTTTTTGTTGTTGTGTTGTGTTTTCCATCACGTTTAGAAGCAGGTCGCGGTCAATATAAAAATAATGACTCTTGCCTACTAGATTAAATAAATAATTTCTTATTTTATGTTCCCCTTATACACTGCGACCGTGGCTTCTAACGGGATCCATACCCCATAGTATAACAATAAATATGAAGTAGAAGCAATTGAAAAATATAGAGAATATGGTATACTAAGTTTTAGTTATGGACTCGGCTTATACCGTCATATTTTATGTGTTTTCTTTTATTTCTGTCTATGTGCAGATATTTTTTTTGATGACATATTTAGAAAAAAGAAAAAAGATTATTAAACATCCTGAAATTATTAAGTTAAAATATTATCCTACTATTACCATTGCTGTTCCAGTTTATAACGAGGAAAAAACAATTTCAAAAACCGTTAAGTCGCTTCTTTCTCTTGATTATCCAATTGATAAAATTAAAATATTTATTGTTGATGATGGGAGTAAAGACAATACATTAAATGTTGTTTCGGAATTTAAAAATATCCCTAATGTTGTTATTTTACAAAAAATTAATGGAGGAAAGCATACAGCAGTAAATCTTGCTCTTGAAAAAACAGATTCGGAATTTTTTGGTTGTCTTGATTCTGATTCAATTGTCCATCCTCAAGCCCTTAAACGTATAATGAGTTATTTTGAAAACGACGAAAAAACTATGGCAGTTGCGCCGTCTATTATTGTTTATAACCCCGAGAATGTTTTACAGTATGCTCAGAGTGTGGAATATGATATGTCTATTTATACAAAAAAAATGCTAGGATTCATGGGTGGCATTCACGTAGCTCCTGGACCGTTTTCAATTTTTAGAAAAAAAGTTTTTGATGAATTAGGTCCATACAAAAAAGCTCATAATACCGAAGATCAGGAGATAGCTCTTCGTATGCAGGAATATGGATATAAGATAGATCATTGCCCAGACGCCTATGTTTATACAAACTCACCAGATTCTATTATTAAGCTTTATCGTCAGCGTTTAAGATGGATATATGGTTTTATAAAAAATCTTATAGATTACAGACGATTATTATTTAGAAAAGAGTATGGAACAGTGGCATTGTTTACATTGCCTTCAGGAATAATTTCAATTTTTGGAGTAATCTTTCTTTTCGTTAATATTGTGGGAAATATAATTAAATTTGTTTACAATAAGGTAATACAAATACAAACTGTCGGTTTTAGTAATATTTTTAACTTTGATTATAAATTTGATTGGTTTTTCCTTAATACAAAAGCGGCATTGTTTTTCTCTATAATTCTGTATATACTGGTCATTGTATCGGTAGTAATTGGTAAGAAATTAGCTGGAAAATCAAGGTTTTCTTTTTCAGTCTTTTATTTTATTATAATTTACAGTGTAATTGCACCATTCTGGATGCTTCGAGCGATATACAATGCCGTTATTTCTAAAGAATCTAACTGGACATTTGAAAGACGTGCTACTAAGTAAAATACAAATATTATATGCATCAACACGAACCAAATGATTGGAAAAAATATGTTATTGTCCTATTTATCACCTCCACAATATTTGTAACTGGATTGTGGTTTTCTAATTACCTGAACAACAAAAAAATTGACCAGTTGAAAACCATAGAAAGCTCAATTTCTCTTGACTTGATGTCATCAGAAACACAATTTTCACTGCTCAGTGAATTGTCATGTAAAGATGTCTCGACTACCGTCTTGTCTTCAGAGTTAAATTCTTTAGCTGATAAGATATCATATAGTGAAAATAATATTGGAATAGATAACACTGATGTAATAAGTTTGAAAAAATATTATTCACTTCTCGAAATTAAAGATTATTTGTTGATGAAACAGATTACAGAAAGGTGCGGTCAAAAGTCTATTTTCATTCTTTATTTTTATAAAAATGATAATTGTAATGATTGTACGAAGCAGGGATATGTTTTGACAAGTCTCAGAGAAACTTATCCAAACCTTCGGGTTTATTCTTTCGATTACAATTTGGATATCTCAGCGATCAGAGCTATGAAATCGATATATAAAGTTCCTGACAATCTACCGGCTATTGTTATAAATGGTAAGGTTTACAGTGGATTAAAAACTGTCGAAGAAATAGAAAAAACATTCCCAGAGCTTGAAAGTATTAAAGTAGAAGAACCAGCATCAAAAACGACAAATAAAACTACAACCAAAACAACGATTCCAACGGGGAAAACAAATTAATTGAGCCGCTTCTCAGACTCGAAAAGTTCCAACATGGTATACCATTGTTGGATTTATTACATTTTTCTTTGGAGCCGCTTCTCAGACTCGAACTGAGGACCTTCGCTTTACAAAAGCGTTGCTCTACCAACTGAGCTAAAGCGGCATATCTTATTCTTATTTTTAAACTACATTTATCTCTCAAACCTTATACCTACCAAAACAGCTAAAGCGGCATATCTTATTCTTATTTTTAAACTACATTTATCTCTCAAACCTTATACCTACCAAAACAGCTAAAGCGGCATGAATTTTGTTTTTAAAAATTCTTAAGATTATACTAACATATTACAAACTTTTATCAACTTCCTTATTTTCTACTTCATGTTCACGTCTAACTTTCTCCTTTGTATGTCTGATTTTTGCTTTTAATTCTAACTTAGCTCTTTGAACAAAAGAATATTTTTGTGAACTAACATCTTCATTTTTTCTTGAAAATAAATTGTATACTTTTGGCCAATTTTTGACACCCCATTTTTGAGCCTTAGTGTAAATGATATACCAATATTTTACAACCATTAATACAATCCATTGAATTATATATTTTGTTGTATGTAGTATAATTTTTTCTACATGACGAAAGTAAATTTCTGGAATTATTTTATGAGATGTGATAGATGGTTCAGTGCGCAATGTTTTTATTTCCCAAGCCTTAAAAGAGAGCATTCCAAATGCTAAAATTATAGCTATAAAAAAAAGAATAATGATTATTCCCATAATTAATTAATTGATTCGAAAATGTAGGATTCTAATTTTGCATTGTTATTTTTAAGCAATGTTCCTACTGTTATATCACCATTTTTGATATACATTTGGTCCATTAGTGTCTGTTCTTTGAAGTAAGTAGATATTTTTCCTTCAAGCATTTTCTTTTTAATGTCTTCTCCTTTATCAGATTCTGCTACTTCTTTTTCAAAAACTTCTATAACCTTCTTCTTATCCTCGTCTGTTATATCTTCTGATTTTATAAATGCAGGTTTCATTGCCGCAATATGCATAGCAATATCACGAGCCAATTCTTTTGTTCCTTGAGATAGGGAAACGACGACCGCACTTTTATTGTTATGAATATAATTTCCAATAATCGAACCGGTCAATTCTTCAACTTTTCCAAGTTCAATTTTTTCTCCAACTTTTTGGACAATTTCATTTATTATATCCAATGATTTAGATTTCATTACTTCAATCCCTTCTTTTATGGCCATATCAGCAAGTTTATTTGCTAGACTGATAAAGTCAGCATTTTTTGAAACGAAATCTGTTTCAGTGTGAAGCATCAATAATAATGTTTTATTTTCATCTTCTTTGATAACAATTATTCCATCCTTCGCGTTTCGTTCCGCTTTTTTCATAGCGATGCTACTAGATTTTTTCTTAAGAATTATTAAGGCTTTTTCCATGTCACCACTTGCTTCTTCCAGAGCATTCTTGCATTGCATAACTGAAACTCCAGTTGATTCTCTTAATTCTTTTACTTGTTCTGCAGTTATTTTTGTAGACATATTTTATGGTGCGACACTAATTTACGAATTCATGCGAATTTACAAATGGAATTCAATTTGTGGTATTCGTTTTCATTTGTAATTTGTGTCGTGTTTGTGATTTATAATTACTTGTTTGCAACAATTCCACTTGCTCCCTTTGTATATGCTTCTTTTATCTTTGATAAAAAGAATGTAACAGAAGAAATTGATGCATCGTTGGCAACGATAGGGAACTCAATCTGTTTCAAATTGCAATCAGTATTTAAGACAGCTATAACTGGAAGATTCATTTTTTTAGCCTCAGTTACAGCGATGTGTTCTTTCTTAGGATCAATGACAAATATAGCATCAGGAGTCTTTGTAATACCTACTAATCCTTGAAAATTCTTTGTCATGTCTTCCATTTCTCTATCAATCAAGAGTCTTTCTTTTTTTGTATATTTATCAAGACCTCCTTTTTCTTTTTGTTCACGTAAATCTAGTAGTTTTACGATTCTTTTTTTAATTTCTGGGAAATTTGTTAATGCTCCTCCTACCCAACGTTCTCCAACGTAAGGCATGTTGAGAGCTAGAGCTGTTTCGATAACTTGCTGTCTTGCTTCTGGTTTTGTTCCGACGAATAAAACAGTTTTTCCTGTCGAGGCAAATTTTGAAATTGCCCCCAATGCTTTTTCTAGAAGTTCTTCAGTTTTTTCAATATTTATAATATCAACACCATTCTTTGTTGAAAAGATATATGGTGAAGTTGATGGATGTCTACGACTTTTTGAATATCCGTAATGAACACCGGCACGAAACATTTCTTCTATAGTATTTTGTGTACTCATTTTTCTTTGGCTCGCCGTAGCTTTAGGCGTAGGCGGCGTGATTAATTAGTTTTTCCCTCTCGATAAGGGATTTTTATAAACATTCCGTTTTTAAGCATTCCAGCTCGCCCGACTCTAGGTTTAGGGCTTTTTACAAGGTCCTTTTAATAAAAAAAGTCCTCACGGAACGTCTAACCATACTACCAGAAAAACCATTATTTTGCAAACCAAATTACTAAGCAAAACCTAGCAATTTTGATTTTTGACCAAAGGGGCTTTTTAGAGTAGTATGGGGAATATATATGATCCCGTTAGAAGTCATATATGTTATATAAAATAACGGGGTTAATTTAATGACATTAGTTAATTTTTGAGTTTATTATTTAATTTATGTACGTCCCGTTAGAGGTAGACCGCCCCAAGGTGGTCGAAGCACTCCGACTGGTGTCGGAGGGCGACCTCTAACGGGACTACTTCTAACGGGATGAAACAATCACATTTGTTTACTAAAACTAAAAAAGAGAGCCCTGCAGATGAGGTTGCTCTCAATGCCGAGCTTTTAATTAAGGCTGGATTTATTAACAAGGAAATGGCCGGAGTCTACTCTTATTTGCCGCTAGGACTTCGAGTTATCAAGAAAATCGAAAATATTATAAGGGAAGAGATGGATGCTATCGGTGGGCAAGAAATGAAAACTTCTATTCTTCAAAATAAAGAAATCTGGGAAAAATCTGGAAGATGGAGTGATGAAGTGGTAGACAATTGGTTTAAAACAAAATTAAAAAATGATACAGAAATTGGATTGTCTTGGAGTAATGAGGAAACCCATGCAAATATTTTGAAACAATACATAAATTCTTATAAAGATTTACCGATTTACGCTTATGATTTTAAAGATATATTTAGAAATGAAGCAAGAAGCAAGTCTGGAATTTTGCGCGGTAGAGAATTTTACTGGAAGGCTCTCTATTCTTTTTCAAAGAGCGATGAAGAACATAATGATTTTTACGAGAAAGCGAAAATTGCATATAAAAATATTTTCAATAGAGTTGGTATAGGGCATTTAACATATTTATGTTTTGCTTCTGGTGGAACCTTTGCAAAATTTTCACATGAATTTCAGACCTTAACAGGTGCTGGTGAAGATACTATTTATATTGATGAAAATAAGGGAATAGCTATTAATAAAGAAGTTTATAACGAAGAAGTTATTAACAGTTTGGAATTGAAAAAAGAAGATTTGGTAGAAAAGAGGGCAATAGAAGTTGGTAATATTTTTTCAATGGGAACTAAATATTCAACTCCTTTTGATTTAAAGTATAAAAATGAAAGTGGGGAAGATAAGATGGTTATTATGGGATGTTATGGTGTTGGACTTGGAAGGCTAATGGGAACTATTGTTGAGGCGCTTTCTGACAGCAAAGGTATCATTTGGCCAGAATCAGTTGCACCGTTTAAGACACATTTACTTGTCTTGGGTGATGATGATAAAACTTGTGGTGAAGCCGACAAGCTTTACAAAAATTTATCTGAAAAAGGGGTGGAAGTATTATATGATGACCGACGTGATGTTTCGGCTGGGGAAAAATTTGCTGATGCCGATTTAATTGGTATACCTTATCGAATTGTTGTTTCAAAACGAAGTTTAGGTGATGGAGGTTTTGAAATCAAAAAACGTACAGAAGAGAAAGGACAAATTGTTTCCCTTGATGAATTAATTAATCTACTAGAACCTAGAACCTAATTTATTATGTTTAAAAAATTCTATGAAATGTTTTCAAATGATATAGGGATAGATTTAGGAACAGCTAATACGCTGGTCTATTTGAAAGGTCATGGAATCGTCATTAATGAACCATCTGTTGTTGTCGTTAATCAGAAAACTGGCCAAATTATAGCAGTTGGAGTCGAAGCTAAACAAATGCTTGGGCGCACCCCGGGACATATTCGAGCTGTTCGACCAATTGTCGATGGAGTAATCTCAGATTTCGAAGTAACAGAAGAAATGATTACTTATTTGATAAATAAAGCTGAAAAAATATCTAAAAAATTTATTCGCCCAAGAGTTATTGTAGGAGTACCAACTGGGATAACTAATGTTGAAATCAGAGCAGTAGAAGATGCTGCCAGATCTGCTGGAGCTCGCGAAGTTTATATTGTAGAAGAACCAATGTCTGCAGCGATAGGAATACGATTACCAGTCAAAGATGCAGTTGGTTCTGTTATTGTAGATATCGGAGGTGGAACGACGGATATTGCAGTTATATCACTTTCGGGAGTTGTTTGTTCAAAAAATATTAAAATAGCAGGAGATTTATTGAATCAAAGTATTATTAATTATATGAAAGATGAATTTAAACTTTTGATTGGAGAGCGTACTGCTGAAAATATAAAAATTGCAATTGGAGGAGTTTCAGAAGGAAACCCAATGGAAGCAGAAGTAAGAGGGAGGGATTTAGTAACAGGGCTTCCTCGTCAGGTGATAGTAACTGATTCTGATATTCGTGAAGCTATTATGCCATCGATCCTCAGTCTTATTGATGGTGTGAAGGAGGTACTAGAAACTACGCCACCAGAATTATTATCAGATATTATAAATCGAGGATTAGTTCTTTCGGGTGGAGGAGCATTGCTTCGGGGTTTGGATATTATGCTTCAAAATTCTCTTAAAATACCGATTTATGTAGCCGAAGACCCACTTACTGCAGTAGCTCGTGGAGCAGGAATTATTCTCGATGAATTTGAATCATATAAAGAAGTTTTATTAAATACAGATGATACATCAGTTCCTAGATAAAAAACAAATAATCAAAAGGAAAAAAACTATCCGAAATATAATTGGTTTTGGTATATTTTTTATTTTGTGTGTTGTAGGAATTTTATCATGGACAGGGCAGATTTTTAATTTTATGGGAAGACCAATTTGGAAGACTGAAAATTTTATAACCCAAGGAATATATAATATTAATTATTTATTTAGAACAAAATCATCTATTTCAAAAGAAAATCATAACCTAATAGAAGAAATTTCTAGTCTTCGAATAACTATGATTGATTATCAAATTTTAAAGGGAGAAGTAGATCAATTAAAAGAATTGCTTGGACGTTTACCAGAAAAAAACAATTTCATTTTAGGTAATATTTTAACTAAACCGAATCATTCCCCTTATGATACTTTAATAATAGATGTTGGTAATAATGACATAAAAGAAGGAAATTTAGTTTATGCAGTTGGAAATATTCCTATCGGTAAAGTAGGAAAAGTTTATGATAAAACTTCTCTCATCACTTTGTATTCTAATCCTGGGCAGAAAACTGGAGGTTTTATAAATGAAACAAATGCCAGTGTTGAATTGATGGGGCGAGGTGGTGGAAATTTTGAAATGATTATTCCTTTAGAATTACAAGCAGATAAAGGGACGATAGTATACTTACCGGCAAATACATCTGAGGTTATAGCTATAGTACAAGAAGTTATATCTAACCCATCTGACCCTTTTAAAAAAGTTATTCTTAGCTCTCCAGTGAATGTCCAAAATCTCAAATGGGTACAGGTTAAAAAAGAATAATAAATCCCATTAGAAGTAGAAAGTCTTTAGACTTTCGTTCATGATTTGATGGATAATATCAAAATAAAATTATTATATAAAATAACGTCTTAAAAGAATATAACATGTATGACTTCTAACGGGATGAATTCTTTCTGTTTTAAAATAGAAAAAAAAATATCAGGGTCTTTGGGGCGAGCAGGAGAAATCGAAACTCCCCATGGAGTAATTCTTACTCCGGCATTTGTCGCTGTTGGGACAAAAGCGACAGTCAAATCTTTAAATCCTGATCAGATAAAAAATTCTGGTATACAAGTGGTACTAGGCAATACTTACCATTTATACTTACAGCCAGGCGATGAACTTGTTCGAGATGCCGGTGGTTTACATAAATTTATGAATTGGCATGGGCCGATGATGACAGATTCTGGAGGTTTCCAGGTTTTTTCTTTGGGCGCTGCTTATGGAAAAGAAATGTCAAAAGTTCTTAAAATAACTGATCCGTCTCTTCTTATTCCTGAGCGTTTCGATGATTCTGATGCTCCAAGATTAGCGAAGATTGGTTCCGATGGAGTCTCATTCAAATCACATCTTGATGGCTCGATGCATTATATTACTCCAGAGAAATCAATTGAGATTCAGCACAATTTAGGCGCTGATATTATTTTTGCTTTTGATGAATGTACTTCTCCAGCTGAAGATTTAAAATATCAAGACGAAGCCCTTTCTCGGACTCACGCCTGGGCAAAAAGAAGTTTGGAGTGTCACAAAAAACTTGAGGAAGAAAAAGGCAAAGCTAGTAAATATTCCTCATTCTCAGGTCCTCGGATGAGGGAGGACGAGGAGCCAGACCATTCGCCTGAGCAATATTTACCAGCTTTGCCTCCTCCTTTCCCCCAAGCACTGTTTGGAATCGTTCAAGGAGGCAGAGATAAAAATTTAAGGAAAAAATCTGCCGAATTTATCGGAGCGATGGATTTCGATGGTTTTGGTATTGGAGGTTCATTTGCTAAGGAAGATATGTCGACAGCTGTAAAATGGGTCAATGGAATTCTCCCAGAAGAAAAACCGCGTCACTTGCTTGGTATCGGTGAACCGGAAGATTTATTTATGGGGGTGGAAAATGGAGTAGACCTTTTCGATTGTGTTTTGCCGACTCGTTTAGGACGCAATGGAACTATCTATACCAAGTACGGGAAAATAAGTATTACAAATAAAAAATATCGTAATGATTTCACTCCAATAGAAGATGATTGTGAATGTTATTCTTGTAAAGGTTTTACTCGTGCATATATTGCTCATCTTTTTCATGGAAAAGAAATGCTCGCTGGGACGCTAGCCTCGATTCACAATATTTATTTTATCAACAAATTAGTTTCTGGTATGCGCCAAGCTATACTTGAAGATAAATTTATCGAGTATAAAAATGAATTTTTAAAAAAATACTTGTCCCGTACTAAAATTTAGATTACGTGGAATAAAGATAATAATTATAAATTAAAATTTTAGTACTGGGATGTCAAATAAAATTTTCAAATTAAAGAGTTCATATTCTCCGGCTGGAGACCCCAGAAGCAAAATAAAATATCGAATGCATATTTTATTTGCTACGGGGTAGGAAGTGGTAGTATAGTATTTATCTATGCCAAAAAGTATATTCAAATTAAAGAGTTCATATTCTCCGGCTGGAGACCCCAGAAGCAAAATAAAATATC